>Ga0183099_1001067_pt1 | contig 16730 bp, 11 predicted proteins | sample Biomet1_FD_127788 | JGI IMG/M metagenome (GOLD analysis project Ga0183099, IMG submission 127788) | Microbial communities from bioreactor (seeded with anoxic lake sediment) at LBNL, California, USA - Biofuel metagenome 1 | ecosystem: Engineered > Bioreactor > Anaerobic > Unclassified ... | reverse complement strand
ACATTAATATTGCTTTAGCACGGGCGGAAGAAATTATAAGTAAATAATAACCGTACCTAAGCAAATATAACCCGATAACTTACTATAAAGGTGTACAATAAATATATGTTTATTGTACACCTTTATAATTTTTGCTCTACTACTTTATTAAAAAAGCTCTAGTTATATTCTTAAACTATTAAGGATATTTTAGCTTAGTATGAAGCAGTGGCGGAGATGCCATTCGTTTTAATCATCTCAAGAATGCGGTTCAGTTCCTGACGCGTTGCCTTAACAAGATGTTTATTTGGTGTATCGCGGTCAATCGTATAAATCATCACTTGAGAAGGAGCTATTGCCTTAACTGTTTCAAGCCAGGGAAGCACATATTCATCTCCTGTGTTATCAACACTTTCTCCATAGCAAGTTCCCTTCATAAACATAGTCTGAATAATTACGTGCCCTTTAAATGCTTTCAGACGGTCAATAATTTCATCTAACTTATAATTCCCCGACGGACGGTCCACCATCTTAATATACTCTTCATTGACTGTATCCAGTTTTAATATGTTGTTATCAACCTTCATCAGTGCATCAAATACCTTCGGGCGATTAATAAAAGTGGAATTACTAAGCACGCTTACCTTGGCTTTCGGGAAATAACGATCACGCAATGCTATAGTATCATCAATAATTTCAGAAAAATGTGGATGAGCAGTAGGTTCACCATTTCCGGCAAAGGTAAGTACATCGGGTACCGGACCATTTATCTGCATATCTTTCAATTTATTTTCCAATTCGGTACGCACTTCTTCCCGTGTAGGCAATGACAAACCAGGACGATGCTCTGCATTTAATCCACATTCACAGTAAATGCAATCGAAAGAACAAACCTTCCCGTCGGAAGGTAAAAGATTAATTCCTAAAGAAACACCGAGACGGCGAGAATGAACAGGGCCAAAAATCGGTGAAGGAAAAATAACAGTAGACATGATATTTGTTTTTAAAAATTGCCACAAATATAGCAGTTACGGATGGGAAACAGACTAATTTTTATTTAAAACTTCCAGCGTAACTGTATATTAAGATCTGTTTTAGTATCGCCGTTAATTGTTTCCAATCCAGAACCAATAACGTTTCGATCTGTATATCGGGTTTGTCCAAACTTTGCCATAATCATCAGATTCCTGTTAAAATCATACCGTGAATTAAAGGCAAAGCGCACTCCCTTCCCATAGAAAGAGGGCATGGAAAAGGCATAAAGCAGACCACGTTCATAAGAAGATATACGAGCAGCATAATTATCTGTATCAAACATACCATAATAAACATCGAAACGGAGTGGAAGACTTTTAAATTTGTATGAGAAGTTATTCAGAAGCATAAATCCGTGTTCAGCTTTTACTCCTTCTGGATTAACCCAAACCCAGTCGGCAGTAATCTTAAAAGAAAGATTTTCCTGCAATAAATAGCTTATCTGATAATGAACCTTCTGCTGAATATAAGGACGCACCCCTTTTACATCCGATCCTTCTGGAGTATAATTCTTATCCTTTGACTTATACCTATACCGGAAAAACATGGTAAGATTTGTTTTAGGCATATAAGTGGCTTGAAAAAGACCATCAAATCCTGATGATGGCTGATCCACTCCATATTTCAACCAAGGAAAATGAAAGAAATCAGCATAAGCAAACAGCTTCCAATACTTTATTGGTTTAGCTTCAATACCCAAATAACATCCGTTTTCATTTTGTACATTGCTTCCTTCGGAAACAGAACGAGCATACAACGCACGGTAATCTTTTGCATAATACCGCTGCAGAAACAAAAGCTGATAACCTGTCACCGGAGAAAAACTAATGGTGTTGAGCGTAGCTAATCCACCACCCTTTCCAGCAGCCGTTTCACCAAAGAAATATAGTTTATTCCATCTGTATTTGTAATCAACACCTAAATTATAAAACTCCTTTCCTTTGAGATTATAATAATTGTAAGGTCTTGATTCAGGAATATAGTTTTTATCAAAGAAGTAATAAACACCGGTGAAACCCATTTTAAGATTATGATAGGTATAACCTATATTCCCTCCCATTAACTGAATACTGGCCACATTTTCCCGTTCAATTTCACGTGGAATACGATGTAAACCATCACGTTTGATGGAAGTAAGCACACCATCAGTTACTATTCCGTCTAAATTCCGGTGCGAATAAAAACCGGTAAAAGTAAAATCCTTATCTTTATAAGTAGCGGCTGCTCCCTGAAAGTAATTATACTCATCCGTAGAGGAGTGTTTTTTTATTCCTGTGGATTTATATCCCATTGTGGCAATGGTGGAACTCTTGCCTAAAGTATAGTCACTGCTAAGAACCAACCCTTGTCCAAAACTCATTCGGTAATTTCCTAAAGCCAAAGTATTGAGTTTACCTAAATTATGTGCCAGAAAATAGAATGAATAGTAATCGTATCCAGACTTATTAACCGCTCTCATAAAAGGTTCTCCACAGTCTTTTTCTGCCGTTATACCACAGTATAACAGATCTTTATAATGAAATCCATATCTGATAGAATTATAGTATGAACTACCTATGAACTGCTTATTAACATCAGCGGTTAATAAACTATCCGAGTGCTGACGATAACCTTCTTTACGATATAAGGGAACATCAAAACGGGTAATAAACTCATGCTTTCCATACTTCCAAATATCTTTCCATCGTGGTAAAGTACTTTTCTTTTCAGCTTCTCCAACATAAATAAAAGGAAGCAAATACTGAATAGTCTGCCTGTCGAAATCCTCAACCAATTGAAGTTCATAAATAGTTTTTATAGGGCCGGAAACATATAAATAATAAAGTAAATGTTCAATTTGCAAATCCGTTAAGAAAGGAAATCGTTCCAATTGTTCCTTAGTTATTATGTTCAGATTCAATGGATTTTCCTTTAGATAATCCAGGTCTTCCAGGTTATTCGTCCAGTCCTTTTCTTCTTCTTCACTGTCTGACGATAATTGTTCTGTCAGATCTTCCCATTCTGAAGGTGTATCAGTCTGTGCAAAAAGGGGGATATGGAATAAAAATAGAATAAAACAAATAGAGAAGACTTTTCTTTGTAACTTCATTCTCTAAAAATTAAATTGTAATGCACAGCAAGAATTAAAACCCAGAGTAGGATGACTGCTAAAAGCCAGGTTAATAATGAAAGGATTAATGTTCAATCCTATTCCAAAGCTTGGTGTAAAAGGCTTTTTCCACATTCCTGCCCGAACAGAAAACTCTTTAATTGGGGTGTATTCCATACCAAATTTATAAATTACAGGAAGAGCAAAATCCTTTTCAATTTCAGCTGTTAATAAAAACACATCTTCCGGTTGATAACTTATACCCATAGTAAGCACATTAGAAAGTTGAGTACTCTCCTCTCCCATTTGAATCTCCGTTCTCAAAGGATTTGTTATCAGAAAAGAAAGATTGAGATTATCTGCAGGATGCATTAACATTCCTACATCACCAGTAAAAGTACCTGCGTCAGGCTCTTTATCAGAATAATGTATTCCTAAATAATTCATTCTAATCCCTAAACTTATTATTTGAGATAGCTTTTTATAAAAATTAAAACTTAGTAACGTCTCATTATATGCATCAAAACCATATCGGGAGATATACACCCCTGCATTTAAATACTGATTTGGGTAATTTACTATTCCTGCGAAAGATGATAATTCTTTAATTCCATATCTGTTCATATACTCTAATGAAAAAGAACGGCAAGAAAGGAAACCATAAGATGCAGGATTTGTAAACCCCGGTAATACCGATGAAGTATTTCCCATTGAATAAGCACGGGAATTAATAAATTTATCAGAATCAAAAGCTTTACAAGTATTAAACGGAGCAAATATAAAAGTTAATAAAAGAGCGCTTAATGAGATGTATTTCATAAATTAATTTTAAGGTTATTATAAAAAATATATAACAGGCGCCGAAGGTAAGTTAAATAATATCATCCTGCAAGCATGGACAAAAAATATTATCTGAAAATGATACGGATTTAAATTTAATGCACTAATTTTGTAGCTGTGAAAAGAGAATATAAAATAGGATTATTTGTATGTTTTGCACTATTTAGTTTTTCCATAGGAAAAGCTCAGAAATTGCAAACCAAGCCTGACGTACAGTGGGTTGAAGCCTGCGTATATCAAGGAGATACCATACCTTTTGTACAATTACGGAACATATATATTTATCCTCCGCTAAAATTCAAAACTCAAAAAGAATGGCAGGATTACTATCGGTTAGTTTATAATGTGAAAAAAATTGTTCCTCTTTCTATTATGATTCATAATACCATTATAGAAACATACGAATATATCCAAACACTGCCTACTGAAAAAGCAAGAAAAGCTCATTTAAAAAGAGTAGAAAAAGGATTGAAAGATCAATATACAGCTCAACTCAAAAGACTTTCTTATACACAAGGCAAACTACTCATAAAACTGATTGACAGAGAATGCAATCAATCTTCTTATGAAATAATTAAAGTTTTTATGGGTAGTTTCCGTGCAGGATTTTATCAGACTTTTGCAAGTTTGTTTGGAGTAAGTCTTAAAAAAGAATATAATGCAGGAAAAGATGACTCTTTAACAGAAAGAGTGATTACTTTAGCCGAAAACGGTCAGATTTAGTTTCTTAAAAAAATCCCATATTACAATTCCAGTTGTAACAGATACGTTTAAAGAATGCTTTGTTCCATATTGTGGAATTTCAATGCAACCATCGCTGTTGTTAATAACTTCCTGCTGCACCCCCTTTACTTCATTCCCCATTATAATAGCATACTTTTTAGTAGTATCTAATTGCAATTCATTTAATAAGATACTACCTTCTGCTTGCTCTATAGAATATACTATATATCCTTCAGTCTTTAACTTATCAACAGCATCCAGTGTGTTTTTAAAGTATTTCCAATCAACGGTATATTCTGCCCCAAGAGCTGTTTTATGCAATTCCGGATGCGGTGGTGTAGCAGTTATTCCACATAAATAAATAGATTCTATCCTAAAAGCATCTGAAGTACGGAATACAGACCCTATATTATGTAGACTTCTTATCTCATCTAAAACAACTATTAGAGGTAATTTCTTAGCTTCTTTAAATTCTTCAGCATTTATACGGTTAAGCTCAGTTATTTTTAATTTGCGCATACTGATTATTATTTGTTTCGATGCAAAGATAATAACAATTCACAATACACTGTTCATAACCGTTTAAAACCTGTCAAAACATAGAGCAAACATTTCTATAAATAATATTAGGATATTTGATAAAAACATTTATGCTCTATACAAAATGAACATTCCAAATAAGTTAACTAAAAGTTTATATACCTATTTAAACATCTTTTTACTCTGATAGTAGAAGCAATTTCTTATAAAGTTCTTAACTTTGCAACATATTAACAAGCTGTTCATTATAATAAGAAATTCTATATATATATCTAATAATCAATACTTGAAATTAATTTTAGTCTGTTTATAATCTCGTAAGAACTTTATTAATGAGACTAACAACTTTAAAAGCAAGTAAATAATGATTTATTTACCAACACTATTAACAGGCTATTATATCTATTATTAGATTTTTAAATAAGCAATAGAAAATAAAATATAAATAATATGATTAAAGAAGAATGGTTGAAAAAAGGATTTGTAGATGAACCTATTGACAAAGCAATAGATATTAAATCTGCTATTGATTCTTTGAAGAAAGAAAAGAATGCTGTGATTCTGGCTCACTATTACCAAACAGGCGATATACAAGATATAGCTGATTATGTAGGAGATAGTTTAGCTCTTGCTCAATGGGCTGCAAAAACGGAAGCTGATATAATTGTTCTTTGTGGGGTTCATTTCATGGGAGAAACAGCTAAGATTCTTTGTCCGGACAAAATAGTTTTGGTACCTGATTTAAATGCTGGTTGTTCATTGGCTGATAGCTGTCCGGCTGATAAGTTTGCACAGTTTGTGAATGAGCACCCTGACCATACAGTTATTTCTTACGTTAATACTACAGCTGCTGTTAAAGCTGTAACCGATATAGTAGTCACTTCTACTAATGCTAAACAGATTGTTGATAGTTTCCCTAAAGATGAAAAGCTAATATTTGGTCCAGACAGAAATCTGGGTAATTATATCAATTCTATCACAGGCAGAAGTATGTTATTATGGGATGGTGCCTGTCATGTTCATGAACAGTTTTCTGTTGAAAAGATTGTTGAGCTGAAGAAACAGTATCCTGATGCTGTTATTCTTGCTCATCCTGAATGTAAAGGTGCTGTATTAAAAGTTGCAGACTTCGTAGGATCAACTGCTGCTATATTAAAATTTGCTGTTAAATCGGATAAAAAGAACTTCATTGTGGCTACAGAGTCTGGAGTTATTCATGAGATGAAGAAACAATGCCCTGAAAAGACCTTTATCCCTGCTCCTCCCAACGATAGTACCTGTGCATGCAACGAGTGTAACTTCATGCGCTTAAACTCGCTAGAAAAGCTTTATAATTGCTTAAAATATGAATGGCCAACTATTGAGGTAGATGAAGCTGTCGCAAAAGAGGCAGTTAAGCCAATAAAAAAGATGCTTGATATATCTGAAAAATTAGGTTTGTAATTTTCAGTATATTCTTTAAATGAGCAAAGCTCTGTTGATATTAACATGTTATCAACAGAGCTTTGCTCATTTATTAAAGGATGCATTATTTTATAATTAATATTTTGGTAGCAATACCTTCTTTTCCTTCCGAATCGGCGGCTAGAACAAGATATATACCTGATGCAACTCTTTTACCTTTTGAATTTGCTCCATTCCATGTGAATTGTCCGCCTACTGAAGTTCCGGCATAAATAAGATTTCCATTAATATCCGTGATCTTAACGTTGCTATCACGTATTAAACCAGTTACAGTAATTACACCAGTATAATCGGGTTTAACAGGATTAGGATATGCATGTGCGCTTTCTGAGAAGCTATTTCCTCCTTCTGTGGCATCACTCATATAAGATATTAACCCTTGATCTGTTCCAATATATAATTCACCGGTATTTGGGTTTATAACCAAAGACTGAATTTTATTAGATAATAAAGGACTGTTACTTGTTGAAAAGTGGTGAATTGTTTCTAATCCATCTTCGCTCAGTAAGAATATTCCATTACTTTCAGTACCTATCCATTTTCGGTTAGCTCCATCAATACAAATCGCATTTATCTTTTCGTTAGCTAAAAGAAAATCTGCCAAATTAGTTCCATCGTTACGAGGTACTTTTATTTGGGTACAATAAAAATCATCATCGAAGAATTTTGTGGGATTATTAATAACTATAGGACCTTTTTCTGTTCCTATCCATATTGCACCGTTTTTATCCTCAGCAATAGATAGTATATTTAACTTTCCTAAGTTAGTTCCATCCTGATTAACAAAGGATCCAATGAACTTAGTTTTATCATCTGTGGTATCTTCCAATGTTCCATTTGTATTAAAACAAAATACTCCTGGTTCATATCTCATGGAAGTAACCCAGGCCCATCCTCTTTTATCGAATATAATTCTTTCAAATGTAGGTTTTCCACTTAGTTCAGGATGATTAAAACTAATCCAGGTTCCATCATCTTTTAAAACATTAATAATGTTATCAACATAAGAATTAACCATCCACAAATTATGATTTTTATCATATTGCAATCCGTTTGTTCTTACATAGTTTAACCGATAAGATTCATTAGGTAAAATAGATTTGAGCGTACTATTATTTAAGCTGTATAGCTTAACGAATTTCTTGTCTTTGAATTCATATACTCCTTCTCCTCCTGAGGTAGCAAAGTGATGTTCTGAATCATTAGGATCCTGAATGACTGAAGTTATATCTTTATAATCTAACCCGGTAATGTCTTTTATTCCTTCTTCCTGAAAACTAGACCAGTTATTATCTTCAAGCATCATGATGGTTCCAGGATTATTTAATCTGATATAATCCATCCCTCCGCCACATATAAGGAGACGATTATTGGTAAATGTCATGTAATAAGGAAGGTTTCTTTTTGGGCTTTCCGGGATAATGGAAGATATGCTTTTTTCCAGTTTATCGTTATTTAATTTGTATCCGTTTAATCCTTTTTCTCCATTACTTCCCCAATAAGAATTATCATTTTTAGAATATGATAAATGGCTGAAACTATCTTCTAAATTCATATATTTAAAAGAGTTGTAATGATCAAAAATCACAATTGAATTAGCATTACCTGCAATTAATTTCTCATCAAATAAATCAGCAAATGTATAGTCTCCATTTATTAACTTAGTAAAAGTACTGGAACTATCATTATATTGATAAATACCCTGATTTAATTGATTGCCTATAAGCTTATTTTCAAATAGAAAAAGCTGATTAAATACCGCTTCACTAAATTGAATCCAGCTATTATTATCTAATAAATTATCTGTTGTTTTTCCTGAATATACTCCTTTTTCAGTGGCTGCATAGAGTATATTATCTTTGATGGCAGAAGCGTATACTTTTTTATTTAAGACGTAAGTATTAGTAATTTCTTTCTTTTTTAAATTAAGAATAAGTATACCGAAGTTAGTTGAAAGATATGCGTAATCCCCTGAAATATTTATGCTATTAATCGTTTTATCCTGACTTATGATTTTATTCATAAAATCGGGAATATTATATATATTGTCGTTTATAAGAAGATCAATATTTGAATTCTTATATATAATAATAAGAGTGTTGTGTGAATTACTATATTTTATATAGCTGATATTATTATCACTTAAAATATTGACTTTGCTAAAAAGACGGATACTTTGATCTTCTTTGTTATATGAAAACAAAGCTCCGTCACTTAATGCATATATCAGATTTCCTGCTGGTGCAGTCTGGGTAACATTATTGTATGCCAAATGGGCTTGCCACTCTCCTATTGCCATTTGAGCAAAAGCAGAGTGTGTTATTAAAAATAAGAGAAAACTATAAATTAGTTTTTTCATAGTCATATTCCTTTAAGAAGTCGCATAGCTTATTTATAGCTAACGCACGATGACTAATTTTATTTTTTATTTCGTTTCCTAATTCTGCAAATGTTTTATCGAACCCTTCAGGAACAAAGATGGGATCATAGCCAAAGCCTGAATTTCCACGTTTTTCTTTTATGATGTTTCCTTTAATTATTCCCTCAAACAGATATTTTTTATCGTCTATAATCAATGAAACGGCTGTACGGAATTGTGCTTTTCTGTTTTCTATTCCTTCGAGATTCTTCAGCACTTTAAGCATATTTGCTTCAGAGCTTTTATCAGTTCCTGCATATCTGGCAGAATAAACTCCCGGTTCGTTATTAATTGCTTCTATTTCTAGTCCGGTATCATCAGCAAAACAGTTTAATCCATAATTTTCATGGATATATTGTGCTTTAAGAATTGCATTTCCTTCTAAAGTATTTGCAGTTTCCGGTATATCAACATCACAATTAATATCTTTCAGACTAAGTATCTCTATTTTGTCATTTAATATGCTTGATACTTCTTCTAATTTATGCTTATTATTTGTGGCAAAAACAAGTTTATTTTTCATTGAATTTTCTATAAATTATAAAAAAAATATTTCATCCCTCACCCCTCACTAATTTTGCTAAAACTATTTGCCGGTATTGTTTTTAGAGAGTGAGGGATGCTTTTTATCCCTCACTTATCTATCACTTTTAGAGGTGATCCCTCACTAAATCAGTTTCATTTTACCTTTATTGTATCAAAACCTTCTCCGTAAACTCCAATAACCGAACTTTGAGAAACAAAAGCATTAGGATCAATATCTTTTACCAAACGGAATATCTCTATTGACTGACTCTTTTTAGCCAATACAACAAGTACTTTAACAGAATTCTTGCTGTACCATCCTTGTCCATCTAAAACGGTAACCCCTCTATGGGTATCTTTAGTAATTCTTTCGGCTATCTCTTCATATTGTTTTGAAAAAATAAAGAACTGAACAGATTGTCTGGCACTATTTACAATTAAGTCTAAAACATAACTGATAACTACCAGTGTAGTAAATCCAAATACAATTCTTTTCCAATCATGAAATACAAAGTAGCATGAAGAGATTATAACAATATCACAATACAAAATCATTCTTCCAAAAGTAACGTCTCTGTACTTATGAACAATTGCCGCTATAATATCAGTTCCACCTGTACTACCATTATTTACAAAAACAATACCTAGTCCCATACCACATAAGGTTGCACCAATCACACAAGCCATAAAGTCCTGTCCTGGTCCAAGAATCTGCAGATTTCCTACTATTTGTTGAAATTGCCACAGGAAGTATGTAAGGGCAAATATTCCGAATAGAGTTTTTATACTGAACTTAGGTCCAAGAATTTTAAGTGCAAACGTAAGTAGGAATGCATTTATAACAAAATAAGTGATTTGAATTTGTACTCCTGTTGCATAATAAACAATTGCAGCAATACCAGTTACACCACCTGTAGTAATTTGATAAGGCAACAGAAATGCTGCCCAACCCATTGCATAACACATCAGACCTAAGATTATAAAAAAGTAATCTCTTAATTCTCTTAGAATATCTGTTTTATTTAGTTTTCCCATTCTGTTACTATTGATTAAACTACAATATTTACAATTTTCTTAGGAACAATAATTACTTTCTTTATTGGTTTACCGTCAATCCATTTAATAGCACTTTCTGTTGCTAAAACAGCTTCCTGAATGGTGTTATTGTCAGCATCGGCTGCAAATTCCATGTTAAAGCGAGCTTTACCGTTGAAGGAAATAGTGTAGTTTACAACATCTTCTTTCAGATAATCTTCATTGAATGCTGGCCATTGAGCATCGCAAACTGAAGTTGTGTTACCCAAAGCAGCCCATAACTCTTCGCTGATATGAGGAGCGAACGGAGTTAAAAGAATAATTAGCTGACTCAATATCTCTTTCTTGTTACATTTCAGTGAGGACAGTTCATTTACACAAATCATAAATGCACTTACTGAAGTGTTATAAGAGAACTGTTCAATGTCACCAGATACTTTCTTTATCAGTTTATGAAGAGATTTAAGTTCTTCTTTTGTTGCTGGTTCGTCATTAACAATGTATTCTCCTACTTTGTTGTAGAATAAAGCCCAGAACTTGCGGATGAAACGGTGAACTCCGTCGATGCCGTTAGTATCCCATGGTTTGGATTGTTCAACCGGACCAAGGAACATTTCATACATTCTCAGTGTATCGGCACCGTATTTTTCAACAATCATATCAGGATTAACCACGTTAAACATAGATTTACTCATCTTCTCTACAGCCCATCCGCAGATATATTTACCATCTTCAAGAATAAATTCTGCAGTTTGGTATTCAGGCAACCAGTTTTTGAAGGCTTCCAGATCAAGAATGTCGTTACTTACAATATTCACGTCCACATGTAGCGGAGTTACGTCGTATTGATCTTTCAGATTCAGTGAAACAAATTTATTTGTGTTCTTTATACGATACACAAAATTACTTCTTCCCTGAATCATTCCCTGATTAATCAGCTTTTGGAATGGCTCTTCTTTGATAGATACCCCTACATCGTGAAGGAATTTGTTCCAGAAACGAGAATAGATCAAGTGTCCGGTTGCATGTTCTGTTCCACCTACGTAAAGGTCAACGTTTTGCCAGTAAGCATTTGCCTTTGTTGATACCAAAGCTTCTGTGTTATGCGGATCCATGTAACGAAGATAATATGCACTTGATCCGGCAAATCCAGGCATAGTATTCAGCTCAAGCTGATAACCTTCTTCTGTTTTCCAGTTCTTTGCACGACCAAGAGGTGGTTCACCTGTTTCGGTTGGAAGGAATTTATCAACTTCAGGAAGTTCAAGTGGAAGTTTGCTTTCATCAAGCATATAAGGCATTCCATCTTTGTAATACACAGGGAATGGTTCGCCCCAATAGCGCTGACGGGAAAAGATAGCGTCGCGAAGACGGAAGTTTACCTTCACCTTTCCCAGATTAGTTTCCTTGATATATATTTTTGTCTTGGCAATAGCCTCTTTTATTGTTAGTCCGTTAAGCACTAAACCGCCTTCAACTGCATCTTCCTGGCGCGGTGAATTCATCATGATTCCTTCTTTTGCATCGAAGCTTTCTTCAGAAACATCGCATCCTTCAATCAACGGACGAATCTCCAATCCAAAATGTTTTGCAAATGCATAGTCACGACTATCGTGTGCAGGAACAGCCATGATGGCTCCTGTTCCATATCCCGCCAATACATAATCGCTGATCCACACTGGAATAGCTTCTCTGGTCAAAGGGTTAATGGCATACGATCCTGAGAATACACCGGTTACTCTGCGGTCGGCTATACGTTCACGTTCTGTTCTTTTCTTTGTAGCGTCAAGATAAGCCTGAACTTCAGCTTTCTGGTCAGCAGTAGTCAGTTGAGCTACCAGTTCGCTTTCAGGAGCCAATACCATGAAAGTAACTCCGAAGATAGTATCAGCACGTGTGGTAAAGATGGTAAATTCAAGATCGGAATCTTTCACGTTGAATTTCATTTCAGCACCCTCACTCCTACCAATCCAGTTCTTTTGAGTCTCTTTCAGTGAATCTGTCCAGTTTAAAGTTTCAAGTCCGTCAAGCAAACGTTGTGCATAAGCTGAAACACGCAAACACCATTGACGCATTACTTTCTGTATTACCGGATGACCACCACGTTCTGAAACGCCGTCAACCACTTCATCGTTGGCCAATACGGTTCCCAGTGCCGGGCACCAGTTAACCATTGTATCGCCAAGATAAGCAATCCGGTAGTTCAATAAGATTATTTGTTGTTCTTTTTCACTTTTAGCCTTCCATTCTTCCGCAGTAAACGAAAGTTCTTCTCCGCAAGCGGCGTTCAGTCCTTCGGTTCCTTTAGTCTCAAATCTTTTGGTAAGATCAGCAATTGGAGTAGCTTTCTTGGCATCGTTATCATAATAATGACTGAACATTTGCTGGAAAGCCCACTGAGTCCACTTGTAATAATCTGGTTCACAGGTACGTACTTCCCTACTCCAGTCGAAAGAAAAACCTATTTTATCTAATTGTTCGCGGTAGCGATTGATATTGTTTACGGTAGTAATTGCAGGGTGCTGACCGGTTTGAATGGCATATTGTTCTGCAGGCAAGCCGTAAGCGTCATATCCCATTGGGTTAAGTACGTTAAATCCTTGCAGACGTTTATATCGGGCATAAATATCAGAAGCAATATATCCTAGTGGATGGCCCACGTGTAATCCTGCACCCGAAGGATAAGGAAACATATTGAGTACATAAAATTTTTTCTTTGACTCATCTTCTGTCACCTGATAGGTTTTCTCTTCAACCCATCTTTTTTGCCATTTCTTCTCAATCTCCCTGAAATTATATTCCATATCGATAATTCTTTTATCTTAGTGTTAGTTAATACGTAATGTTATATATTAGAGGACAAAGATAATGAAAGATAAGCTTATTTGGGTGTTTCTTTTAGCAAATTCTTGAGGGTTTTAAAGTTTATCCTCAGTGGCTTTTTAATCTTATTAGAATAGTTTTTATGTCCTTGTACAGAAGAATGTATTCTTTTGTACAAAACATTGTTTTCTTTTGTACAGAAGATTACATTCTTTTGTACAAGATGTTTTTAAGCATTCAAATATTTTTAGAAAATTGTTATAAATATAAAAATAAATTATATCTTTGTAATAATCCAAATACCTTGATATTATGAAAACAGTAACCCTTTATCTTGGTAAGAAATACAGGCTATTCTGGGTAGTCGTACTTCTATTATCATGTGTTCTTCTATTCGCAATTATTGAAGAATATCTTATTATGATTTATCTATATTTTTTCTTGTTGTTTCCACTCTTGTTTTATGGGTTTTCAAAGGGAATAGGGAAGATAACTCTTAAAGACGATATGATACATATTTTCAATCTTTTTGCTCTTACAAAAGCAAAAGTTCCATTGAATGACCTCAAAGGATTTGAATTTATGCGGGATTACTATTTTTCTGTCAAAAAGGGTAGGGGAAGATATCTGGGAATAAGTGGTCCTACTGTTATTATATTTCATTATAAGTCCGGTGAAAGAAAAGCATTTTCTTTATTTGGGTTTCATCACATAATGGTTATACTTAACTACTTGAAAGATAATAATATTCCATTTATGAATTATAAACCTGTAACCCTAACAGGTACAAAGGTGAAGGTTACCACATATCAAAAGTCGGGTATGCAGGAATTCGCTACAGTGGTGTTACCAATCATTGTCCTGGCTTTTATTTTGGCATTTACAGCTTATCTTTATATTACTGAATATAGTGATCAGTTGTTTCATGTTTTACTTTGCTTTTTGCCTTTTATGTTATATTTCATCTATACATATTGGGAAAGAATGTATTACATTAAAATTAAAGATGAATCATTTACAATACGTAATCTGATAGGGAGAAAGAGCTGGGGATTCAATTATAGTGAAACTCCGAAAGTATCCTTCGGTTCTAGCCTTGGAAAGGGAGCTTTTCTTTACATAGAGATACTCAATAAAGATTATAAGTATTATCAGTTCCCTTTAGATATGCTTCCAAAGAAGGATGTCAATGAAATTATAAAGATAATGAAAGAAAAGGGAGTAGATGCCACTTCAGAGTGTTGCTGATACTTACAAACATCAATAATTATACAACTTTACACTTTTGACATCTGCTTTTCTTCCTAAAAAGAACTATATTTGCGCTTATTATTCATTAAAATAAGAGGAATTTACCGTGGCAAATGATATAGTTCTTACCCCCATGATGAAGCAGTTTCTAGACTTAAAGGCGAAACACCCCGATGCGGTGATGCTTTTTCGTTGCGGAGACTTTTATGAAACTTATTCCGACGATGCAGTAGTGGCTGCAGAAATACTTGGGATCACTTTAACTAAAAGAGCTAATGGACAAGGCAAATCTGTAGAGATGGCGGGTTTTCCCCATCATGCACTTGATACGTACCTGCCCAAACTGATCAGAGCGGGCAAAAGAGTTGCTATCTGTGACCAGTTGGAAGATCCTAAAACGACTAAAAAACTTGTGAAACGGGGCATTACCGAACTGGTTACTCCCGGAGTTTCCATCAATGATAATATTCTCAACTACAAAGAAAATAACTTCCTTGCGGCTGTTCATTTCGGTAAGAATGAATGCGGTATAGCTTTCCTTGATATCTCAACAGGAGAGTTCCTCACAGCTGAAGGGCCGTTCGATTATATTGATAAGCTTTTAAATAATTTTGCTCCTAAAGAAGTTCTTTTTGAACGGAGCAGGAGAGGGATGTTTGAAGGTAATTTTGGAAATAAATTCTTTACTTTCGAACTGGAGGATTGGGTATTTACTGAATCCAGTGCCCGTGAACGACTTCTGAAACACTTTGAAACCAATAATCTCAAGGGCTTTGGTGTGGAGCATCTAAAGAACGGAATTATTGCTTCCGGAGCTATTCTTCAGTACTTGGATATGACTCAACATACCCAGATAGGGCATATCACTTCACTTTCCCGCATTGAAGAAGACCGTTATGTGCGTTTAGATAAATATACAGTGCGTAGTCTTGAGTTGATATCCAGCATGAACGAAGGCGGCAAAAGTCTTCTGAATGTAATTGACAGGACTATCAGCCCTATGGGAGCCCGTATGTTAAAGCGTTGGATGGTCTTTCCGTTGAAGGACGAAAAGCCAATTAACGACCGCCTTAACGTAGTGGAATATTTCTTCCGTGAGCCGGAATTCAAGGAACTAATTGAAGAACAGCTTCACTTGATAGGCGATTTAGAGAGAATTATCTCGAAAGTAGCTGTAGGACGTGTTTCTCCTCGTGAAGTTGTGCAGTTGAAAGTTGCTTTACAGGCCATTGAGCCAATAAAAGAAGCTTGCCTGAATGCCGATAATCCGAGTCTGAATAGGATAGGAGACCAGCTAAATCTCTGTCTCTCTATCAGAGATAAAATAGACAAGGAGGTAAACAATGATCCTCCGCTGTTGATTAATAAAGGTGGCGTAATTAAAAACGGAGTGAATGCCGAACTGGATGAATTACGTAAGATTGCCTATTCAGGGAAAGACTATCTGTTGCAGATTCAACAACGGGAGAGTGAACTGACAGGCATTCCAAGTTTGAAGATTGCTTATAATAACGTATTTGGATACTTCATTGAAGTGAGAAATGCTCACAAGGACAAGGTTCCTCAGGAGTGGATTCGCAAACAAACATTGGTGAATGCCGAGCGTTATATCACTCAGGAGCTCAAGGAGTATGAAGAGAAAATATTGGGAGCAGAAGATAAAATTCTGGTTATTGAGACCAGACTTTATAATGAATTGGTTCTTTCACTGAGTGAATATATTCCGGCGATACAGATTAACGCCAATCAGATAGCACGTGTTGATTGTCTTCTATCATTTGCTAACGTTGCAGCGGAGAACAAATACATTCGTCCGGTGATTGAGGATAATGATGTGCTTGAAATAAAGCAGGGAAGACATCCGGTTATCGAGAAGCAACTTCCCATTGGTGAGAAATATATTGCAAACGACGTTACAATAGATACAGAACATCAGCAAATCATTATCATTACTGGCCCGAATATGGCTGGGAAGGCGGCATTGCTGCGCCCGACCGCCTTGATTAC
>Ga0183099_1001066_pt1 | contig 16770 bp, 18 predicted proteins | sample Biomet1_FD_127788 | JGI IMG/M metagenome (GOLD analysis project Ga0183099, IMG submission 127788) | Microbial communities from bioreactor (seeded with anoxic lake sediment) at LBNL, California, USA - Biofuel metagenome 1 | ecosystem: Engineered > Bioreactor > Anaerobic > Unclassified ... | reverse complement strand
GCTGCGGATTTCCGTTTCAATCGAGGAGATCACGCCGGCCGCTGTCCGTTTTGCGGATACGAGATCCTTTCCCGTAACGGTGACCGGGCAGGAGATATAGAATTTGATCTTCGGTTCGGTTCCGCTCGGGCGGGCGCTGACCACGGTTCCATCTTCGAGGAAGAACTGGAGGACATTGCTCGAGGGCAGGCTGACGCTTTCTTTCCGGGCGGGATTTGCAGGATCATACCTGGTGCCGTCCTTTATGTCGCGGATAAAGGAGACCTTCTTCCCTCCGAGGGTAGTGAGCCCCTCCTTCCTGAGTTTTGCCATGAGGTTCTTCATGGTTTCTCCGCCGGACGCTCCGGGGAATCCCTTGCTGATCGCCTTTTCCTCGAAATATCCGTGCTCGAGGTAGATGTCGTTCAGCCGGTCAAGGAGGCTCTTGCCCTTGCTCCGCCAGTACAGGGTCATCTCGGCGCAGAGGGCGGCGGCTGAAACGCCGTCCTTGTCGCGGACCTCGGTCTCGATATTGTAGCCATAGCTTTCCTCGTAGCCGAAGACATAGTTGTGGTCGCCGGTGTTCTCGAACGAGGCCATCACGGATGCAATCCATTTGAAGCCGGTAAGGCATTCGACTGTTTCAACACCGTAGGAGGAAGCGATACGGTCTCCGAGAGCCGAGGTGACGATGGACCGTATTATTGCCGGTTTTTCCGGGAGTTTCCCGGTTTCCGTCAGTGACAGGCAGATGTAGTCCGCGAGGAGGGCTCCCATCTGGTTTCCGCTGATGAGCACGAAAGAGCCGCCGGGTCCGGGAACGGCACTGCCGAAGCGGTCCGAGTCGGGATCCGTAGCCATGACGACGTCGGCATGTTCCTTCTCGCCGAGTTCCACCGCCATCTTGAGCGCGGCAGCTTCCTCCGGATTCGGGTAGGAGACGGTCGGGAAGTTGCCGTCGGGTTTTCGCTGTTCGGGAACGGTGATGACGGTCAGCCCGAGGTCGCCGAGGACTTTCTCGACGTGCATGGCGCCGGTGCCGTGGAGCGGTGTATAGACGATCTTGACTTCTCCTGCCTTCGCCTTGATCAGGTCAGGGCGGAAGAGCTTGCCCTTGACCATCGACCAGTACTTCGTGTCGATGTCGCTGTCGACGAGGACCAGTTTGCCCGATTTCAGCGCTTCCTCGCGGGAGATGGTCTTCACGGCGTTGACCGCGTTGACCTCTGTAATGATCCCGGTATCATGCGGTTCGGTAACCTGAGCCCCGTCGTTCCAGTAGGCCTTGTAGCCGTTGTACTGGGGAGGGTTATGCGAGGCGGTGACCACGACGCCGGTGTCGCAGCCGAGGGTCCTGATGGCGAAGGAGAGTTCCGGAGTGGGGCGGAGTCCGGTAAACAGGAAGGTCCGGAAGCCGTTTGCCGCGAAAATAAGGGCGGTCGCCTCGGCGAAGACGTCGGAGTAGCGGCGCGAATCGTAGGCGATGACTGCGCTCAGCGTTCCGGCTTTCGCCTTTGCGGGGAAGGTTTTGATGAAGTAGTTGGCAAGACCCTGGGTTGCCTTGTTGATGACATAGGTATTCATGCGGTTCGTGCCGCCGCCGATGATGCCCCTGAGGCCTCCTGTTCCGAATTCGAGATCCTGATAGAAACGGTCTTCGAGTTCCTTCATATCGTTCTTCGCAACAAGATCGCGGACTTCGCCGGCAAATTTTTCGTCTTTTTCGGCAGAAATATACGCCTGTGCGCGGGCCAGTATGGTTGCAGTATCCATTTGAATGCTCCTTGTAGAATAAAGGTTTTCCTGTCGAGTATACCTGTTTTGGACGACTTCAACAAGGATTTGCTTTACAATACCTGAAAACGGGCAGTAAAATGGAATCCGGAAGCTGAATGGGTGGTCTATGTCCGTCCGAACCGGATCGGTCCTGCATACGGAGTAGGCCCGAAAACTGCGATCGCGAATTTTATTTTCGAGGAGGTCCGTATGACCAGAAAGGTGAAGATTTCTGATCTTGTACTCAGAGATGCACATCAATCCCTCCATGCAACCCGCATGACGACCGCAGATATGTTGCCGATATGCGCGAAGCTTGACGGAATTGGTTACAGCAGCCTTGAAGCCTGGGGTGGGGCCACCTTCGATACCTGCATCAGGTTCCTCAACGAGGACCCCTGGGAACGTTTGCGTTCGCTGCATGAAGCATTGCCGAATACCCCCATCATGATGCTTCTCCGCGGCCAGAACCTCCTTGGCTACCGTCACTACGCCGATGATGTCGTCGATGCATTCGTGGAAGCGGCTGCACGGAACGGGGTAGGGGTATTCAGGATTTTCGATGCACTAAATGATCCCCGAAACCTGAAACGGGCAGCCGACGCCGCGCGCAGGACGGGCAAACATGTCCAGATGGCCATTTCCTATGCGGCGACTCCCTACCATACAAACCAGATCTATGCGGATCTGGCAAAGTCCTATGCAGATTTCGGAGCCGACTCGATCTGCATCAAGGATATGGCCGGTCTCTTGAAGCCTTATGACGCCTACGATCTGGTCAAGACCATCAAGTCGAAGGTCGATATTCCAGTCCAGATACACACCCATGCGACAACCGGGATGTCGGTCGCCACACTCCTGAAGGCAGCCGAAGCTGGAGCCGACATCCTCGACACGGTTATCTCCTCAATGTCCATGGGAACTTCGCACAGCCCGACAGAAACGGTTGTCGAGATCCTGCGCGGCACCGAGTTGGATACCGGCCTGGACATCAAGGCTCTGCTCGAGATAGCCGCTTATTTCCGCGAGATCCGCAAGCATTATAGTAAATTCGAATCGAGCTTCCTCGGAGCCGATACGCGCATTCTCGTCTCACAGGTTCCGGGGGGCATGCTCTCGAACCTCGAAAGTCAGCTCAAGGAACAGGGCGCCTCATCGCGCATCGACGAAGTGCTTGCAGAAATTCCTGTTGTGCAGAAGGACTGCGGGTATATCCCGCTGGTAACCCCCACGAGCCAGATTGTCGGCACCCAGGCCGTTTTCAATGTACTTTTCGGCCGGTATGCAAAACTCACCTCGGAGACGAGGGATCTCCTCACCGGTAGGTATGGCAGGACTCCTGCCGGTTGCAATCCGGTTCTCGTACAGAAGGCCCTCGCGGAGTCAAAAATGGACGAGGTCGTTACCAGGCGGCCAGCGGATCTCATAGCCAACGAGTTCGCGAAGATCTCTGCCGAGGCGCGGGAAAACGGTGCCGATGACAGCGTCGAGGATGTGCTTACCTACGCGATGTTCCCGAAGGTTGCCCCGAAATTCTTCAGGGAACGCGCCGACGGTCCCGTGCGGTTCGAGACCCCTTCGTCTCCGGCAGAACTTGGTGCTTCATCCGGCAACTACGTGGTCACTGTCAATGGCACAGACTACACGGTGGTTTCCGGCCCCGCCGGCACCGGACTGAACCTGAACGTCAATGGTACTCCCTACAGTGTCTCCTTCAGGGCTCCTGGTTCCGCCGCCTCCGCCGGATCCGTTTCGGCCGGTTCTGCAGGAGGGGTACCTGGCAGGGAGACCGTCATTCCCGCACCGGTAGCCGGAACCCTACTCAGGCATGTCATCCCTTCAGGTTCCAGTGTCTCTTCAGGGCAGACCGTCATGATGATCGAGTCAATGAAGATGGAACTCGAGGTCAAGGCCCCAGCTGACGGAACGATCCTATATGCCGTTCAGCCCGGAACACAGATCATGGCGGGTCAGCCGCTCGCAATGATCGGAACGGGGGACCAGAAGCGGACAGCCTCACCGGTCCCGGCTGAACCGAAGCTGGTTACCGTAAAACCGGGCGATGGCGTTTCTCCGGCGGTCTCTGCTCCGGCAGGAGGTATCCCATTGCCGGCACCGGTCGCGGGAACCCTCCTCAAGCATGTCGTTGTCGGCGGATCCATCGTTTCTGCAGGACAGACCGTCATGCTCATCGAGTCGATGAAGATGGAGCTTGAAATCAAGTCTCCCTCCGATGGGGTTATCCACTTCATGGTAGCTCCCGGCACACAGGTTGCCGCGGGCCAACTGGTCGCCGAAATGCGCCGGCGGTAGGCTCCCGTTTTCTTCATGTTTCCCGCAGAACTGGGGAACGATCCTGAATACCTGCCGTCCTTGCCAAAGGACGGCATTTTTTTTATACTGCCACCCCATGACAAAAATACATCCGCCCCTCGCCGGCATTGCTGTTTTCATGCTCCTCTCGCTCTGCTTAACCGGCTGCGGAATCGGCGATATTTTCAGGCGTCCTCCGAAGCCCGTCCCGAATGCCGAATGGATGGAACTCGAGGTCCGCAGGCGCATCTCCTCGATGTCAGTCGAACAGAAGGCGTCGCAGGTACTCATGACCGGAATCGACGGCAGGGAGTATTCCCCCTCATATCTGCGAAAGCGGTTCGGCGGAACCGTACCGGGCGCTATCCTGCTGTTCCGGTACAACATCCCCGCATCGCCTGCTTCCCTCTGGTCTTTTCTCCATGATTCTGCATCTGAGCTGGAACTCATGGGCGAGGGGATTTCGCCGCTTTTTGCCATTGACCACGAGGGAGGGGATGTGTACAGGACCGGGAGGCTCACTACGCGTCTTCCCTCGGCCGACTGGGTTGCCCGGAACATGAAGCCGGATGAAGCTGCCCTTCTGTACGAGTATGCAGGTCGCCAGCTCGCAGCTCTCGGTGTCGGGATGAATCTTGCTCCAGTCGCCGAGCCCCTGACCGAGCTGAACAGCGCCTTTCTTGGGACCCGTTCCTACTCCGCATCACCCGAGATGACCGCCGTTTTTGCCCGTTCCGCCCTGCAGGGCTACCGCCGGGCGGGAGTTTTTAGCGTCCTGAAGCATTTTCCTGGAAACGGTGCTGCCGATCCCCATGCGGCACTGTCACGCATCGATCTTTCCCTTGCGGAACTCGAAAAAGGACCATGTGCGCCCTTCCGTGCACTGATCGCGGAGAAACCGGATGCGATGCTGGTATCCCATGTGATCGTATCGTGTATTGATCCCGATCTTCCGTTCTGTCTGTCGGAGAAGGGGATAAACGGTTTTCTGCGCGGCTCGCTCGGATTCAGTGGCCTCGTGATAACCGACGATCTTTCCATGGCCGCCCTGACTGCTTCGGGAATTCCGACCGGGGAGGCTGCCATTCGTGCCTTGCGCGCCGGCTGCGATCTTCTGATGACCTCCGCTCCGGACATCCGATCCCTCGTGCAGGCGATTTCCGCGGAAGCCGGAACGGATTCGGCCTTCGCGGCAAGGCTTGACGAGGCGGTATGCCGGATACTGGAATTGAAAACCCGGCAAGGACTCGTCAAAACGGGGCAGGAACGGTATAGTGAATCGCGCTACCGCACCGCCTCCGTTTCAGGAGGCGCTTCCTTTCCGCGGGAACATTACCGGGAAGCCCGGAGACTGGGCGATTCCCTCCTGGAGGCTTTTGAATGAATGATGAACGAATCCTTCCCCCCCGTATCCTGTATCTGGATGATGCTGTTGCGGTAGTCTACAAAAAGATCGGCGAGGTGTGCGAGAACGAGGCCGCCGATCCTTCTCTCTCCCTCGTCGGAAACCTGCGGGCCGAACTGGAGACCCTTGCGGGTCATCCGCTCCCTTCCTTGAAGCGGTCCACCGGATAGACCAGCCCGTTTCGGGCTGCGTCCTGCTTGCGCTTGACCGGACAACCCATGCATCGCTCTCCGCGCAGTTCGCTGCAGGGCAGATACGGAAGCGCTATCTTGCCATCGTCGAGAAGGCGCCCGATGTCGGCGAAGGCGGAAGGCTCGAGCACCTGATACGTTTCGATACCAAGCACCACAAGGCAACTGCACTTAAAAGCGAGGAAATCAGGAAAAGCGGTCCTGACTGGAAAAAAGCGGTCCTGACCTGGAAACTGCTCGGATCGGGTGAGAGGTACCTGTTTCTCGAGGTCATCCCGGAAACGGGACGTACACACCAGATCCGTGCCCAGCTTGCGGCCGCAGGGATGGCGATCAAGGGAGACCTGAAATATGGTGCCAGGCGGAGCGACCCCCTGGGCGGCATACGGCTTCATGCCTATGCGGTCCAGTTCCGCCATCCGGCGACCGGTGACTCGATTACCGTATGCGCACCCATAGCCGATCCCGATCCGCTCTGGCAGGCCTTCAACAAGGTACTGCCGTGAACAGGAAAAAGGAGCTCTCCGGTCCGGAGGCCTTTGATGCCTATTATTCGGTTCTGTTCGGTAACCGCTGGCCGGCTCTGCGCTCCTCTCTCCTCTCTCCTCCCCGAGCAGTTCCGTGGCAGGAGGCGCTGCTCAAGCCCTACTTTCTCGATGCAGGCAGCGTGGAGGCCGCTCTGGCGCTGCCTCTTGATGGCGCGCAGACTGTTCTCGACATGTGCGCCGCCCCCGGAGGCAAGACGCTGGTGCTGGCCGGTCGCCTCGCAGGACGGAGCGGTTCTTACCGCCAATGAATTCTCCCGTGACCGGAAGGCCCGCCTGCTTTCGGTACTCGACCAGCACCTTCCCGAGAGTCTGCGCACGCAGGTCCGGGTAACCGGACGCGACGCGTCCCGCTGGTCAAGATACGAACAGTCGGCCTATGACCGGATCCTGCTCGACGCGCCCTGTTCCTCCGAGCGGCATGTGCTGTCAGCGCCGTCCTTTCTCGCCGGATGGACTGCCGCCCGGATACGGAATCTTGCTCTCAGGCAATGGTCCCTGCTTTCCGGGGCATGGCTCGTTCTGCGCCCAGGCGGATACCTTCTGTATTCGACCTGCGCGCTGGCCCCGGAGGAGAATGACCTGGTAATCGGAAGGCTTTTAAAAAAATATCACGGTGTCTGCATCGAGGAAACGGGCCGGTCGGATTCACTCGGAGAGAAAACGGTATACGGCCGTCATGTGCTTCCGGACACGGCTTCGGGCGCAGGCCCCCTGTATTATGCCCTCGTACGCAAGGACGAATTAGAAGTCTGACTTTTTCTGCTGTTCGTAGGCAATCGGATCGTGATCGTTGAATGATTTCCGGTACAGGAATTCGTAGAGTTTCATCATGTCCCCCGACGACAGGTCGAGGAATACGGTACCATAGGAAACCGACCCTTCTTCGACATACCGCCTGGTTACCCGCGAGGAGCAGCGGATAGTATTGTTCGGCAGGAAAATCTCGACCGAAAAGATGGAACCTTCCCTGACGGGCGTACGTATCTCGTTGTCCGGCAGCGATACGAGCATACCGCCCGGGCTCATGTCCAGTATATGCGGAACATGGTTGACAGGATCCGTCCTGAAGCTCTCGGAATCGAAATAGCCGGACTGCTTGAGCTGCCAGGCAAGGATTCTCGAGAAATCCCACAGGTAATCGACCATCGAGACGTCAAAAGATTCGCTTCCCGAGTTGACCACATAGATGTACCCGACGACATACTGGTAGTAGACGATCGGACACCATATTTCCGAGCTGATCCCCCGGTCCTTTTTCTGTTTCAGCAGCTTGTCGAAACGTGATCCTTCAACAAAATAATTCGGGTCTTCGAAGCTTTCCTCGATTTTCTGGGTGATTATCCTGCCTTCGGGATAGGGATCGTTTTTTGGCAGCTCAGATACAGTCGAAGGAATGAACAGCACCTTCCCTGTCCTGCTTATCAGCTCTTCCTCAAAATATTCCGGTTTTTTCGTGCGAAACATGATGATCGTATTATTGTAGCACTTGTCGGACAGCCGCTCCTTGAAGCCAGCGATCAGTTCCGGCAGGCGCCTGGCCGACAGGCTGCTCTCCGATTCAGGTTCCTCGACACTGACATATTCCGGGCAGACGGGATAGTTCATGCGGATTTCTTCGTTCGCCAGCCGGAAAATGACCTTGAGGTTTTTGGGTTTCCTGACGCGAACGTATTTTCGCTGGAGGCTGCGGAGCAGCTTGACGGGAGGGTCGATCCTGATCTGTTTCTGTTTGCTGTCGCGCACCGTTGTTTCGAAGGCGTAGGTGTTGCCATGGCAGTCAAAATACCCGGTGATATGTTCGCATATCGAGAACGGATTGCTGTCCGCGGTATCGAGAAGGGTCACCGCAAGCATGGTACGGTCCACCATGGTTATCAGGCCGGTTCCGGCTGTGGAAATACCGTGAAAACGGACTGGCTGTTCGTTCTGGAACACGGTTTTGATCAGAAAATCCTTCTCTACGTGTGAAACATGCTGGATCATGATATATAATATTATACCATAGTTTATCAGTATGGACTCAAAAAAAAAACTGGTGTAAACTGTTTTCACTATTGTCTGCAGGAGTATCCCTGAATGCCATACCAGAAACAATCACGCGAAGAGATATTGGCTGCCATAATTGAAACTGAATCGCACCTGAACAAGATACAGGACGTGGACGTCCTGATGGAACAGATCCTGACCGAAGCTCGCCGGGTTGTCCATGCAGATGCCGGCTCGATATATGTACGTGACGGCGAACGTCTTGCAATCCATTATGCCCAGAATGCTACCCTGCAGAGACAGCTTCCTCCGGGCCAAAAGATAGTCTACTCCTATTTCTCCTTCCCGATAAACGAAAAGACCATAGCAGGGTACAGCGCGCTGACAAAACAGATGGTCAACGAGCCCGATGTTTATGAGATCTCGCCCGAGAAACCCTACAAGTTCGGCAGGCAGAGCGACGCGGTATCCGGTTACCGGACGGTATCAAACCTCACTATACCCCTGAGTACATCGGGCGGAACCATTCTGGGCGTCCTTCAGGTTCTGAACGCGCTCGACGAAAATGACCAGGTCACCTTTTTTGACAAGAATGCCGAGCTCTACATAAACCATTTCGCGGCGAATGCCACGGTCGCCCTTGAACATGCGCACCTGACCAGATCGATGGTTCTCAGGATGATCAGGATGGCGGAGATGCGTGATCCGAAGGAAACAGGCCCCCATGTCAACCGTGTATCAAGCTATGCGGTCGAAATCTATGACCGCTGGGCTTTCAACCATTCGGTCAACGAGAACGAGAGCAAGAAATTCCGCGATACGCTCAAGATCGCCTCGATGCTGCATGATGTCGGCAAGGTCGCCATTTCGGACCTCATTCTGAAAAAGCCTGCACGGTTTACCGATGAAGAATACCACATCATGCAGGGTCATACCTGGCTCGGCGCGAAACTCTTCAACGAGATCGAATCTGCCGTTGACCGGGTCGCGCGGGAGGTTGCGCTGACTCACCACGAGAATTGGGACGGTACCGGATATCCGGGAAAGGTTTCGGTGGAGAATGGTGAAATACTTGAAACCGATCCCGTCACGGGCAAGGCACTCGGCATGAAAGGCGAGGAAATCCCGATCGCCGGAAGGATTGTTGCCCTCGCAGATGTCTATGACGCCCTCTCCTGCAAACGTGTCTACAAGGAACCGTGGACCGAGGATAACGTCCTTGAGGAGATCAAGAAGATGCGCGGTACCAAATTTGATCCCGAGGTCGTCGACGCATTCTGGGAAATCCTTCCGTCCATCAAGGCAATACGGGACCGTTTCCCCGATACGGAAGAATAGTACCCTTCAGCGGTCTGCGTCCCGTTTCATCCGGGTCAGTTCCCGGTCAAGGGCATTCGCGAATTCCTGCATCTCCTTCTTTCCGAACTGACCGGTTTTCTCCGGGGCGATTCCGTTGTTGTACAGTTCGAGCATGAGGTTGCGCATCGAAAGCCGTTCATTGATGTTCTTCTCGGTATATACCGTTCCCCTGTCGTTGAGAACCCTGATCCCGGCGGAGACCAGGCGTTTAGCGAGGGGTATGTCCCTGGTTATGACGAGGTCTCCCGAAGCGACTTTCTCGACGATATAGTCATCTGCCGCGTCCGGTGTCGAGTCGGCGAGGATCATGACAAACAGGGGGGATTCCGGGACAGGGATGAGCCTGTTAGCGACAAAATGTACAGGGAGCCTGAGCCTGCTTCCGGTCCGGCATATCAGGTCACGAACCTGTCTCGGACATGAATCTGCGTCAACCCAAATCAGCATGTCAGATCAGCTCCCTTTTCCAGAGGAACGTCGGCGCGGTAAAGTATGCCCGATCTGCCAAAACGGATTTCATTCCCGGACGCAGGGATGAAAAATGAGGTTCCCTTGTGAATCGTGCATGCCTCTCCATCTGTCGTTTCGACGTTCAGTTCCCCTTCTGCAACGATGCAGATGGATGGTGTGTTTGCAGTAATGGCAGCTGATTCAGTTCGTGTATCTATCACCGAGAGCTGGAATTCACTGCAGGGTGTTCTGTATATCGCCGCGCCGTTACTTACGGATGGGTTCAGTATTCCGGGCGTGTAGGGGCTTGGTTCGAGTATTGAGAGAAGTTCTCGTGTATCCACATGTTTCGGGGTAAGCCCGCACCTCAGTACGTTATCTGAAACCGCCATCAATTCGAGGCCCGTACCCCGGATGTACGAATGCATGACCCCCGTCGGGATGTAGATTGCCTCTCCTGGTTCAAGGATGACGAGATTGAGAAAGAGGGGCGCAAGAATTCCTGAGTCCAGGGGATACTGCGATGCAAATTCGTTGACCAGCTGCCAGACATACCGGTCACGTGGGGTAGCGTCCGTTTCGGAAAATGCCTTTGCCGAACGTTTCACTGACGCGATCGTCCTGTTTTTTTCGGCATCGGTTACATTGAAGAGGCGGCTAAGAAAATCGGTATAGCTTGCAGTGTTCGAAAGAATATCTGCCGCATCGCGCAGCTCGCTGTCCTGCAATCGGGAAAAAAGTTCTGCTGTCTCCCGGGGGGGCCTGAACCCGCACAATCCGACAAAATGTTCAAGGGCCATCAGCAGTTCAGGTTTGTGGTTGTCATCCTTATAGTTCCTTTCCGGAGAAAAAAGGGGAATATGACCATTTTCCCTGAGAAAACCTTCATGAGCCTGCTGTTTCGAAGGATGTACCTGGAGGGACAGGGGGTGTGCGGCAGAAAGTACCTTGAAAAGGAAGGGCAGTTTCCTTCCGAAGCGCTCAACGCATTCCTTGCCGAGGGTTTCGACAGGAGACTCCGCGATGAATGATTCAAGTGAAACAGTTTCGCCGGCGGCAAGGCTTGCAATCCTGCTTGACGCTCCAGGATGTGCTCCCATCCAGAGTTCGGCCATCGGCCTGTGATCCGGATTCTGGATGCCCGTGAATTTGCAGATACCGTCAGTAGATCCCCAGGGGTAGGGCTGTATCGGGTTCTCGAGCATGTAGAGGGATTTCATGAATCAGGGAACAACCTGGTCTATACGCGATATCATCCCGAGGGCCAGTTTCTCGGCTTCTGCAAGGTCGATCGAAACGGTCTGATCGGGAGAACGTTTCATCTTTTCCTTGTAGAGCTCGTCAGCGAGCAGGATGCCTGCTATTATCGCTATCTTGATCGGATCTTTGACATCCGAGGAACTTTCAATTTGTTGGGTTGTTTTCTTGTAGTGGGTGTAGAGGGCGTTAAGGTACTCAGGCTTTTCATCTGCCTGAATCGAGAATGATGCACCTAGCAGGTCTATCTGCAAATTGCCCTTGGCCATGCCAACCACCTGTCAGAATATGTCCATCTGCCCGTCCGATGAAGGGTTTGCCCTGTTTTCGGTATCGGGGGTCTGCCAATCAGCTTCGATAACGGTACCCGAGTCCGGGGATGCTGTTTCGGCTGAGGCACGAACCGCTGCCTCGGGGGGAAAATCAGGTACGGACTGGTCAGCGTTCGCTGAATCGTCCGCTCCTGCGATGTCTTCTGGATCGTCCTGTTTCCGGATTTCAGAAACTGGAACATCCATCTGGGGTTGTGAATGATACACGGTATCCTCAAATGCGCTCAAACGGTCAAGCGCATTGAGAATACCTTCCTCGATCCTGCCCTGATCATCCCTGAAAGACCTTACCAAACCCTCAAGTTCGTTGACCCGAGTCTGCAAAACAGAAAGTTCGGAATGGAGACGGGTGTTCTCGGCGGTCAGCGTCTGTATCTTGCCGACAGCCTTTTCTACCCTGTTTTCAAGAAGTCTAACCTGATCGAGATTCAGCATCTCAGGCTCCCAGGGCGGACTTGGAAGTCGCCACTACAGCCTTGAAAGAGACCGGATCTTCGATTGCCATATTCGAGAGAGCCTTGCGGTTGATGATGACACCAGCCTTCGTAAGCCCTTCGATAAAGCGGGAATAGGATATGCCTTCCTCGCGAACGGCAGCGTTGATACGGGCAATCCAGAGGGTGCGCATATCGCCTTTTCTGTCGCGGCGTGACTCGTAGGCATGGGTAAGTGATTTAACGACAGCGTCTTTCGCTGCCTTGAAGCTGGTACCACGGCGTCCGCGGAAACCCTTTGCGAGTTTCTGTATCTTCTTGCGGTGGTCCTTTCGTTTGCTTCCATCTATTGCTCTGGGCATTTTGATTCTCCTGAATTAAATAAAAAAAAGTTAACCGTAGGGCAAGAGCTGCTTACGGATCTTTGCCGAATCGGCCTCAGCAAGAATACCTGAGTGACGAAGACTTCTTTTGCGCTTGGTTGACTTTTTGGTCAGGATATGGCGCAGATTCATCTTCTTGTACTTGACCTTACCGGATGCGGTGAAGGAAAAGCGCTTGGCGGCGCATCTTTTGCTTTTCATCTTTGGCATAATACCACTACCTCATCATTTTTTTGCTTTGGGGGCGAGCGTCATCGACATGAAACGGCCTTCCATTGCCGGCTGCTTCTCGATTACGTAATCGTCTCCAAGCTTGCTTAACACATCTTTAAGAACAACAAGACCAAGTTCGGTATGGGCCAGTTCGCGTCCGCGAAACCGGATCGTTACCTTTACCTTGTCCCCGTCAGCAAGAAATTCCTTCACATGCTTTGACTTAAAATCGAGATCATGATCATCGATCTTGGGCTGCATGCGAATTTCCTTGAGTTCCTGCAATTTCTGTCTCTTCTTGGATTCACGGAGCTTCTTTTCCATTTCGAAACGATATTTGCCATAGTCAAGAATCTTGCAAGCGGGCGGGTTCGCCGTCGGTGCAACTTCTACCAGGTCAAGACTGAGATCACGTGCCATTTTCAGCGCTTCAAGAGTAGGGACTATACCCTTTTGTTCGCCGTTTTCATCAATTAGTCTTACCTCGCGTACACGGATTTGTTCATTAATCCGTAAACCTTTATTGTCCGCCAACGATCCCCCTTGTGCACGGTAGTTTGCTACCAGCGCATTCTTAACGCAGAGTTACAACCGAAACTATAACAAAGAACACTGTTTTCTGTCAAGGCAAGGGCAATACTTGAACTGCCGCGCCGGGTTGTGTTACTTTGGGTCATGCAGTTATTAATCTCGCTTGTCGTTCCGGCAGCATTTGTTTACTTCATGGCCGGATCCCCGGATTCAGGAACCGAAAAGAAAATCTCCTATGCAACCGGTATTGTCGCAGGGATATGTTCTGTTCTCATGCACCTGATGCTTTCCTCTCTTCCCTGTCATGATTCTCCCAGCATGGTGGTGCATTTACTGCTTCTTGTGTTTACCGACACCCTTGTACCATTTGTCCTTTTCCCGATCCTGCTTCACGTACTTTTTCGGAGACCGGTTCTGGGGACCCTGATGATACTTCGGCCTCAGCTCTTCGGGATCGCAACCGTTTTTCTTCCTTATATAATGCTTTCCGGATATAACACGTCCGATTTCTGGGCCTGGATGTGCATCCCCGCGATGCTCGTTTCGCTGCTGTTTTTTGCCGACTACCTTGTTGGCCGTCTCATAGCAAAATCCGCGCGTTATGTAGATACCGTCGGTATGACATGGGCATTTACGTTCCTGCTGGCCGGATTTGTCCTCGCGGACCTGGCAAAGACATTCTGGTTTTTCTGTTATCCCTGGTGGCTCTACGGCCCGCTTTCTCTCGCGGTCATCTCGGTTCCTTTTGCTCTGCGCATCATGAAATACCGAAAATAAAAAAAAAACCGAAGCCTTCAGGTTTCGGTCTTTTTTATTTCTCTCTTTTTTACGGCCTGTTTGCCAGTATGTCTTGCCATGTACTCAAGGCAGGACATACTGTTGTTGACGTAGGGGGGGCTAAAACCCGTGTTTAAGGCAATTCGGGGATGCCGGCCGGGCCGGTTCTCCTGTTGCCGTGACACTCGAACTTAAGCCTGTCCTGCGGAACCGAGGACTTCCTTGTTCTTGTGCATATAAAGCTTCTTGAGCTCGTCGCGTGCAGGGCCAAGGTACTTGCGGGGATCGAATTCCTCTGGCTTTTCGGCAAAGACCTTGCGGATCGCAGCAGTCATTGCGAGACGTCCATCCGAGTCGATGTTGATCTTGCAGACGGCGCTCTTGGCTGCCTTGCGGAGCTGTTCTTCGGGGATACCGACGGAGTCAGTAAGCTTTCCGCCGAATTTCTCGATCTCCTTGACATACTCAACAGGAACCGAGGATGACCCATGAAGAACGATCGGGAATCCGGGAAGCTTTTTTTCGATTTCAGCAAGAACGTCAAACGCAAGGGGGGGCGGAACGAGAACGCCGTCTGCATTCCGGGTGCACTGCGAGGGTTTGAACTTCTGGCGGCCATGGCTTGTTCCGATCGAGATGGCGAGGGAATCGACACCGGTCTTTTTCACGAAGTCCTGGACTTCTTCGGGCTTGGTGTAATGGCTTTCTTCGGAGGCGACGTCATCTTCAACGCCTGCAAGGACTCCGAGCTCGCCTTCGACGGTAACATCGTGCTTGTGGGCGTATTCACAGACCTTTTTGGTGAGCGCAACATTTTCATCGTAGGGGAGTGAGGATCCGTCGATCATGACGGAGGAAAAACCGCTGTCGATGCAGTCTACGCAGAGCTCGTAGCTGTCGCCGTGATCGAGGTGGAGTACTATCGGGATGTCGCAGCCGAGTTCATGGGCATATTCGACGGCGCCGCGGGCCATGTTCTTGAGCAGATTTTTGTTGGCATATTTGCGCGCACCCGAAGAAACCTGAAGGATTACCGGGGATTTGGTCTCGACGCATGCCTGGATGATTGCCTGCATCTGCTCCATGTTGTTGAAATTGTAGGCGGGAATAGCGTATCCGCCTTTTACAGCTTTTGCGAACATTGCTCTGGTGTTCACAAGACCGAGTTCTTTATAGCTGGTCATCTGAAGCTCCTTTATCGATAAAAAAGATATTATAATTGTAGAGATATAGCCTGTTTTGGTCAATAGAATAAAATAAACGGTTTGACAAAGAGAAATCTAGCACATATAATAATAACTGGCTGTATTTTCTCCGATGAGTAGTTTAAAAGGAGTTTGGGATGAAACAAGGCGGTTTAATCATCGCAGGCCTTGTCCTTGTATTCGCTCTTGTTGTGGCGCCGGTTTCGGCCCAGGGCAGGTCAGTGAATTACGAAACGTATATCGTGGATAATTTTGATTCACAGGGTACGGATTGGACATGGATTGCTGCAGGCAGTAAATTTGTTACAGAAGGCTATCCCGTTCTGAAATATTTTGACGGTATGCCAAACGCTATCCGTGTGACGCAGACAGATCCAAACGGTACCTATAAATTCCTGGGTCTGGAAGTCAAGTTTGACCGCAAGGGCGACAACTGGGTCGACATTGTGCCGGTCAAAGCCGGTTCGACCGATCCCAAGGACCGCTTCGAGATTCCCTTCAAGGGCAGGATCAGCCGCCTTGACCTCTGGGTTTGGGGCGCAAACTATGCTTACGATCTCGAAATACTTGTCCGCGACTGCAACGGGCGCGTACATACGTTGCCGGTCGGTCTCGTCAATCATGAAGGCTGGAAGAACATGTCAGTGCTTGTTCCTTCTTCCATCCAGCAGATATCACCCTACCTGAACGGTATCCAGCAGATGTCTTTTGTTGCCTTCCGTCTTCGCACACGTCCGACTGAACGGGTCGATAACTTTTATATCTTCTTTGACCAGTTCAAGGCTCTGACCGATACCTTCTCGCCTTCGTATGACGGTTTCGAGCTTGTCGGAGCGAAATTCTCTGACTCTGCGAATAAGGAGAAAGGTCAATGAAAAAAGTTGTAATCGGGGTGGTCTGTTGCCTGTTTGCTTCAGTAGTTTTTGCTCAGACTACATCTGATCAATTGAATCTTGATGCCGCAAATCCGGCCCTGATCGGAACAGAATCGGCTGAACAGAAACTGAAAGAAATTTCGATCGACAAGTTTGAAAACGAGGGAACCTGGACCGTCTCGATGTCTGCCGATGAAGGGATAATCCAGGGCCGTCTGTTTGACGGTTCACCGGCAGGCAAGAAGCCGATACCTGCCGAGGAGTCGATGAACATCGCTGATGAAAAGGTATATGGCGTTAAGGTCGATTATTTCCATCGTGGATACAATTCCTTCACGATTACGGCCGTAAAGCCCCTTCCTGTAGAAGGTATTACCAAGACACTGAGCGTCTGGGTTGTCGGACGAAATTACAAGCATACCATCAAGGTGATCCTGGAAGATTACTGGGGAAAGCAGTTTGAGCTTTACATGGGAAGGCTCAACCATTCCGGATGGAAGCTGATGTCCGTTGCCATCCCCCCGCAGAATCCCGACGGAAAATCGGGTATAATCCAGAAGGACTATCACTACAGCACGAGGATGGGGCTCAAGGTTGTAGGATTCCGGATTGAATGCGATCCTGAAGATGCATACGGAAGCTACTATATCTATCTCGACGACATGCGTGTTGTTACCGATCTCTACGAAATGGAATCGCGTGACAAGGACGACATGTATGACAACTGGTAATTGAATCTACACGTTTGAAGTCATG
>Ga0183099_1001065_pt1 | contig 16791 bp, 19 predicted proteins | sample Biomet1_FD_127788 | JGI IMG/M metagenome (GOLD analysis project Ga0183099, IMG submission 127788) | Microbial communities from bioreactor (seeded with anoxic lake sediment) at LBNL, California, USA - Biofuel metagenome 1 | ecosystem: Engineered > Bioreactor > Anaerobic > Unclassified ... | reverse complement strand
CCGGGGCTCACCGCGCCGTCGCGGAACTCCACGGCCAGCCGCATGCGGTCCGGGTGCTCGCCCACGATGATGTTCTTGATGGGGCCGTGTCCATGCGCAGCACATGCCCGCCCTTCTTGCGCCATTCGCCGTGGCTTGCCGACACATCGTGTCTGCGGCCTGACGGTGGGCAGCCTGTGCAGCCGCCGGAGCGGACGGGCGGTCGGCTCAAGGCTTCAGGTGCACGGCCAGGGGAATGGTCAGGGTGACGCCGCCCGCGGCCGCCTCCAGCTTGGGCTCCACGCCGGGGCTCACCGCGCCGTCGCGGAACTCCACGGCCAGCCGCATGCGGTCCGGGTGCTCGCCCACGATGATGTTCTTGATGGGGCCGGTGTCCATGCGCAGCACATGCCCGCCCTTCTTGCGCCATTCGCCGTGAAAATCCGCAGCCAGCTTGCGCGGCTCGGCCTGGTTGAACCAGGTCAAGCGGTCGGCCGTCTTGCTGGTGGCGATGCGCACAATGACGCTCTGCTCCTGGTACTCCACGCTCACCTCGCCCATCCACAGGCCGTCGGCGGGCAAGGGCGCGCCGGTGCCGGTGGTCGCGGCGGCGGGCATGACCAGGGCCTTGGGGTCGATTTTGACCGGCGCAGGCTGGCGCGGGGCCGGGACGGATTTGGCCGCCTTGGGCGCGGCCTGAGCGTCGGCGGGCGCAACGGCGGCGGCCGGGCCGACAGCGACCGGAGGCGCGGCGTGGGCGGCCTGCTCAGCCGAGGCGTTGTCCTGGGCGTCCGGATCGGCGCTCACCTCAACGGGCTTCACGTTCTTCTTGGACGCGGGCTTGGTGGCCTTGGCAGGCTTCTTGGAAATGGTGACGGTCTTGTGCTCGGCATTGGCGGCGGCTTCGGCGGCCTTGCCCAGCACGGGCTTGGGAGCCTTCTCCGCCGGGGTCTTGTCAGCTGCGGCTTTGCTGGCGGCGGCTTTGTCCGCCGTGTGCTTGTCCTGGGCGTGTTTTTCGGGCTTGGCGGGCTTCTCCGCAGCGTTGGCAGGGGCTGATTTTTCGGCAGCGGGCTTGGCGGCCTTGGCGGCCTTGTCGGCGGGCTTTTCCGCAGGCTTAGCCGCAGGTTTTGTCGCAGGCTTGGCCGTAGGCTTGGCCTTGTCCGCGTCAGGGTCCACGGCCTCTTCCACGGGCGCAAGACGCACGATTTTTGAAACCGGCATGCGCACTTCATACTCCGCAGCCAGGACCGGCCCGGCGGCGAAACCGCCGCTCAAGATGCCGACCGCGGCGGCCAGCGCCGCAAATCTGCTCCCCGTATGCTTCAGCACTTTGCTCATTCCCTGCTCCACTGTGTCATTTGCGGCACCTTACACAAAACGCCGTCCGGCGCAAAGCCCGCTCACAGCAGGGCATCCCAGAAATCGCAAAGATGTCCGGCCACTTTCTCCTCGGACCAGCAGCTTTCCATGAAGCGGCGGGAGGCCTCGCCCCTGGCGCGGCACAGGTCCATGTCCGCTGCAAGTTCGCCCAGCCGCGCGTCGAGATCCTCGGCGCTGTTCGCCAGCACCCAGGGCAGCGCGTCCTCGGCCAGGCCGGAGAACTCCGCCACGTGGGCGCGGTTCCAGGCGTCCAAACCGGCGATGACCGCAAGCCCCTGGCTCAGGCCCTCCAGGCTGCTCACGCCGTAATAGCCCTGCATGTGGTCGAACAGCACATGGGCCGCGCGTTTGCGGGCCAGGCACTCGCTGTGGGGCACGTTGTCGATGAGATCCAGCTCCAGGGCGCTGCCGCGCGTGCGCAGCCCCTGCACCACGGCCAGCAGCTCGTCGGTGTTCTTGAGGTCCTTGCGCGTGGGCGAATGGGCCACCTTGAGCGGCCCGGCCCAGCGGCGCTCCGCCGGGCGCAGCACAGGCTCGTCCTGGTGCACGAGGTTGGGCTGCCAGCGCGCCTCGGGCATCATGCGCTGCAGGTCCGGGGTGCTCACCAGCAGATTCTTGCGGCCCAGCTCGCGGTACTTGGCGCGGAAGCCCTCGGGATTGGAGCGGAAATCATGGTGGCCGTGCTCGTGGTGCACAATGGCCTTGCCCGCAAGGTAGTCCGCCGGAAGGAACGGCCCCAGGCGCAGGTTCTCGTCCGCCGTCATGTGGAAATGCAGCACGTCGCTGGTCTTGAGCAAATGCTCCAGCTCGGCCAGACCCGCCTCGTCCAGATCGGGCACGTGCAGGTCCTTGGGCCAGGAGTGCGTGTAACGCGTCTCCAGGGTCACGATGCGGCAATGGTGCCGGCCCAGGCGGTTCACGGCCCGGCAGAAGCCAATGCCCGTCCCGGCCGGGTCGTTCACCGCGATCATCAGGATGTTCATTTGCCGCTCTCGACGGAATGCAGTTCCTGCGAGCGGTCGCGCGCGAGGTCGAAACCGGCCAGGCCGCGCTCCGGCAGGGTCAACTCCAGACGGCGCATGCGCTGCATGCGGGCCACTGGCGAGGCGCCCAGGGTGAAGGCCATGACATGCCCGCCGCGCGTGCGGTCCTGGGTGAGAAAATGCCAATGCCAGCCGGGCACGCCCAGGCCGCGCGCAAAGGCGGGGCCGCGCATGCCGACCAGGGTGCCGCGCGTGGAGGTGAAGGGAACACGGCCTGGTCCTTGGCCACCACGGACAACGGACGGTACGGCGGCGTCTGGCGCGGCACGCTGCGTGCTGTCAGGCTGGCGAAGTCCGCGTCGATGCGCACGGCGGCAAAGCAGTTGGGGTCGCCCAAGGCGGCGTCCAGCTTCGCCTCGACGGCCTTGAGGTCCGCGCCAGCAGGCAGCGCGCAGGTGGCGCCGGGCGCAAAGCGCGTCACCTGCGCAAAAGGTGTTGTCAGCGTGTCCGGGGCCTTGCGCACCTGGCCGCTGGCGGGAACCTGATAGACCACGCCGTCCAGAACGACCATCTCGCCGTCCAGGGCGTCGAAGGTGCCAAGGCCGAAATCGCCCAGTTTGCGCAGCTCGCCCAGGGACAAGGAGCCTTCATAGCCGCCGGCCAATAGTGCGTCGATGACGCCGACCTGCGCCAGAGCAGCGGGCTTCGCGCCGGGCTGCTGGGGCATCTCCGCCGCAAGGGCCACGGCCCAGCAGGCAAAGGCCAGAAATATTCCGAGAACGAGACGCGAGGCTTTGGTGCGCATGGCTACTCCCCGCCGGAGCGGTTGAGAAGTTTGATCCACACGTCGCCCGTGTGGGTGAGAAAATGCAGCTTGCGGCCTTGGCTGCCGCCGATCTGCGACTTCGCAATGGGCAGCCCGTGCACCATGAGCCACTGGCGCACGGCGCGCAGGTTGCGCCCGCCGATGTCATACAGGTTGGTGCGCTCCGCACCGCCCATGAGACCGGAAGCCCCGCCGAAGACCTTCACCACCAAATTATCCGGCGAGACCCTGAGCTTCAGCATGCTCGAAAACATGTTTTCAAGGGCCGTGTCGACAAAGCGGCACACCTGCGGCTCGCGCGTGGAGTTTTGAAAACTGGCGCTGTCTGGCAAAAAAGCGTGGCAGATGGCCCCGATGCCCCGCGCGGAATCGCACATGGTCACGGCGACGCAGGAACCGAGGACGGTAGAGACAAGGGTTGGGCGGACACCGAGAAAGCAGTCGCCCGTCTGCAAGAATACCTTGGGATACTGTTCAAGATCCTGCACAGGTGATCGCTCCAGAATGCATGCCATAGCGTATTGCCTGGGCATCATCATGCCAAGCGCGTAGCAAGTCAACTGATTCTGCGATTGAGAATGACTATCGGAGAGGCGAGGCCTAGTCCGGCTGTTCGTCGAAGCGGATATGAAAGGCGGCGGCGTAGAAGTAGTGGAAGAAATCCACATATTCGAGGTGGATGTGTTTAGGCACGGCAATGCGGGCCGGGGCGAAGTTGATGATGCCCTTGATGCCTGCGCCGATAAGGTAGTTGGCGGCGCGCTGGGCGCGTTCCGGCGGAGTGGTGATGACGCCGATCTCCAGGCCGAGCTCTTTGACCTTGGCGGGCAACTGGCGCGAACACACGATCTCCATGCCCTCCACAACCTCGCCGATCTTGTAGGGATCGCAGTCGAACGCGCCGCGGATGATGAAGCCCTTGCGAGAGAATTCGCGGTGGCGCAACAGCGCGCGGCCCAGGTTGCCAACGCCCACAAGGGCGCAGTTCCAGGCGCGGTCTATGCCGAGGGAGCGCTTGATGGAGGTGATGAGGTCCTGAACGTAGTAGCCCACGCCGCGGACGCCAAATTCACCGAAATAAGCGAGGTCTTTGCGGATTTGCGAGGAGTTGACCGAGCAGGCCTCAGCGAGGCGCTCGGAGGAGACGACATCAGTGCCCTCGCGCTTGAATTCCGAAAGCACCTGAATATAGGTGGCAAGTCGGGCGATGGTGGCCTTTGGGATATGCTCGCTCTTTACGGCCATTCCAGAACGCTCGCGGTGAATTTGTGAAATTTGGAACGGATTCCCCGGAAAAAAGGAGGCCTCGCGGCCTCCTTTGATTCCGGGAAAGACTTGGTACTAGGCGCCCAGGGGCTTCACGAAGAGCAGGATCAGGTTGACGACGAGGGCGTAAATGGCCAGGGACTCGATGAAGGCCAGACCCAGGATCAGGGTGACGGTGATTTTGCCACCGGCTTCGGGATTGCGGGCGGTGCCTTCGCAAGCGGCCTTGAGGCCCAGGCCCTGGCCGATGCCGCAGAGGCCGGCGGCGATGCCCATGCCGATGGCGGTGGCCCAAGCGGCCACGGGACCCACGGCGGCGACGGCGGCGCCGTCAGAAGCGAAAGCGGCGGAGGCGCAGAGAACCATAGCCAGGGTCATCAGAAGAGCTTTGCGCATATCAATGTACTCCTAAAGGTATAGTGTTGTGGTCAAGCGACCATTTCCCCAAGGTTTAGTGGGCGTGCTCCAGCGAGCCCTTCAGGTAGATCATCGTCAGCATGAAGAAGATGAAGGCCTGAATGGTCTTGCCCAGGATGAACAAGAAGTACATGGGCAGGGTGCCCAGCACCGGAGCCAGCACGAAGAGCAGCACCAGGACGATTTCCTCGCCGCGGATGTTGCCGAAAAGACGGAGAGTGAGCGAGAGCGGGCGGGCGATGTGGCTCACGGTCTCGAGCACGAGCATGAGCGGCGCCAGCGCGGGCATGGGGCCCATGAAGTGCTTGATGTAGCCGAAGCCCCATTTTTTGATGCCGATGTAGTTATAATAAAGGAACACGCAAACGGCCATGGCGGCGTTGGTGTTCACGTTGGCCGTGGCGGCGTCGCAGCCGGGAACCAGGCCGATGTAGTTCATCACCAGGATGAACAGGAAAATCGAGCAGAGGAACGGGAAGACCTTGCGGCCTTCTTCGCCGATGTTCGTCACCGTGAAGTCTTCAAGCCCGCCGATGACGGTCTCGAACACGTTCTGCAAACCGCCCGGCACCAACTGAAGGCGACCGCGCAGCATGAGGGCACAAGAGAAAAGAATGATCATCGCCAGCCACATGTACCAAACGTGCGGCGGCAGATGAAGACCCAGCGAGTGATCGATGATCTCAGAGAAGATCAACGGTTCCGGAAGTCCTGCAGACATGAGTTAAGCCTCCTTCCCATCCCCCGCGACGGGGACCTTGTGCCTGATCTGAAGGACACCCCACAGCACGGCGTTAAACAGCACAGTGGAGAGTCCGGCCAAAAGACCGTAAACCGAGGCCCCCGCCCAGGCAACAAGCCCGGCGATGGCGACCGCAGTCAGTGCCAACCTTCCATAAAAGAGCGTCAAAAGCGTGAACATGGCGCCCTGCTTCACCCGCACCAGCTCCTGCGCGGCCTTGGAGAGCCACCAGAAGTTGAAGCTGATGATGAGCGCGCCAGCGGCGAAGGACAGCCCCCAGTTGGAGAAGCCCGTCGCCAGACACGCAACCACCGTGCAACCGGTGGCCAGAAGAATCTGATTGCGCATCAGCCTGCGTGCATCCGCCAGGGCGAACCCGCGGCGAAACAGCACGGCGTCTATTCTTTGGACAAGCGATTTCAGCATGAAGCCTCGTCAAATCCGGCCCCGGCATGGGTCGGATTCATTTCCCCGAACCGGAATCCCCGGTCCCCGCTCCTGTCTCTCCCGATTCCTTTTTCTGGATGCGCTGGACTTCCAGAAACACATCGCGGAACCCGGCCACGATGCCAAGAAGAAGAAATATCACCAGCAACCAAGGGCTTGTTCCCAACCATTTGTCGAGAAAATACCCCATGGCCAGCCCGATGAAGGTGGAGACCACCAACTGGAGACCAATGGTTCCAGCGGTGGAGAGCAGCTCCATGGCGCCGGAAGGCTTGCCCTGATTGGGAAAGAACATGGTACACCCCGAACGGTCCGCTTATGGGCCAAAAGGCCGGGACGTTCATTTCTTCACAAGGAGAAGTAGCTAGCACAACACCCTGGGGCAGTCAATGCGGTTCGCGCTCTGAGCCATGCATTTTTCAGTTTTTCCCCCTCGCCCCCAATCCCCCCGCGACACAGCTTTAGTGACAATCCCTGCGGAAGCCAGTACAGATCAAGGAGCGGAGCACCATCGGCTTCCGCCTCCACACTTTATCATGGAAAGAGCATGACGAAAAAGACACCGACCATTCCCGCCCGCACGGCCACTCCCCTGCCGCCGGAAAAATTGAAGAACCGCCTCGATCCAACCACGCTGCCCTATGAGGACAGCCGCGCAGTGCCCAGGAAAAACGGCCAGGGCGGTTTCCAGCCGCGCGCCATGCAGGCTCTCGGCATGGCGCTCATGATTCCCGGCCTGGAATACAACGTGTTTGTGGCGGGCGAGCCCGGCCTTGGGCGCACGCATTTCGTGCGGCATTTCCTCGCGCCGGAGGCGGCCAAGCGCCCCACTCCCTGCGACTGGCTCTACCTGCACAATTTCGAGGACGAAGACCGCCCCCTGGCCGTTTCGCTCCCGGCCGGGCAAGGCCGCGCCTTCAAGACCGGCCTGGCCAAGGCCCTCACGGACGTGCGTCAGACCATCACCGCCACCTTTGACGAGGACACCTACCGCCGCAAGCACGAGACGCTCTTCAAGCGCTTCTCGGCCAAGCGCGACAGCATCTTCAACAAGATGGAGTCCATGGCCCGCACCAAGGGCTTCTCCCTCGACATGGACGACAGCGGCGGGCTCACCATCATGCCCCTGGTGGGCGGCAAGATCATGGGCGACGACGAGTACGGCCGCCTGGCCCCGGCGCGGCGCAAGCTGCTTAAGACCAAGGGCGAGCATCTGCTGTCCGAAATTAGCGTGTTCCTGCGCAAGCTCACCTTGAGCGAGCAGGGCTTCCGCCAGAGCGAAAGCAAGCTGCACCGCGAAATCGCCCTGGAGGCGCTGACCGAGCACCTGAAGCCCCTGCGCAAAGACTTCGCCCTGGTGCCCCGGCTGCTTGAGCACCTGGCCGCCGTGGAAAAAGACGTCATTGAGAACATCAGCTATTACCTCCCGCGCGACGCGTCGGACAAGCCCGCCACCGCGGCCGCGGCCGCGACGCAGCCACACGGCCAGCATCCAGACGGGCACGCCCAGCCCCCGGCCGAGGACCCCAGCTACCGCCACGAGGTCAATCTCTTCGTGGACAACAGCAAGAGCGCCAAGGAAAAAGGCGGCGCCCCGGTCGTTGTGGAAGACCACCCGACCTCGTTCAACCTTCTCGGCAGCATAGAGCGCGAGAGCGAGCTGGGCGCGTTCTACACGGACTTCACCCTGGTGCGCGCGGGCAGCCTGCACCGCGCCAACGGCGGCTTCCTTATTATTAATGTCGAGGATCTGCTGGGCAACCAGGGCTCGTGGGAAGGGCTGCTGCGCGCCCTGCGCCTGGGCAAACTGCGCATGGAGGATCCGGGCGACGCGGAACAGGCCAAGACCCGCACCATCGAGCCGGAGCCCATTCCGCTGGATCTCAAGATCATCCTGGTCGGCACCGACGAGGCCTACGAAACCCTGCTGACCAACGACGACCGCTTCCGCAAGCACTTCAAGCTCAAGGCCCATTTGCAGGGCACCGTGCCGCGCACGGCCCAGAGCATCCGCAATTATCTCACAACGCTTGCGGGCATCATCGACGAGGCCAAGCTGCCGCCCTTCTCGCGCACGGCACTGGCCGGGCTGGTGGACCACGCCAGCCGCCTGGCCGAGGACCAGAAGCAGCTCACCCTGTCCTTCACACAGGTGCGCGGCCGCATGATCGAAGCCGCGGCCATTGCCCGGCGCGACGGCCGCGAGCTGGTGGAGGCCACGGACCTGGCCCGCGCCGTGGCCGAGAACGACTTCCGCGCCAATCTGTTTGAAGAAGAATTCATGGCCGACTACGACCGCGAGATCATCAAGGTCGCCACGGGCGGCACGGCCGTGGGCCGCGCCAACGGCCTTTCGGTCACGCTCTTCGGCGACTACGAGTTCGGCCTGCCGCACCAGATCTCCTGCACGGTCGGCGTCGGCCACGGCGGCATCCTCGACCTGGAGCGCGAGGCCCAGTTGGGCGGCCCCATTCACACCAAGGGCATGATGATCATCAAAAGCTGCCTGGTGCGCCTGTTCGCCCAGGACAAGCCGCTGGTGCTCACGGGCAGCCTGTGCTTCGAGCAGAACTACGCCGGGGTCGAGGGCGACTCCGCCTCCGGCGCGGAGCTGGCCGCGCTTCTGTCCGCCCTTTCCGGCGCGCCCATCGACCTCTCCCTGGCCTTCACCGGCGCAGTGAGCCAGAGCGGCGCCATCATGGCCGTGGGCGGCGTGAGCCGCAAGGTGGAGGGCTTCTTCGAAGTCTGCCGCAGGCGCGGGCTCACGGGTCGGCAGGGCGTGCTCTTTCCGGCCGACAACGCCGTGCACCTGATGCTGAAGGACGAAGTGGTGGAGGCCGTGCGCGCCGGCAAGTTCCACCTCTACCCCGTGGCCAGCATCGAGCAGGCCATGACCCTTTTGACCGGCCTGCCCGCTGGAACCCGGCGCAAGGACGGCCGCTACACCCCGGGTTCGCTGTACAGCATGGTCGACGCGCGCCTGGCCGAACTGACCAAGCTGGCCGCCCAGGCCGAAAACCCGCGCAAAGGAAGGGGCTAAACCGTGTCTAAAGCCTGGATAAGGGCCAAGCTGCCCGAGTTTGTGCGCGACATGTTCCGCAACTTCTGCCTTTCGAGCAAGGCGCTGGAGGAGCAGTTCCGCTCCTTCGACCACGAGGGCTCGGTGGCCTTCACCATCCTGCGCGACTTGATCGGCCAGGAGATGGACAAGGGCCTGCTGTGGCGCATGAAGGACACGGCCCACCACGTGTTCCGCAACGACCCGGAGACGCCCTTGACCGGCCAGTTCCTCGACTGGGGCCTGGGCTACATCTTCCACGAGACCATCAAGCTGAAGGAAGACGCGTACCAGGCCCTCACCTATGCGCCGTGGTTTTTGGCCCTGCGCGGCCGCGACCTGCCCGAGGCCGAGCGCGTGGTCGTGGAGGAGCTGTTCCAGGTGCTGCGCCAAACAGAAGAAAGCATGCGCCGAGAAATCGACAGAATCCGCTTCATCATGTCGCAAAGCCGCCAATTGCTTTCCATTTATCTTGCCCGCCACAAGGAGAACGCACTCCTGGCGCGCTACCTGTTCTCGCAAAATGCCCTGGTGCGGGAGGTCTTCGGTGCGGACTACGACCACCTCATCAGCACCGTGTACGGCGACCACCCGGAGCAAATGTTCGTGCTGGCCGCACAAAGTTTGCGTTTAGGGGGCTGGGTTGATGAAGCGGCCCTTGCAGTACAGGGGGCCTTGGGTATAAACCCCTCCGACCGTCTGGTGCTTCAGGAGAAGAAAATTCTCGACAACTGGAGCCAAAGGATGGCGACTTAAGCTTGACAGTTCTAGGTTGCCAGGAATATTCTTAAGTTCCCAACGGAGGAGGGAGTTAACTATGAAAAAGCTCATGCTGCTTACTGTTGCCTGTTGTGTTGTTTTCGCCCTTGGTTGTGCCAAGAAGGTTGAGCCCGCGCCCGCGCCCGCGCCCGCGCCCGCTGCCGTTCAGAGCCGCGAAGTGGCCCCCGCGCCGATGTCTCCTCGTCAGATTTACGAGGCCGACTACGCCAAGCTGCCCACTTCTTACACGGTTGTGAAGGGCAATTGCCTGTGGTGGATCTCTGAGTTCAAGCAGATCTACAACGACCCCTTCATGTGGCCCATGATTTTCAAGGCCAACCGCGCCAAGATCAAGAACGCCAACTTGATCTACCCCGGCCAGACCTTCGACATCCCCCGCACCTTTGCGCTGGATGACGTCAAGGCCGCCCGCCACAAGGCTGGCAAGTCCAAGAAGAAGTCCGCTCCTGAGAGCAAGGCCAATCTGCCCGCGGACATCCGCGAGGCTCTGGGCTACGGCTTCTAGTCCCTCGGGACACTCGGCAATGGTGGGCGTCCGGTCGAAAGACCGGGCGCCTTTTTATTTGCCCAAAAGCCGCCCCCGGCCCTCTTGCAATCCACGCAACCCTGGACTACTCTAGACAAAGTTTAGGCTTACCTTTTCCCTATTCGCCAAACACCCCTCGGAGGGCCCCATGAAAGGACCTCGCCACCTTGCCCCGAAAATCGCCCTGGCCCTGACGGCCTCACTACTGCTGCCGGCCTGCGCGGCGCGCAAGCCAATTCCCTCCGACCCGCCCGAGGTGCGCACCGAGGCCATGGTGCGCGGTCAAGGACGTCCGGCCGGACCGAAACCCGTCGAGCAGCCTGCCCCGGCAACGCCGCAATCGACGCTCCAGGGACCTGTTGTGGAGACCATCGTGGCGGAAAAGAAGGATCCCCAAACCACGGATGCGCAGATCAAGACTGCCGTGGCCAAGGTGGATGCCCGGATGTCCGAGGTGACGGCCGACGCGCAAGTGGCGGCCAAGCCGGAGCCTGTCGTCACGCCTGTGGCCGAGACCAAGCCGACGGAAGCGCCGGCGGCCAAGGCGTCCGACGACGACGCCAAGCCCGCCGAGTCGAAGCAGGCCGAACCGAAGCAGCCGGACGCGAAGCAGACGGAAACCAAGCAGGAAAGCGCGAAGCAGGATGGCGCGGAAGGCCAGAAGGCGGAAGCGGCCCCGAAGACTGAGGCGACGCAAGCCAAGGACGCCACAAAGGATGTGGCCAAGGACGCGGCGCAAACCGCTCCGCGCGTCTACATGGTGCAGATCGCTTCATTCAGCACGGAAAAGAACGCCGATGCGGCGCTCACCTGGCTCAAGGACAAGGGGTATTCAGAAGCGCGCGTTGCGCGTGCGGAGCAGGCGCAAACGGTGTACCACCGCGTGCAGGCCGGCCCCTACCAGGACCTCGCGGCTGCGCGCAAGGCCCTGGAGGAGCTGAAGGCCGACTGGCCGCAGGCGTTTATTCCAGCGGATTAAGCTCGGCCCGGAACTTCCGCGACAAGCGGAACACCACGACCTTGCGCGGCGGCAGGGTGATGCTCTCGTTGGTCTGCGGATTGCGGCCCCGGCGGGAATTCTTGTCATAGGCCTCAAACTTGCCGAACCCGCTCACCAGCATGGCGTGGTCCTTTTTGATGGCCTGCTTCATCAGCTCAAGGGTGGCTTCCACCAAGTCCTTGATCTCCGCGCGGTTGCGGTCCGTCTTCTTGTAGATGGCATCGACGATGTGCGCTTTGGTCAGGGTTTGACCGCTCATGAAACCTCCGTGGGGTTCCCGTGTTTTCAGCCGATGGCAGACCGGATGGCCTGCGTCAGCTTCTGCATTTCCTCGACACTCTCATAAGCGTGCTGAGTCCAGAGGGTCAGTCCGTCCCCGGCGTGACGCGGAATCAGGTGAAAATGGGCGTGATGCACCAGCTGTCCGGCGGCCTCGAAATTATTCATGCCGACATTGAGCCCGGTCGCGCCCGTGGCCGCCATGACCGCGCGGCCCACGGCTTGAAGCGCCGTTGTCAGCTCCCGGCCAAGGTCGGGCGGCACGTCAAACAGCGTGGCGTAGTGTTTTTTGGGCACCACCAGGGCATGGCCCTTGTTCACCGGCGCAATGTCCAAAAAGGCGTAGATCCCGCCATGGTCGTAAATTTTGGCCGAGGGAATCTCGCCTGCGATGATCTTACAAAAGATGCAATCCTGATTCACGGCGCGCTCCACGTTTGAAACCACCCAACTGTGCACAATCATTACCCGGATACGCGGAAGAGTTCAAGAGCTTTTCCACGTATTCCGCAACAAATATCACGTGAACGTCAAATACCCAGGCCGCTGATGAAAAACTGCTCCGCCGCGCGGGCCTGCACGATGCGCGCCCCCGGGGCGATGTCCTGGGTCACCCAGACGTTGCCGCCGATGACCGCGCCCTGGCCGATGGTCACGCGGCCCAGAATCGTCGCGCCAGCATAGATGGTCACGTCGTCCTCCACTATGGGGTGGCGCGCCAGGCCCTTGACCAGCCTGCTGCTGGAGTCCTCCTTGGGAAAGCTCTTGGCCCCCAGGGTGACGCCCTGGTACAGGCGCACGTTCTGGCCGATGATGCAGGTTTCTCCGATGACCGTGCCCGTGCCGTGGTCGATGAAGAAGCGCGGGCCGATGTGCGCGCCCGGATGGATGTCGATGCCGGTGTCGGAATGGGCCATCTCGCCGATGATGCGCGGAATGATGTCCACGCCCAGGTGGTGCAGCTGGTGGGCGATGCGGTGGTTGGTCAGGGCCTTGATGCTGGGGTAGCAGAAGATGGTCTCGCCCGGGGTCTTAGCCGCGGGATCGCCGTCAAAGGCCGCCTGCACGTCGCCTGCCAGCAGCTCGCGCACGTTGGGCAGGCGCCGCACGAACTCAAGCGCCACGGCTTCGGCCCGCGACTCGCAGTCCGTGCAGGGCTGGCGGTTGTTCTTGGCGCACACGAAGCAGTAGCCGCGGTTGATCTGCTCGGCCAAAAGCTTCAGCACGCGGTCCAGCGCGCTGCCGGTATAGAACGGCATGGTGCGGTCGCTCACGTCCGAAGGGCCGAAAAAGCCCGGGAACAGCACCGCGCGCAACAGCTCCACTATCTCCGCCAGGGCCGCCAGCGAGGGCATGGGCTGGTCGCGGCTGATGTGCAGGCAGGCGGACTCGCAGGCGCCGGGCGCACACAGGCGCGTCACCGTGTCCGCAAGCACCTCGTCCTTGTCCAGCTGCGTGGCCAGCGTGAAGTCGTCGATCATGCGCCCCCCTACTCCGCCTCGGCGAAGAGCGGCGTGGAAATGTACCGCTCGCCGGTGTCGCACACGATGAACACGATCATCTTGCCGGCCATTTCCGGCCGGGCGGCCAGCTGCATGGCGGCAAAAGCGTTGGCGCCGGAGGAGATGCCGCAGCTGATGCCTTCCTCGCGCATCATGCGCCGGGCGGTGTCGAAGGCGTCCTGCGCGCCCACCCCAATGATCTCGTCATAAATTTTCGTATCCAGCACGCTGGGCACGAAGCCCGCGCCGATTCCCTGGATCTTGTGCGGCCCAGCCTTGCCTCCGGCAAGCACGGGCGAATCGCTGGGCTCCACGGCAACCACGCGCACGCCGGGCTTCTTCGCCTTCAGCACCTGGCCCACGCCGGTCAGGGTTCCGCCCGTGCCCACGCCGGCCACAAAGCAGTCCACCTGGCCGTCGGTGTCGTCCCAAATCTCCACCGCTGTGGTGGCCCTGTGGGCCGCCGGGTTGGCCGGGTTGTCGAACTGCATGGGCATGAACGCGCCCGGGGTCTCGGCCACGATGGCCGCGGCCTTGCGGATGGCCCCGGTCATGCCCTCGGCGGCTGGGGTCAGCACGATCTGCGCGCCATAGCCCGCAAGCAGCTTGCGGCGCTCCACGCTCATGCTCTCCGGCATGGTGAGCACCAGCTTCATGCCCTTGATGGCGCAGATGAGCGCCAGGCCAATGCCCGTGTTGCCGCTGGTGGGCTCCACGATGAGGCTCTGCGTGGTGATGCGCCCGGCCTTGAGGGCCTCTTCGATCATGCTCGCGCCGATGCGGTCCTTGATGGAGCCGCCGGGATTGCGGGATTCCAGCTTGGCCACCAGGGTTGCGCCAAGGCCTTCGGACAATTTGTTCAACCGGACCAGCGGCGTCTTGCCGATGAGCTCCGCCATGGATTGCGCGATGTTCATGCTGTGCTCCTTGATGGTAAGGACCGGGTCATGTTCCGCGGGCCTTGGTCGCCCCGTATTTGCCGAAGTCTTTTACCGGCTTACGCCTGGTCTGCAACTTCAGCAAGCTGGGGACTGGTGGAATTTTCCGCGCCGCTCTCCTGCTCGCTCCGGCCCCGGCTTTGACGGCCGGGCGCGGAGCCGGATGGGAGGGGCTATCCCCCCGTTGCCTCCTGGGCATTGAGCGTCAACAGTTGCAGGCCGGCTTCTTCGGGTCGACGGGCTCGGCCGCGCCCTGCTTGTAGGGTGAGATCTTGCGCAGGGTTTCGATGATGGGCGGCACGTTCTTGATGACGTAGTCCACGTCCTCGTCCGTGGTGTAACGCGAAAGGGAGAAGCGGATGGACCCGTGGGCGAAGGTGAAGGGCACACCCATGGCGCGCAGCACGTGGGAAGGCTCAAGGGACCCCGAGGTGCAGGCCGAGCCGGAGCTGGCGGCGATGCCCAGCTGGTCGAGCAGCAGCAGAATGGCCTCGCCCTCCACGTACTTGAAGCTGATGTTCGAGGTGTTGGGCAGGCGGTCCTGCTTGTGGCCGTTGAGGCGGCTGTCGGGCACGGCCGCAAGCAGGCCGGTCTCCAGCTTGTCGCGCAGGGCGCGCACGCGGGTGTTCTCCACGGGCAAATGCGCCTTGGCCGCGCGGGCGGCCGCGCCGAGGGCGATGATGCTCGTGGTGTTCTCGGTGCCGGCGCGGCGTCCGTGCTCCTGGTGGCCGCCGATGAGATACGGCCGGTAGGGCAGCTTGCGCCGCACGTAAAGCGCGCCGATGCCCTTGGGCGCGTGCAGCTTGTGGCCGGAAAGCGAGAGCATGTCCACGTCGAGCGCGTTCAGGTTGATGTCCACCTTGCCCACGGCCTGCACGGCGTCAGTGTGCATCATGATGCCGCGGCGCTTCACCAGCTTGGCGATTTCCGGAATGGGGAAGATGACGCCGGTCTCGTTGTTGGCCCACATGATGGACACGATGGCCGTGTCGTCGCTGAGGCTGTCCTCCAGCTCCTTCATGTTCAGGCGGCCTTCGCTGTCCACGCCCAGGTAGGTGACGCGGTAGCCTTGGCTGCGCTCCAAGAACTTGCACAGCGAAAGCACGGCCGGGTGCTCCACGCGGGTGGTGACGATGTGACGCTTCTCCGGCTGGGCGGCCAGGGCGGAACGGATGGCGGTGTTGTCGCTCTCCGTGCCGCAGGAGGTGAAGATGATCTCGTCCGTGGCGCAGCCAAGCAGCTCGGCCAGGCCTTCGCGCGCCTCGCGCATCTCCTTGCCCACCGCGCCGCCGAAGCTGTGCATGCTGGACGGGTTGCCGTAGCGTTCGGAGAAGAACGGCAGCATGGCCTCAAGCACTTCGGGCGCCACGCGGGTGGTGGCGTTGTTGTCCATGTAAATGACGGGCTGAGTCATGGCCTTACACCTCCCGCACCTGGATTTCAGGGTCGACCTTGTCGCGCAGGATGGTTTCCACCACGCCGTGCACCGTGGCCTGGCTGGCCGGGCAGCCCACGCAGTGGCCGCGCAACGTCACGGAGACAACCAGCCCCTCCACGTCGGCAAGTTCGATGTCGCCGCCGTCGAGCTGGAGCCGCGGGCGGATTTCCTTCTCCAGCACTTCCTCGATCATGCGCATGCGCTGGATGTTGGTGAGCCGCTTCGCGGGCTTAGGCGCGGGCGCGGCCAGACTTTCCCCTCTCGCCTGGGCGATGAGCTCGGCGATCTTCTCATGGCACTTGGCGCAGCCGCCGCCGGCCTTGGTGTAGTAGGTCACGTCCTCAACGGTCTTGAGGTCGTTCTCGCGCACGGCCTCCAGAATCTGGTGGTCGGTGACGCCGAAACATTCGCAGACGATCTCGCCCTCGGAATGCTCCACGCTGTCCACCTTTTCGCCGCGCCACTGCTTAATGGCCGCCTCAAGGGCCTCCTGGCCCATGACGGAGCAGTGCATCTTCTCCTTGGGCAGGCCGCCCAGGGCGCCAGCTATGTCCTTGTTGGAGATCTTGAGGGCCTCGTCCACGGTCTTGCCCTTCACCAGCTCGGTGAGGGCGGAGCTGGAGGCGATGGCGCTGGCGCAGCCGAAGGTCTGGAAGGTGGCGTCCTTGATGATGCCGTCCTCGATCTTGAGGAACAGCTTGAGCGCGTCGCCGCAGGCGATGGAGCCCACTTCGCCCACACAAGTGGCGTCCTTCATCTCTCCGACATTCTTCGGATTCAGAAAATGTTCCTTGACGATATCAGTGTATTCCCACATGGCGCATCTCCAAAAATCGCTGATTGGCGCGGGCGAAAGGCGGGCGCATTTTCCTAAAATACACACCGTTTGGCTGCGCGCAAGGGGCCGGGCTCAAACTTTATGAATTTAGTCGGGTTTTGCCGCCGTCCTCCCGCACCGCTGCCCGCTCCGGCGCACGCCCCGGCGATGTCCGGCAAGGCCCTCGGCATGGGGTTCTCCGCCCTGTGCCATTCTGGAAGGGGCGCTTGCCCTTGCAGGAGCGCATGCGTTGAGGACCCGTCTTTTTTTCGCCTGCGGGCTTGTATGTCCGGAAGATATAATTAGACTCTCAGGCAAGGATGGACTTGCGCCCCCGCGCACCACGCAACGCATCATCTCTGGACGGTTCCCCCCGATGAAGACCCTATCCAGCAGTACATCAACGGCACATT
>Ga0183099_1001063_pt1 | contig 16816 bp, 16 predicted proteins | sample Biomet1_FD_127788 | JGI IMG/M metagenome (GOLD analysis project Ga0183099, IMG submission 127788) | Microbial communities from bioreactor (seeded with anoxic lake sediment) at LBNL, California, USA - Biofuel metagenome 1 | ecosystem: Engineered > Bioreactor > Anaerobic > Unclassified ... | reverse complement strand
ATATCCGAAAGTCTGCAAAGCCATCGAAAAAGCGGGCTATAAAACGATTCTGGTCGACACCTCGGAATATAGAAAACTGGATGGCGGATTGAGCTGTCTTTCTTTAAGATTTTAGCGCCTGAAAAAAGATAATATAGAGACTAAAAGAAATCGTCTGGCTATGGTTACATGAATCAAGTGCTTATTTTAGAAAGGAAGGAAGTAAAAATGCAAGAAATCAAGAACGAAAACACATTAGAAAACCCTTCGACTCTGCAGAGAAAACTAAGACCGAGACACATGAACATGATAGCAATCGGAGGAGCGATTGGAACCGGATTATTCGTTGCGACAGGAGCATCCATCAGTACAGCGGGACCTGGAGGAAGTGTAATTGCCTATGCGATCATCGGAATGGCCGTATACTTTGTCATGAATGCGCTGGGGGAAATGGCAACATTCACTCCGGTGCCCGGCGCTTTTGAAACCTATTCCACCAAGTATGTGGACCGATCTTTTGGATTTATGATGGGATGGAACTATTGGTATTGCAGTGCGATGACAATCGCTGTGGAACTCGTTGCCGCTTCGATACTGGTCAAATTCTGGCTTCCAGACAGCAGCTCGGCGATTTGGAGCGCACTATGTCTGATTCTTCTTATCGCACTTAATCTTTTTTCTGCAAGTATTTTCGGTGAAGCTGAGTTCTGGTTTGCCGGGATCAAAGTTGTTACCATCGTTATTTTCCTTGTAGTTGGAATACTAATGATATTTGGTATCTTTAACAGCGATTCGATCGGATTCCAGAATTGGACGACCGGAGATGCTCCGTTTGTCGGAGGCGGGTATGCGATATTCAGCATTTTAATGGTAGCAGGTTTTTCCTTGTTGGCGTTGAGTCGACAGCAATTGCTGCCGGAGAGTGTGTCAACCCTGATAAGACGGTTCCAAAAGCAATCAACAATGTTTTCTGGAGAATCATGATCTTTTACATTGGTGGGATTTTAGTCGTTGCTACGCTGGTATCGTATACGGATCCTAATCTTTTAAACGGCTCTATTGAGAACGTGGCAGTAAGTCCATTTACCCTTATCTTTGAAAGAACGGGTCTTGCAATTGCGGCATCATTAATGAATGCAGTTATTCTTACCTCCGTTCTGTCCTGCGGAAACTCAACCTTGTATACTGCAAGCCGTCTGCTTTATTCCATGGCTCTTGACGGAAAAGCGCCAAAAGCATTTTCAAAGGTAAGCAAGAGAGGTGTTCCTGTTTATGCTGTTTTAGGAACTGCGATCATTTCATGTCTGTGTTTTTTATCTTCCTTTGCAGGGGACAGCGTAGTTTATACCTGGCTTTACAATGCAACCGGATTGACGGGATTCATTACCTGGTTTGGCGTATGCATTTGTCATTTAAGATTCAGAAAGGCATTCAAAGCACAGGGAAAGGATTTGGATTCGCTGAAATATAAGGCAAAATTCTATCCGTTTGGAACAGTGGCGGCACTAATTATCTGCACCATCGTCATCTTGGGCCAGGGTTATTATGCAATCACAGATACCGGAATAGACTGGTACGGAATCCTGGTAGCCTATATCGGGTTGCCGATTGCGGTTGGTTTATACCTGATCCATAAAATTGTAACAAAGGTAAAGATCATTCCGTTGGAGGATATCGATCTGACAAAGATGCAGTCGAAGTAAGACTAGGAGGGAAGAATCATGAAATATGGTTGTCAATCTATGGTAGGTGCAATGGATGCGATCCTAATCAAAACACCGGAAAATGCATTTCGAAATCAGGATTATTTAAAGAAAAACTATATAAAATTTGGCTATATAGATTGTCTGGATTTTAATAAGGTTATGGAAGAATATAAGGCATTTGAGCATATTATAAAAGCAAATGTACCGAATGTTTACTATCTTCCATTTGATGATAAAGCAGGGATGGATTCAATTTATGCCCATGACACCGTTAAAATCACAAATAAAGGAGCTATCTATTTTCCAATGGGCAAGCAGCTGAGGAAAGGTGAGCCGCCTGCTACACGTACATATCTGGAATCCATCGGAATTCCTACGTTGGGCATCATCGGCGGAACAGGAAAGATGGAAGGCGGCGACATCGTCTGGATGGATGAACGTACTGTCGCGATCGGACGGGGCTACAGAACCAATGATGAGGGCATCCGACAGTTTAAAGAGTTCGTCGGAAATCAGATCGACGATATCATTGTGGTGCCGATGCCCCATGGAGACGGAGAAGAAGCCTGCCTGCATTTAATGAGCATCATCAGTATGGTTGATAAGGATCTGGCGGTGGTTTACTCAAAATATATGCCGGTATTTTTTCGGGAGTATCTGCTGAGCCGGGGGATCCAACTTATAGAGGTACCGGACGATGAATACGATTATCTCGGGTCCAACGTTCTGGCACTTGGGAACCGCAAATGCGTGGTTCTGGAGGGAAATCCAAAAACAAAAGCAGCATTGATTGCTGCAGGTGCTGAGGTATTTCAATATCCGGGAAGAGATCTGTCCTATTTTGGAACCGGCGGACCTACCTGCCTGACATGTCCGCTTCAAAGAGATTAATGACCAGCAGGAGATTCGAGGTTAAATATGAATAAGACTGTTAACATTGAGGGAATAGACAAAGATATCAAAGCGATACTGATGCCTTATCTTGCAGTCAACAGTGAGACGGCAACACGGGGCGAGAGAAATGGTGAGGCATTTCTGCTGGACTATTTCAATGGCATTCCTTATTTTCAAGAAAATAAGGAATATTTCGGTCGTCATGCGATTCCTGATGATGCACTAGGGAGAGCGGTATGCTGGGCTGTTGTAAAAGGCAGAGGAGATGACACTGTTATTCTGCTGCATCATTATGACGTTGTGGGCGTAGAGGATTTTAAAACGATGCATGACCTCGCGTTTCAGCCGGATTTGCTGAAACAGGAATTGGTCCAAATTGCCGGGGAACTTCAGCCGGAGGCAAGAGAGGATCTCTTAAGCGGAGAGTATTTATTCGGAAGAGGTACTGCGGATATGAAAGGCGGCGGCGCAATTCAGCTCGCCTTGCTTAAAAGATATTCGGAAGAGGCAGATTTTAAAGGAAACGTAATCCTGATTTCCTTACCGGATGAGGAGAACTTGTCTGCAGGTATGAGAGCAGCGGTGGATTTGCTGATTGAATTAAAAAACAGGTTTGGGCTTAAGTATGTCTATGCATTTAATTCGGAGCCGCATCAGAGAAAAGAAAAAAGAAAGGGATTGCTTTCCGAGGGATCAGTAGGGAAAATGCTGGCTTTTGTCTACGCCAGAGGATTTTTATCTCATGTTGGAAAGGTTTTTGAGGGCTTTAATCCGCTTTCTGTACTTTCAGAAATCGTGACGCGCACGGAGATCTCCCCTTCATTTTTGGATATAGTCGGCGGTGAGGCTGCCCCGCCGCCTACATGGCTATATCTTCGGGATAACAAGGAAAACTATGACGTTTCAATGCCGCTGAGTGCAGGCGGATGCATCAGCATCCTGACACTGGACTCAAATCCGACAGAAATATTGAATGTATTGAAGCAAATCTCATTGGATTCCTTCGAATCCGTCATTCGGCGAATAAAAGAAAGTTATTCGATTTTTTGCAATAGCTCCGGACGGAAGCTTGAGCCTTTGCCATGGAATCCATCGGTTATAACCTTTGATGAGCTCTTGAAAGAGGCGTATCAGTCTCATGGTGAAATCTTTACGGCAGCATATCGGTCGAAAATGCATGAAGCCGGCCAAAAAGTGAAAGCCGGGGAGATCAATCTGATGGAGAGCAGCTTTCTTCTGGTTGATTTTGTTTACAACTATATCAGCGACTTATCTCCGCGTGTCGTACTGGGTTTTGTTCCTCCATACTATCCAAATGTTTCAAATCTGTTGCTAAAAGATCGATCAGAGCGGGAAAAGAACCTTTCCACCGAATTGTCGGATTACTGCAATCAGAAATATGGACAGGAGTATGAGCGAGAGTATTATTACACAGGAATTTCAGATATGAGCTATTTCGCTTTGAAAGACAGCGGGAAAATCAAGGAAGAACTGAGCCATAATATGCCTTTATACGGGGAAATCTATTCGATTCCGCTTGAAGGCATCGAGGAACTGTCAATGCCGTGTATGAACATCGGGCCTTGGGGCAAAGATTTCCATAAACTGACCGAAAGAGTATGCAAGCTGGATTTATATGAAAGGACTCCGGATTTACTGAACCGGGCGGTTCTGATCATGCTGGACCAGAAATAAAATGAAAGGGAATGAGACAGGTTACTCTCATTCCCTTGTATTATTTTCTATTGACACATATAACAAATGGCAGTAGCCTAATATTAATGAGAATAATTTTAGGGGAGGTTTTACTTTGGCTATTTTAGTTACTGGAGGAGCCGGGTATATCGGAAGTCATACCTGCGTTCATCTGCTGGAAAGCGGTCAGAATATTGTTGTGATAGATAATCTAAGCAACAGTCGTATCGAAGTGATTCATCGCATTAAAAAAATAACTGGAAAAGGATTCCCCTTTTATCAGGGGAATGTCAGCAGCGAAAATGACTTGAAAGCACTTTTTCAAAAGTTTAACATTCAGTCTGTCATTCATTTTGCCGGTTATAAGGCTGTAGGGGAATCGGTGCAGCTTCCTTTGAAATATTATGAAAATAATCTTCATTCAGTCCTTACCCTCCTGAAAGTGATGGATCAATATAATGTTAAGAATTTGGTTTTCAGTTCCTCTGCGACAGTTTACGGGAATCCGGAAACGGTTCCGATTCGCGAGGATTTTCCGCTTTCGGCGACAAATCCTTATGGAATGACAAAATTAATGATAGAAAATATTTTGAAAGATGTTTCAAAAGCAGATCCGGCATGGAATATCGCATTACTGCGATATTTCAATCCAATCGGTGCACATCCAAGCGGAATGATTGGAGAAGATCCCGATGGGCTTCCCAATAATCTGATGCCGTATGTTTCTCAGGTCGCAGTAGGCAAGCTGGAGAAGGTGAGGGTATTCGGAAGCGATTATCCAACAAAGGATGGTACGGGGATCAGGGATTATATCCATGTTGAGGATCTGGCGCAAGGCCATCTGGCAGCCTTAAAAAAGCTGGAAACCAATTGCGGACTTGTGGTCTATAATCTTGGCACCGGTACAGGTTACAGCGTGCTGGACGTAATTCATGCATTCTCAAAAGCGGCCGGTCAATCAATTCCTTATGAATTTGTTGAAAGAAGAGCAGGAGATATCGCTGTTTGTTATGCCGATCCTGGGAAAGTGCAGAAGGAACTGGGTTGGTCAGCTCAAAAAGGACTTGACGAAATGTGCAAAGATTCCTGGAACTGGCAAAGAAATAACCCGAACGGATATCGATGAGCCATATGGTGTTTCATAGACAAATCGACCGGCAAGCTTGGAGTTAAACGATTTGATTTAGTAATTCTCTGAAGCATTCGATCACCTGATCAATGGTTTCTTTTTCCGTAAAATAAGAGAATGTGGCCATGATATTATAATAAGGCGAAAAAATGAACCCCCTGTTCATCGCACCGATGAACAGATAGTCATATAATCCATGATCATAAGCCGCGAAGGATTCTGTCGCGGTTTTTGCAATATGTTCAGAAAATGACAGATCAGCGCGCGAACCCAGTCGGTTGATATGCCATGGCAGCCGATATTCCTTGATCAGGTTGATCATGGAATCGGAATAATAATCGCAGATCGCCTTTGCACGGTCCATATTCTCCTTAGTAATTTCGATTTCCAGAGTTGCTTTGATTGCATGCATCGCCATGACGCTGCCGGTCATTGTACCACCGATCCCGCTGGTATCTGCGAATTCCACCCGGATGATCTGATCTACCCGTTTCTTTAATTCTTCCGTAATTCCATAAACACCTACCGGAAAACCTCCGCCAAGACATTTCCCGAAAACCAGAATATCCGCGGCCAGATGATATTCTCCGGAATAGCCCCTGAAGCCTGAAGTAATGGTATGGGCCTCATCAATGATCCATATGGTACCGTGCTTTCGGCACAATTCTTTAACCTTTTCCAGATAACCGTCAACCGGGTGAATGATGCCGCAGTTTGTCATGACCGGCTCCATTAAAAGGCAGGCATATTCTTCTTTTTTCAGCTCTTTTTCCAATGCTTCAATATCATTGAATTCTATGGATGTTGTAATATCTCCCACATTGTAGGCAATTCCGATCTGCCCCTCACGTGTGGAAGTTTTATCGTCCTTTGAAAACGCAAAGGTTTCTTCCACCGTGCCGTGATAGCAACCATTGAACACCAGTATTTTCTTACGTCCGGTAACCTGCCTGCATAATTTGATGGAGAACCGGTTGGCATCAGTTGCACTCAAAGCGAATCCCCAATAGGCCTGGCCGAAACGTTCCTTTAAGAGCCTGCCGACACAGAAATCCAATTTGGACGGCAGTGTATAGATCATTCCATCCTTCATGGCATCATAAAATGCCTTGCAGATATCTTCACCGCCGTGACCGGTAAGCCCTGCACTGTAGCCCAGACAAAAATCAGTATAAGTATTGCCGTCAATGTCGGTCATCTGATCCATCTTAGCCTTTTCGATTGTAATAGGAAAGCCGCCTGGCCACATCTGCATCCAGTTCATCGGTGCACTGTACAAGAGCACTTCACCCTTTTCCAAATATGCTTGCTCTGAATGTTTATGGGTTTCTAAAAAGCAGCGTTTTTCCTTTTCCAGAGCTTTTTCCATCTTGTCACGGTTTATCATCCCTGCATCCTCCTTTTACAATAAAAAACATATCACATTCGTCCTGTTATCTAACGATATCATCATACTCCATTAAATGGTATTAGTGAACAAAAAGAATTATTTGCAAATATGTTGCAAAAGCAACCGATTGCTGCCGCCTTTTATAGTAAATTGAAAACATAAGATGAATTAAGATTTATTAGAGGAGGTAAAAAAATGTCGCAAATGTTTTGTTTTCAATGTGAGCAGACAGCAAAAGGGGTCGGTTGCCAGGGAGCCTGCGGAGTATGTGGTAAGCAGGCAGATACAGCGGAAATGCAGGATGAATTAACAGGGGCGCTGATCGGATTGGCAAAGGCTGCGAACGACGCTGAGCCTACAACAGAGATTCACAGAGTCATGATTGAAGGTCTATTTACAACAATTACAAATGTCAGCTTTGATAACGATGCAATCAAAAAGCAGATCGAAAAGACAGAAAAAGCAATTACTGATCTTGTTTCTCGCTGCAATGACCACAGTTCACAGTACCATAAGAATTATCATTATAATATGAACGAGCTTTGGACGGCAGATGAGGATATCCGCTCTTTAAAATCATTGATATTGTTCGGGCTTCGCGGTATGGCAGCTTATGCTTACCATGCACTGATGTTGGGATATACCGATGAAGAGGTGAACCAATTCTTTTATAAGGGAATGCGTGCGGTAGGTCAGGGTGGAGATGCAGGAACATTGCTGCCGCTGGTATTGGAAACCGGGCAGGTCAACCTCAAGTGTATGGCTCTTTTAGATAAAGCGAATACAGAAACCTATGGAACTCCAGTTCCGGCTAAAGTATCCATGACCATTGAAAAAGGGCCTTTTATCGTGGTATCCGGACATGATCTCTATGATCTGTATTTGCTGTTGGAGCAGACAAAGGATAAAGGGATCAATATCTATACGCATAGCGAAATGCTTCCGGCTCATGGTTATCCGAAGCTGAAGGCTTATCCGCATTTGAAGGGTCAATTCGGAACTGCATGGCAGAACCAGCAGAAGGAATTCGACGGAATCCCTGCACCGATTCTATTTACAACAAACTGTTTGATGCCGGTAAAAGGCAGTTATCATGACAGAGTGTTTACAACAGAAGTAGTAGCATATCCGGAAATGGTCCATATTGACGAGAAGAAGGATTTTACTCCGGTGATCGAGAAGGCACTGGAGCTGGGCGGTTATCCGGAAGACAAGAGGATGACGGGCATCAACGGCGGAGAAACTGTGACAACTGGATTTGCCAGAGGAACTGTACTTTCCGTAGCGGATAAAGTCATCGATGCTGTAAAAGCGGGAGCAATCAAGCACTTCTTCCTTGTCGGCGGCTGTGACGGTGCAAAACCCGGAAGGAATTACTATACTGATTTCGTAAAGCAGACACCAAAGGATACCGTAATACTGACATTGGCTTGTGGCAAATATCGTTTCAATGATCTTGATATTGGTGAAATCGGCGGTCTTCCTAGAATCATGGATATGGGACAATGCAACGATGCCTATAGTGCGATCCAGGTTGCTGTCGCGCTGGCAGAAGCCTTCGGCTGCGGAGTCAATGATTTGCCGCTGTCTCTGGTACTCTCCTGGTACGAACAGAAAGCAGTCTGTATCCTTTTGACGCTGCTTGCTCTGGGAATCAAGAACATTTATCTTGGACCAACACTGCCTGCTTTCGTGTCGCCTAATGTATTGAATATTCTCGTTAAGGAATTTAACATCGCTCCGATCTCCACTCCGGAGGAAGATCTTAAAAAAATGCTTGGATAAAATTTTCATAAAAGTTTATCGCAGAAATAATAAAACTGTGATAAACTTTTTTTAATAGATTCCTAGCGGAAGTGGCGCAGCCACTTTTTATCATCAGTTGAAAAACGTAAGGAAAAGGAGAACTGACATCATTGAGGATATTTGTGATTAGTGACACTCACGGGAAAATAGAAAAAGCAGCAGAAATTTTGAAGAAGCTGCAGGATATCGATATGGTCATACATCTTGGAGACCTGTGGAAGGATGCGGAAAAACTGAGAAATCAATTTACAATACCGGTCTTAAGCGTGAAAGGCAATATGGATGGATGTTTTTCAAAAGATGAATATAAGATACTGGAAACCGATTTCGGGAAAATTTTTATTGCTCACGGACATATGGAGAATGTGAAACAGGGTCCTCAGAATATCATGTACAAGGCTGAGTCTCTCGGCTGCAGGGCGATTTTTTTTGGCCATACGCACAAGCCGGTGTTTCTGGAGATAGAAAGAATGTATCTTCTGAATCCGGGAAGCCTTACCCTGCCGACAGGCGGCGAAAAAGGATCCTATGCAGTAGCAACAATAGAAAAGGATTCTTTGCGGGCAACCATACTTTATGAGGATCTCAAACAGTTAAGCAAAACGGATTCCGGGTTCCTGAAAGACCTGCTAAATAACAGCGACCGCTTTTAGGTAAATGTAGGAAGAATAAATGATTGTATAATGATGAAAACTGTTGAAAATTATCGAAAGTACAGATATAATTAGATATTAAGTGTGTTTTTTGTTGTGTTGTGTTGTGCTGGGGAAGATGTGCTATGTATTTTGGTAGTGTTAAATTTTTTAAGCATTTAATTGTGGTATCCATATTGCTTCTTTTTGTCGGACTTCTGATTTCCACAATCTGTTTGTCCGCTATAAACAAAAATTATAAAAAACAGATTGCTGAAGAGAAATCCGGAGTAGTACTTGCGCAGGCAAATGTGAAAGAGCCTTCAATGCAGCGTAGTGTTTCCATTGATTATCAGGAGCTTTATCCTGATATGTATGCTAAGTTGCCTGAAAAAACAATCGAAAAATCCAAAACAATTTACCTGACATTTGATGATGGACCGTCTGACAGGACCATAGAAGTTCTGGATATTTTAAAAGAAAAGAATGTCAAGGCGACTTTTTTTGTAACCGGTAAGGACAGCGAAGAGGACAGAGCGATCATGAAAAGGATCGTTGACGAGGGACATACGATCGGTATCCATACCTATTCTCATGTTTATGATGATATCTATGCTTCCGTAGAAAATTATCTTGCGGATTTTAATAAGATATATAACCTCATTTATGACGCCACCGGAGTCAAGCCAGAAGTATTCAGATTCCCGGGAGGAAGCATCAATAGATACAACTCTTGTGACCAGGAAGAAATCACAGCTGAAATGACTCGGCGAGGTTTTACATATTATGACTGGAATGCTTCCAGCGGTGATGCAAACTCCAGTGCCAGCCGAAGTTCGGTTTTGACAAATTCCATTCAAACATCTCAGAATAAAGACAGGATCATTCTTCTCATGCATGACAGTATCAATAAAAGCTATACGGTAGAAGCATTGGGCGAAATTATAGATTACTTTAAAACACAAGGGTATGAATTCGATAAGATCACGAATGAAGTAAGGCCTATAGCCTTTAATTATAACGATTATTGATAATAATGGAGGATTACTTAATGGGAGTTAAAAATAATTTTTCTCAGGCAGTATCAGAGCTTATCGGAATTTCCAGAACAGCTGAGCCTGAACCGGAAAGAGAAGCATTAACAGTTGAGAAGGAGGCTGAGGCTGTGGTTGACGCAGCAGAAGAAGAGGATATGGAACAAGATTCAGTTGAAGCAGAAGTAAAAGAAAGCACAGGAAAGACTATATTGGTTTCCCAGGCTTCCAATCCGAAAGAACGAATCATGGCAATGCTTGCTCAGCAACAGCATCAACAGCAGCAGGCTCAATCACAAGACGCCCAGGAACAGACACCACCGGAACCGAAAGATGCGCAGGAACAGCAACCGCAATCACATGTTTATCAGTCTGAATTCGCATCGCAGCAGGATAAAGAGACGGCCGGAGTGACGACAATAGCAAAGGGTACAGTTATTATTGGTGAAATCAATGCAATGGGCGATGTGGAACTTCTTGGAAGTGTTAAGGGAAGAGTATCCTCCCAGGGAGATATCAAAGTGATCGGGAAGGTCATCGGCGACCTTGCAGGAAGAGATATTGAGCTGACAGCTTGTGCGGTACAGGGAAATATCTATGCGACAGGAATGGTCAACGTTGACGGTGACTCTGTCGTAATTGGAGATGTAAAAGGTGAGAACTTCTGTCTTGATGGAAAAATAAAAGGAAATGTAACCGTGGAAAAAGAAGCAAAATTCCAGACGAAAGCCATTTTAGCCGGCAATGTTACCACGGCTTCTATCGCTATGAGCCAGGGTGCGAAGATCCAGGGCGAAGTCAACATTCCGTTGAGCGAGAAGGAAACCAATATGACTTTTGATGTCGATATCAAAATATAATATTCGATGGATAATTAGATAAATTGGAGGGAAAGTGCAATGGCAACAAAGAATAATTTCTCAAAGGCGGTCATGGATTTAATGGGGCTTCCGTCAACCGAGGATTCTGCCGGTATCGATAAACAGGAAGATACGCAGGATGCCTATTTCGACAATGGATCCATTGAACGCGATAACGAGATAAAGAAGGAATCAGAGTTTGAAATTGAAAGGAAAAAGTTTTTATATAATGCCAAAAATGTAACAACCAGTCCTGTTGTTCCGGTCCAGGAAGAAAATTCTGCGACGGTGATATCCAGAACGATGGTTATTGTAGGAGAGATTACATCGAGCAACAATATTGATGTTTATGGAGATGTCAAGGGATCTATCAAAACCAGTGGGGATATCAAAATAACAGGCAAGATCATCGGTAATCTGGCCGGCAGCAATTTAACTCTGAATGGATGCACCGTTCAGGGTAATATCTCGGCTCAGGGAAATGTTGTTATTGGTCAGAATGCCGTTATTGTAGGTGATATCATGGCTGAAAATATTAAGATTAACGGAAAAGTCAAAGGTAACCTTAAAATCAATAAAATGTCCGAATTCATGGAAAATGCGCTGCTGGCAGGAGATGTCCAATCGCAGACAATATCGATGAATCAGGGTGCTAAGCTGCATGGCAATGTAAGCATAGCTTTAGACAGCACTCAGAGCGAAAAAGAATTTGACTCCATACTCGGAGTATAAATTGTAGTAGAGAGAGGTAATTACAATGAGTGATTTTGAAGATAAAGTGGTACATAAAAGTGACGAATTCGGCGAAAACTTTTCCGATCTCATGAAAAAAGTTGTAGAAAAAGAATTAAGCGAAGAAGCTACGGATCAGGCTGGAGAGCTGCAGGCTGAGGCAGTTGCTTCAGAAGAGATCAAAAAAGAGGAAAAGAATTTTGACTGGGATCCGGAGCCAAAGCCTGTTGTCGAATCCTCCTTTCAGCCGGTATCTGAAGTTGGAGTGATTTCACCGACAACATCTATCAACGGTACGGTAAGCAGCAAAGGACATATCAGAATCGAAGGAAATATCATCGGTGATATTTTTGCGTTCGGAGATATCAAAGTAACCGGAAAAGTAGCCGGTGATATCGATGGAGAAAATATAGAACTGGCTGAATGCAAAATCGATGGCGATATCAAGGCCAGAGGGGATATCAATGTAGGTAAAGAAAGCCAGATCACAGGCAATCTTAATGGCCAGCTGATTACGATCGACGGGAAAATCAAGGGTGATATTGAAGCAGCAAAAGGTGCTCACATGTCAGGTACTTCGACGATTAATGGATCAATTGCCGCTCCGACCTTATCGATGAGTACAGGCGCCGAAATTCATGGTAAAGTGAATGTTTCCAAAGAGGACAACATATAAGCTTGATAATTATAAATGTCGGAAACCACTGATAGGCATCTTTCCGTTTATCAGTGGTTTTTCTATTCCAATTCCGTTTTGATTGTGGTACACTTTTGCTAGATAAAAGTTGATCGGAGAAGGGTTATGTACAAGGAGAATATTGCAAATAAAAATACAACAGTACTGGCATATCTTGGTGATTCTGTTTATGAATTGTATGTCAGAAAACATGTCTTAGAGACAGGCCAGGTAAATGCAGACAGGCTGCATCGGTCGGCCGTCCGCTTTGTGAAAGCGGAAGCACAGGCAAATGTCATAAAGAGCATGCTGGAAGATCTGACAGAGGAAGAACTTTCTCTGGTGAAGCGTGCCAGAAATAAAAAGACTTCCACAAAACCCAAAAATGCCGATCCAATCGATTATAAATGGGCTACTGCCTTTGAAGCTTTGCTTGGTTTTTTGTATCTTTCAGAAAACCACAGCAGAATAGAAGAAATCATTTCTCAGGCAATTCATCAAACAGAAAATAATAGGAGCATCAAAAACTTCTCAAATTGTAACCAGGAGGTATCAAATGAGCAAAGCGGATCAAATCTTCGTTGAAATGTGTCAGGATATTTTGAAAAATGGATACTCTTCCGAAGGACAGGTCGTGAGAGCAAAATGGGAGGATGGAACACTGGCCCATACCATTAAAAAATTTTGTGTTGTGAACAGATATAATTTGGCTAAGGAGTTTCCTGCATTGACATTAAGGCCTACTCCAATCAAATCGGCAATTGATGAGCTTTTATGGATATGGCAGAAAAAGTCAAATAATATCAAAGATTTGAATAGCCATATTTGGGATGCATGGGCGGATGAAAACGGAACGATCGGCAAAGCCTATGGATACCAGCTTGGAGTGAAGCATAAATACAACGAGGGGGAATTTGACCAGGTTGATAGAGTGCTCTTTGATCTGAAGAATAACCCATACAGCAGAAGGATCATGACTAATTTATATAATTTTCAGGATCTTCATGAGATGGCGCTTTATCCGTGTGCTTATAGTATGACATTTAATGTATCGGAAAACAAATTGAATGCGATCTTAAACCAGCGTTCCCAGGATACCCTGGTTGCAAATTCATGGAATGTGGTTCAGTATTCGATTTTGGTCATGATGCTTGCCCAGGTAAGCGGTCTGGAAGCAGGTGAATTTGTCCATGTGATAGCGGATGCTCATATTTATGACCGGCATATTCCATTGGTGGAAGAGCTCATCAACAGACCGCAGTATCCGGCTCCGAAGCTTCTGATCAACCCTGAAATCAAGAATTTCTATGATTTCACCGTGGATGATTTTGTTGTAGAAAATTACCAGGCAGGACCTCAGATCAAGGGAATCCCTGTTGCTGTATGAGATTTACATATTTTACGAATTAATGTTGAAGAACAGAAAGTACATTGAATTCTTTGTTGAGAATTTAGATTATTGGATAAAGGAAAGTTCTTTTATTACTATGTTATCAATGATTGATAAGAAGGCTGATTTTAGTTACTGATGGCTGACGGATGATAGGGATTCTAGGAGGATAATGTGATTGAACTGAGTAAAATCAGCGTGTCTCTTAAGGGCGACAAAGGCCGGGTTGATGTGCTGAAAGATATAAACTTGAAACTGGAGAAGAAGAAACTTTATGTCATGACAGGACCGAACGGCGGAGGAAAATCTTCAATCGCCAAAACGATCATGGGCATATACCAGCCCGCAAAAGGACAGATACTATTAGATGGTGCAGATATTACAAATAAAAGCATTGATGAACGTGCAAGGCTTGGGATTGGATATGCATTCCAGCAGCCACCGCGGTTTAAAGGAATGAAAGTACGAGACATGATAAGGATGGCGGAAGGGTATGAGGATTATAATACGCAGTGCAGTCTTCTGTATGATGTGGGACTTTGTTCTCGGGATTACCTTGACCGTGAGATGAATGCAAGCCTTTCTGGCGGCGAGATGAAAAGGATAGAGATTGCAAGCATTCTGGCCAGGGATCTCAAGGTTGCTGTATTTGATGAGCCTGAGGCAGGAATTGATCTTTGGAGTTTTCAGAGGCTGACAGAAACCTTCATAGATATGAATGAAAAATATGATACAACGATTATTATAATTTCTCATCAGGAGAGAATTTTAAGGTTGGCTGACGAGGTTATACTTGTGAAAGACGGCGAGATAGAGGAGATTACAAGCCAGGAAAAGATACTCGATGACATAGGTCGTCTTGATTCGGATTGCAGCTGCCGAAAAAGCTGTACCAGGGAAGGAAAAGCCAATGCTGACTGCTATAGATAAAAAACTTTTACAAGAGGTAGCCGACCTGCATGATATACCGAAGGGCGCATACAATATAAGAAAGAACGGGGCTGGGGAAAGCAGGAGCACCACGGCTAATATTGACATAATTACCAAGAAGGACAAGCCTGGCATAGATGTCATAATCAAGCCGGGGACAAAGGGAGAAAGTGTTCACATCCCGGTAATAATATCGGCAGAAGGTCTTAACGACCTGGTGTACAACACCTTCGAAATTGGAGAGGATTCAGACGTATTGATTGTTGCGGGCTGCGGAATACACAACTCTGGAAGCGAAAAGTCACAGCATGACGGGACACATGAGTTTTTTGTGCGAAAAGGCGCAAAGATGAAATATGTTGAAAAACATTATGGAGAAGGAGATGGCACTGGTGACCGTGTGCTCAATCCGAAAACAATCATTGAAGTTGAGGAAGACGGCACGGTTGAACTGGAAATGATCCAGATTAAGGGCGTAGACAGAACGCTTAGAGATACAAATGTTAGACTTCATAAAAACGCAAAGCTAATAGTTTCTGAAAGGCTACTGACATACCTTGATCAGACCGCAGAATCAAACATAACTGTAGAACTTGTAGGAGATGATTCATCTGCCCAGATAATATCGCGTTCTGTAGCACAGAATGAATCAAAGCAGCTTTTTCATCTAAACTTGCGCGGATATATGCAAGGTGCCGGGGCCATATTCAATGTGACTCTATAATAATGCATAGGGCTAAGGTTTCTTCGATTCCTGAAATTAGCGCATTCCATTCAGATGCCCAGCTTATACACGAGGCTGCAATAGGGAAAATAGCATCTGACCAGCTTTAGTGTTGTTATGATGAGGCGTCATTGGCACTTGAAATAAAACGTTATAAAAACTATTTTGTAGAAGGATCTAATTTATATAGAAAAGCCTCCGGCATAGCGTTTTAATTTTTCCACTGTCTATTTGACAGGGAGCATATCAGCTTTGCGGGGGTTTATTAATATAACGAACGGCTTACAGCCATAATTATTAATGCAATTATGAAGGAGGTATATGGTAACGTTAATGCAAGCTCTTTAATCCAGAAGGAATATGTAATGCCAGAGAACCTAAAAATATTTTTTAAAGGGTTAAATAATAAATAAGATTTGCAGAAAAATAAATATTATTATTTCATACATTAACTTGTCTCCTGTTATTTACTATTTTTCGCTTATCCATCATTTAATACTTATTGTGTTATGCTTGACGTTGCAATCGCGCGGATTGCCGATTCTTCATTAAAATTCCCAAGAGACCTGCGATGATTGGCAACAGAAACAGCACGGCTACTGCAGCAGTTAGCCCGAAAATATCTCCAATACGTCCTATTAATATGACGGCCAAACCCCCTAGTCCGCCGGCAAATCCCATTGTTAATCCAGCAGCCAACGCTTTGTTGTCCGGTATGGCTTCTTGCGCTGCTACGACAGTGACGGAAAAACTTGATAAAAGCGCGGCACCGGCCAATGCCAGAAAGACAGTACTCAATAAACCATTCGTCAGCAGAAAAGCAAAAAACAGCGGAGTGGAAAGAACGAGGGAACCGATAATAAGCTTTTTCCGTCCAAAGTAATCCGATATGAAACCGCCGATGATACCGCCGATTGCACCGGTACCCAGCATTATCGTAACAAGATGGCTTGATTGAATGTTGGACAGGCTTTTATATTTAAAATAAAGAGGGAGCATGGTTAACAACCCGGTATAAGCAAGGGATCGTACAGCAATTACACCCACGATGGCACTCAGTTCCTTTGCCGATGCCTTTAGTGTTTTAAAAACCTTATCAAGCGTTGGTGGAACGCCTTCTGATATTTGATCTCTCGGAGAGAAAAGGAATAACAGAAAAGCTACAATGATGCCCGGAATAATCATAATCACCGATGCTTTTAATCCGTAAGTATCGAATAAAGGGACCAATAAAAGTGG
>Ga0183099_1001062_pt1 | contig 16817 bp, 15 predicted proteins | sample Biomet1_FD_127788 | JGI IMG/M metagenome (GOLD analysis project Ga0183099, IMG submission 127788) | Microbial communities from bioreactor (seeded with anoxic lake sediment) at LBNL, California, USA - Biofuel metagenome 1 | ecosystem: Engineered > Bioreactor > Anaerobic > Unclassified ... | reverse complement strand
AAAGGCACTGGATTTATATGTCCTGAATGCTCGATTTTGCGCGCTACTGAATGCATTACCTTGTAAGCTACTGAGTGTTACTTTATTCTTCCTTGGGAAAAATAATGACCACCTTCCTCTGCTGTTGTTTATTTTTTATAGAATTTACTTACTTCCTGATACAGCTAGCGAATCCTCGACCGTATCCTACCCTAAAAACATTCCTGAATCCAGCAGGGTATCCATCACGGAATTCCCTATGTAGTCTATAAAGGCACTGGATTTATATGTCCTGAATGCTCGATTTTGCGCGCTACTGAATGCATTACCTTGTAAGCTACTGAGTGTTACTTTATTTCCCTAACGAATAGCTCACACTTTTTTGACAGTCACTTTTTTCGTCATTATCCTATTCTATATCCGTATCTGTACCCATCTTTGAATCCGTCCCTGTATCCGCGCCTATAGTCGGCGGGAGCTGCACTTACTGACGCAGCTGTTCATTTGTTCCTTATTAGTCATATTTCAACTTCATCCATTTATATTGTTTTCACATAGCTTGTTCTATTGTTTTTATTTTTTCTTACTGAATTCGGCCAATTTCGAAATATTTATATATTTTTACGTGCTTTTATCTATTGGTAAATCAATTTTGCTTGATTTGCTCTATAAAGTGCCATATTAAATCTCCGTAAATCTGCAGACTCCGGAGTAAATTTGCCTTTGAACCTCCATTAATTTTTCTCCTTTTTTTATTTTTTATATCTGACTTTTCCTTTAGATTTCACTTTACATCTTTTATTGCCAAAGAGTGAAAAATGAAAACAGACTACGGTTCCTTGCCTTCCAGCCCAAGGTTTATTAGTTGAAACGATAATTATGCAGGATATTCAAAGGTTTTTGCTCAAGCCTTTTCAAAAAAGGCTTGCACTTGACCATGCCGTTACTAGATATTTTTGATCAAGCTTTTTCAAAAAAGGTTTGCGTTGAGCCGCAACTGTTGAGCCGTTTGATCACGCCGGCAAGACATTTTCGATCAAACCTTTTTTGAAAAGGTTTTCGCTCAAGCCTTTTTAAAAAGGCTTGTGCTTGTAATTCTGGTGAGAAATATGGCAGATACAATTCACTGGGCAGACGTCACAGCCGAAGACGTGTTAAAAATGAGCGGCAAACATCTTGTTGCCACAGGCATCACTCCTTCCGGGCACATCCATATAGGCAACATGAGAGAAGTCGTGACTGCCGATGCTGCTTATAGAGCTCTGATTGATAAGGGAGCGAATGCCGACTTTATCTATATTGCCGACAATTATGATCCCCTGCGCAAAGTTTATCCTTTCCTTCCAGAGAGCTATGCTGAACATGTGGGAAAACCCATATCCGAAATTCCCTGCCCCTGTGGAGACTGCGAAAACTATGCCGAGCATTTCCTGAAACCTTTTCTGGAAGCCCTCAGGCGCCTGGGCATCAATCCTCAGGTTTACAGGGCAGCCGAGATGTACAGGACAGGCAAATATACCGAAGCAATAAAGACCGCCCTTGTTAAAAGAGATGCAATTGCGAAAATCCTCGAAGAGGTCTCGGGAAAAACCGTAGCACCGGATTGGAGCCCGTTCAATCCCAGATGCAATCAATGCGGAAGGATCACGACCACAAAAGTTACGGGTTTTGATCTGGAGACCGAGACCGTGGACTATGTCTGTGCATGCGGGCACTCTGGAACTGTACCCATGGCAGGGGGAGGAAAACTTACCTGGCGTGTGGACTGGCCTGCTCGCTGGTCAATTTTAGGGGTAACAGTCGAGCCTTTCGGAAAAGATCATGCTTCGAGAGGCGGCTCTTACGATACCGGAAAGAGAATAGTAAAAGAAATTTTCGGGCATGAACCTCCTTATCCTATTGTCTATGAATGGATAATGCTTGGAAAACAGGGAGCAATGTCTTCTTCTACAGGGGTCGTTATCTCGATTACGGATATGTTAGAAGTTGTGCCTCCTGAAGTCCTTCGCTACCTGATCATCCGTACAAAACCTGAAAAGCATATCCAGTTCGATCCAGGGCAGCCTCTGCTCACTCTTGTGGACGAATACGAACGGCTCAGATCGCAGTTCAGAGAAAATGATCCTTCGCTTGGGGTTTTTCAAAGGAGAGTTTATGAACTTTCCAGGGCAACAGGCATTTGCCAGTCTGAAATTCCTTTCAAGCAGATGGTGACTATATATCAGGTAGCAAGGGGAAATTTTGACCGAATCCTGAAAATCGTAAAACGCTCAGGCTTTTCAACTGAAGATATAAAGCGTATAAAAGAATTAGCAGACAACGTTTCTAAATGGCTCAAACTCTATGCTCCTCCTTTTGCTAAATTTAACGTAAAAGAGAAGGTGCCTGTGCAGGTAGCAACCCTATCCGAGCTCCAGAGAGCCTTTCTTTCAGCCTTTTCAGCCCTTATTGAAGCCAAAAGGGAAATCAGTGGAGAAGAATACCATATGCTGGTCTATTCTGCAAAAGACGAGGGTTCCGAACTGAACAGGCGGATTACGGAAAAGTTGAACACTCCCGCTCTGCAGGTGGACCCCAAGGAGCTTTTCAAAGCAATCTACATTTCATTACTCGGGCAGAGCTCGGGCCCCAAAGCCGGATGGTTCCTATCTTCATTTGAGAAGGAATTTCTGGTAGAAAGGTTTGAAGAAGCTTCAACATACAGTCCTGAAAAACACGCATAAACATGGATAAATCGGAGATTCATAACCTCGCAAGCTCGCAGATAAGCTCTGCGAAGAATCATTTCCTTGCCTGGGACAGAGAATACGCCCACCTAAAATGGGGTGGGCCTGCACCTGTACAGAATATTCAGGCTCATCTTCTGCCCGGATCCAGGGTTCTCGATGCAGGCTCAGGAAATGGCAGATACCTTGGGGAACTTACAAGGCATTATAATGCAGTTGGAATTGACATTTCTTTAACTGCTCTTAACGGTTCCAGAGTTCAGCTTGCAAGGAGCGGCAGATTTGCCGAACACCTTGGGGCAAGTGTTTTGGATCTTCCCTTCAAAACTCGGGCTTTTGACGGAATTCTCTGTTATGGGGTATTCCAGCACCTCTTCAAAGAAGAAAGGGAATCCGCTGTCAAGGAATTCAGTCACATACTCAGGGAGGGCGGTTTTATCTTTTTTGAGGCCTTCGGCTGTGAGGATATGCGCTGCGGGGGAAAAACTTCAATCCCTTTTGAAGAAAGGACTTTTGCCCGGCAAAATGGAATAATTTACCACTATTTTACAAAAGGGGAAGTTAGGGCACTTTTCAAGAGATTTGAAATTATAGGGCTAGAGGATATAATAAAAGAAAAAACTTTCAGAGGGGAAGCTTACAGGAGGCATCTGGTAAGAGGGATCTTCCGGAAGCTTTGAGTTTATTCTTTTCGGAAACCTTGGATCTTTCCTTTGGAAGCTTTAAAAAATTTTAGATTCATACGTTTCCCCATAGCTTTCAATCTTCCCTGCGATTATTTGCCTGTTTACCTTCATACGAAGGCTATTTTCAGATAATTCAACACAACTATAACAAGTGCTCCGAAAATGCCTCCTATTGCGCAGATAAGAACTGCCACCCACGTGATTGCGATTTCAAGCCCGAATAGAAGTTTTGCCGCCATCAAGACTAAGACCCCAAGTACTGCATTTATTGCAAGGCTGGTTGCGGTCTTCAGGACTCTATATAGAACGAAGGCCACTACAATTGCCAGAATCAGTACTAAAATTTCTATAATCTCAACTACCATGAGTCATAGATAAGGTCTCAACTTATTTATAATTATCATTGAGTTTTATAATACAGTTATAAAGTATAAAAGATTACAATTTAGGTTTTAGCAAGGCACTCAACGACTTTTCTTTCAAAAGGAAGGATAATTTCAGGCTTTTTTCCTCAGAGAGCCCGGATAAACTCGGTAATAATTTTTTTGAGTGAGGCTTTATCCGGATAAACCCTTGCCTCAAGTAAAGGGTCTGGATTTCCCAGTACCATTGCCGAGACTGCTGCATCCGGGCTGTAAAGGCAGAGCACGGGAATTCCCTGGACAAGCGCCCTGCAGATTTCGTAACCCACACCCGTGGAGGGCACCGTAACTTCTGCAATCAGGGCATCGCTTTTTACAAGCAAACCCAGATCCCTGGCATAAATCTCTTCTTCTGTCATTCTCATTTCAACGTTTTCTAGCTCGGGATCCGCAACGTGCCAGCTGAGCACTTCAGCCCCTGCCTCTCCCAGGATATCACAGATCAAACTGTATGTCTCAAGCAGTTGTCTTCCTCCGCGGATCGAGCCAGAAAGAAAAATTTGGGGGCTTCGTTTTTCCGAAATTTTCATTTTCTCCAGGTTTTCCATATTCCTTTCACCTTTTAATCCGTTTTTCCGGCAATTCCGGCTTTTACTGCACACCTCTGAAATAATGTCCTGTAGTAAAGCCCTTTCCAAGTTTCTCGCAGTTTTCCCGTCCCTTTTTCCCGCTTTCAAGATAAGTATCAATCGCATTCCTGTAAGCCTGGGTTATTTTTCTTATCTCTTCTGGATTTTCCATTCCCAGAGTTTCGACCCTGAGGCTTGAAACTCCGCTTTCGAGAATTTCAGGAACATATTCAAGCATGCAAAGCGACCTTGAGTTAAGGAGATGCATCCTGCATTCAGAGTCCATGAGCAGGGGAAACTCATAGTTTTTCTCGTCTACTAGTATAAACTTTCCTGACCTGCATGGGGCACTACATTGCCCTTTATCGTTCCCAAGTAGCCCGCCTATAAGGCAGTGTTCGGATTCCATAAGTTCAAGGCAGCCGTGAACGATACACTCAACCGGTCCGTAAGAAGCAACACTTTTTAATTCCTCAAGGGTCAGCTCCGGAGAAATTACAGCCATCTGAGCCCCTTCCTGCAAAAGAAGGGAAAAAGTGCGGCTGTTATAGATGTTCAGAGGACTGTCCACAATAAAAGGGGTTTTCCCGACTTTTACGAGGCCCAGGGTTCCCAGGTTTGAAACAAGAACACCGTCAGCTCCCAGTTCCGTTACACGAGAGAAGGTTTTTTCTACGGACTCCATTTCGGAATCTTTCACAAGCTTTGGGGTACTGAAATAGATACTCTTGCCTGCCTTTTGCGTCTCAGCGACAGCTTTCTCAAAAACGGTGTCAAGCCCTTTTGAAGAGCCATATTTTTGCCCTGCAGTTTCCGGCTTTCTGAAAAGCCCCTCGCCGAAATAGATCCTATCGGCTCCGCCTGCAAGCGCCCCTTCAAGCCCTTCAAGGGAATAAACGGAAACTGAGAGCTGAGGGCGCATAGGAATGTTTTCTCGAATAGTTTCTCTTGCTCCCTCTCCAGTTTTTTCTCCTGATTCGAAGAATTGCGGAGTGTCGAGAGGTTTACGCTCCCATCTGGAAATCCGAAGGTTTTCAAGCTGCTCTATTGCTTTTGTCCTCAGCTCATTCAACTGTCCCATAGGAACAAAAATATCCTCTTCCACAGTGACATGAAGTTCAGCGGCCTCAAAAAGCGTGTTTCCAAGTTTTGAAAGTTGTTTTTCGATCTGGGCCTTTGAAGTAGGCTGCTTTTCGGCTTTCTCGACCAGATACCCGGACTCAATTGTTACTGCGTTTGAATCCATATCTTTTACCACAAGTCTGACAGGTTTTCCCGATGCAACGGTTGCCGTGATAAACACAGGGATTTTAGGCCTCAGGCTTCCGGATCCGCTTTCTTTTTTAAGGGAATCCATAAGCTTTTTGTCATGCGTCCTGTACACGGTGCTTCCTGATGGTGCCCTTGAGTCGAAGGGAATTTCTACCGTATCTCCCACTCCTGCACTGTATAATGGGCCCTTTCCGGTATACATTGAGGATACGATTTTTCCTTTATCTTCTGGACGGGTTTCTGCATTTTCAACCATTATCCCGTCTCCCAGGCGAAGAGGACATGAAAGTTTTACTCGGATACGACTTGAACGCCTGTCATACCCTGTAACCGTACCTGCCGGAACTCCACGGTTATGGGGATTCTCCCTGCTCATGAGTTCCCAGCGCGGGTTTTCAAAAAAGTAACCCTGAGTAAAACCCCTGTTAAAGAGCTGTGTGAGTGTTTCCCGTTCATCTTCGGAAACAGAATACTCTGCAGGGTTTTCAATATACCTGTCAATCAGGCGGCGGTAAATCCTGACAACGCCTGCAACATACTCCGGCCTTTTCATCCGGCCTTCTATTTTGAAAGATTCAATCCCGACTTCTATAAGGTCTCCCAGGCCTGAGGTCGTGTTAAGGTCTTTTGGGCTTAAGAGATAGCTCCCGGTTGTTTTGATTGGTTTTCCTTCACAGTACAGCCTGTATTTTTTGCGGCATGGCTGGGCACAGAACCCCCGGTTTCCACTCCTTCCCCCTATCAGGCTGCTCAGGAGGCACTGGCCGGAATAGGAGATACAGAGAGCCCCATGTATGAAAACCTCGATTTCAGTCCCGGTTTTTTCTTTTATCCGTTTAATCTCTTCAAGCGAGGACTCCCTTGAGAGCACAGCCCTCTCAATTCCTAATTTTTTTACAAATTCGACCCCTTCGCTGTTATGCAAGGTCATTTGTGTGCTCGCGTGCAGCGGAAGGTCAGGTAGATATTTTCTTGCAAGAGAGATAAGCCCTAGATCCTGGACTATGACTGCGTCGATTCCGATTTTTCTCAGCCAGGAAAGCAGTTTAAGGGCACTTTCCACTTCTTCTTCCTTAAGTAGCGTATTTACGGTTACGTATACTTTCACGCCTCTTAAGTGAGCATAATCGATGGCTTCTTCAAGCTCCGTTTCTGAAAAATTCGAGGCATACCCCCGAGCACTGAAAGCCCGGGCTCCGAGATACACAGCATCCGCCCCATTTTCTACGGCTGCAACAAAGGCTTCCATGCCGCCTGCCGGGGCAAGCAATTCCGGTTTTTCAGGCTTCATCAAATGGGATTAGAGAGCCTGCCCTTAATTAAACTTTGGCATCCTCTCCCTGGACGCAGAAGGTAAATGTTTCAAAAACTCCTGAGAAGAAGAACTAAAATCGAAAGACTGGATAACTAACAACTGTAAAAATAGATAAAAATGGGTAGAGTCCAGCCTGAGGAACTCCTCCGGAATCCGGCAAGTTTTCCAGAGGACTAATATCTTTAGTAACTTTCTACTAGCCTTGAAAAATAATAAAAAGGGTAAGTGAGTTGAGAAGCTACCGGACAGGTCGGATACTATGCTTTCTGGATTAGGCTTTCGGCCCTATTATCCAGCTCACAGTTCTCCCGATTTTCTCATCCTTTGAAGCTTCACAGAGCATCTTTCCGTCATGCATGTGGCATTCACAGGAGTAGCTGAGTTTGTCTGTTTTTCCCACGTACCTGAAGTGTATCTTGCAGTACCCCTCCGTACATCCTATCCCGTACTTGACCCAACCCTCAATATCCGCTCCACCTTCACAGCTCCCTTCACACGCGACAAGCTCAAAGCTTTTTTCCTCATAAGATTCGATTGTAGCTGGAGCCTGATGACCTTTTTTGAATTTCCCTTTCTCAATTTTCTCAGCTTGAAGCACAAGATCCTCGCCAGTGTTATTAAGGATCTTCAACTGCAAACCCTCAAGAAGTTCCATGGTTTCGGCCTCTGACATATATATTCCCCGACAAATGACTAATCCAAATAAGAATTCCGCATAAGAGATTGCCTCTAAGAAATAAAAAAGTATCTCAAAATATATGGGAGTGCATGTGTAAAAATTGTTCCGAAGGATAAAAACCGGGACAATAGAGATCCAGGAAAAGAATTCTGAAAATCAGAGTTTGTAAATCAGTCTCTGGAATTCTGAAATCTCCATTGTTCCTTCCCACTCCCAGTTTTTTCTGCTTTTTCCTTAATTTAAAGCCTTACAGGAATTTCCCGGTCTCTAAGGTATTCTTTAACTTCCTTGATTGAGTACTCTTTGAAGTGGAAAATACTTGCTGCTAGGGCGGCATCGGCTTTTCCAATTGAAAAACCTTCGTAAATGTGCTGAGGGTTTCCGACTCCTCCTGAGGCTATAATTGGGACATCGAGCTCTTCTGAGAGCTTTCTTGTGATAGGCAAGTCGTAGCCGGCACACGTTCCGTCCCGATCCATACTTGTGAGCAGGATTTCTCCTGAACCAAGTTCTTCTGCTCTTCTTGCCCACTGTACAGCATCGATTCCTGTAGCTTCCCTGCCTCCGTAGATTACTACTTCATACCAGGCAGGAGTTCCGTCCTCTAGTTCCAGAATAGTTTTGTCAGGATTATTTTTTATGTCGGTATTTCGCCTGCAGTCAATCGCAGTAACAATACACTGGGCTCCGAATATATCTGAGGATTCTTTGATGAAGTCAGGGTTCTTGACCGCAGAGGTGTTAACTGAGACTTTATCTGCGCCGGCCCTGAGAATCTGGCGAATTGCATCAATGGAACTTATTCCTCCCCCAATCGTCAGAGGAATGAAAACCTCGTCTGCAGTCCTTTCAATCACATCGATCATAGTTTCCCTGCCATGAACCGAAGCTGTGATGTCCAGAAAAACAAGTTCGTCTGCGCCCTCTTCGTTGTAGCGCTTGGCGAGTTCCACAGGGTCTCCGGCCTCTTTCAGGTCCACGAATTCAACACCCTTAACAACACAGCCGCCTGCTCTGTCAAGGGTCACATCAAGGCATGGTATTATTCTTTTGGTGAGCATCTATGGGATAATAAATTTAATTGTTATTAAAAGCTTATTGAAATTAAGCCAATAATAATCCACCAGAGAGTAGCCTTTTAAATAACAGGCAGCAGACTGTTAAAAAGAATTAAAAAATAGATTTCCGCACGTAGAAGAACCAAGATTAAGTTGGGGTTTCAGGTTTCGAAAAAGTTCTGCGCGCTCCAATCGAATCTAACCGAAAATGTTAATCACGCGGGCGCCTTCAAGTCTTGACATTTCGACTTCGGAACTTTCAAGCACCTTTTTTCTAACTCTTACCGGGGCTCCAACACGCAGGGCAAGGGCAATGCAATCGCTTGGTCTTGCGTCAAATTGCATAACACTGTTGTCCTTTTTTATCAGGAGTCGGGCGTAATAGATTTTGTCCACCTTTTCATCAATCAATACGCCCTCAATTTTTACATCCAGCCGGTCGAAAATATTGACCATGAGGTCGTGAGCCATGGGCCGGGGCGGAGAAACACTTTTAAGCACGTTCCCTATTGAGAGGGCTTCGAGATGCCCTATGTATATGGGAAGCATATTCCCCTGCGTATCTTCAAGGAGTACAACAGGAGTCGGGTCTGTAAAAACATCGACTATATAAACATCTTTGACACGAATCTCCTCGAAATCCTCATAAATGTCGATGTCCATACCCAGTAGATGATTTTACACTTATTAATACCTTATTTAATTTTTTTAAATTTATTAAATAAGCCGCTTAAAGCTCGGATTCAGCCTTTTTCTTACCAGAACCTTTAGCATTCCAGACTTTTTCGGAAGCCATGTTTCCCAACCATGGGTACAAAAACGACCCCACCTTTTCTCTTTTTATGTATATTGCCCTTGCTGTCCTTTTTAATTGTATAAAGTTCCTGAGAATAATTTCCCACCGGAATAACCATTATGCCTCCAGGCTTCAACTGTTCCAGCAAGGGCTCAGGGATATAAGGAGCTGCACATGTTACAACTATCCTGTCATAAGGGGCATACCAAGAATAGCCCATTGATCCATCTTCAAGCAGCACTGTGACATTCCTGTATCCTGTTTTTTTCAGGTTTTCCCTTGCAAAATTCGCAAGGGCTTCTATACGTTCAACCGTATACACATGTCCGCTTTTTCCTACGATTTCTCCCATCACTGCAGCATTATATCCTGAACCTGCCCCAATTTCCAGGACTTTATGCCCTTCCGAAAGTTCCAGAAGTTCACACATAATCGCAACCATATGCGGGGCAGAGATTGTTTGCCCGTGGCCGATGTCAAGGGGTCTGTCGATATAAGCTGCTTTTTGCTCATATTCTGGAACAAACTTATGCCTTGGGACACGGAGCATAGCCTCGCGGACTTTATCTTCCAGCAGCAGGTAAGCCCCAAGATTGTCTACGAGGCATTTGTGCATTGCTTCGAGTTTTTCGTCCTCTTCCTTTTCTTTTTTATTCTTTTCTTTACCACGGCCCTCTTCGGAAATCACGCTGACCCGAACCTTCCCATTTCTTTCTCGCAAAAATTCTCTTTACGTATTTTGCAGGCACAACATCGCCTTTTCGGGATCGGAATGCCCCATCTCTCACCTTGATTTTCGTGATGAAAAGGCGTGTATTTCCCACTCTTTCTTCAGCTCCTATGACAAACTCATAATCGCCAGGCACGCGTTTTTCAACAACTTCGGTTTTTTCAGTCCCTGACTGTGCGGAAAATTTTACAGTTACCTCATCAATGGCTCTGCCCCAGATCGTCTCGGTATCTTCTGCCCTGGCAATCTGGACCCGTTTTTCTCCTGCGTCAAGAGCAGTAATCAGAATAGGCACCACTACTCCTGTTTCCTCGTCATCTACAACCAGCTCATCATCTACCTGAAGTACAGTCTCGGAATCCAGTTCTGTCTTGTAAGTATTCGAAACGTCCATCTGGCTGACTATCACTTTCAATCTGACGGATTTAGGGGTTTTGATTTTCGCTGCGTGCACCTGTCCACATTCCAGACAGCGGACAAGCGGGCTCTGCCCCTCTTTCAGAATCTCATGCCCTACCTCTTCTTCCGGGGAACATGAGGGGCACTCAACTTCAATTTCTCTTGTCATGTATAATCAGTAGATGGATTCAAGATACTAAATACTTAACTTCTCCGGTGATGTTTTTTGAAAAGATGCACCAGGTAGAGTTTGCTATCAAAAGTTTTATTATAATGGAATGTATAGTTTAACATCTCATTATTGAGATGCGTCTCAAAATTAAGATAGGTGCCGACAGTGCCTGACATTGAATACCTTAAAAAACTCGCACTTATAGGAGCAGTAAATAAAACCATCAAGGTTTCATCGAGCGAGTTTCAAAAGCATACTGGGGCAAGCTCCAAAACCGCAGCAAGGAAGCTAAAGCAGCTGGAAGATGAGGGGCTGATCGAAAGGAAGATTGTCCCAAGTGGCCAGTTGATAAAAATGACAGAAAAAGGGATTGAAATTCTTAAGAGCGAATACATCGCCTATAGCATGATCTTTTCTCCGGAACCCGAGATTCTGGAGCTTGAAGGAAAGGTGCTTAAGGGCCTTGGCGAAGGCCAGTATTATGTAAATATACCCGGATACAGGAAACAATTTGAGGAGAAATTGCATTTCGTACCTTTTCCCGGGACCCTGAATGTGCAGCTTTCCGAAAGCAGTTTGGCTCTTCGAAATCTTTTGCGTGAAATGCCGGCTGCCCGGGTAGAAGGCTTCAATGACGGAGAACGCACATTCGGAGGCGGAAAATGCTATCTTGTTGTCGTTGGCGGTATAGAAGCCGCTATAGTGACCCCTGAAAGAACACATTACCCGTCGGATTTGATTGAGATCATTGCACCTGTAAAGTTAAGGGATGTCCTGAAATTGAACGATGGGGACAGAGTTGTGGTACAGGTAAAAAAACAGGGTATGGAGAACCAAAAATGAGCGGAAGTACGGTTTACGATTGTCTTACGTATAGAAATGAGAATATCAACCTGGCGCTGGAAGCCCTACGGGCCGGAAAAATGATCCAGATCTACGATTCGGATTCAAGGGAAGGAGAAACTGATCTCGTAATCCCTGCAAAAGCGGTCACTTTCAAAGATGTAAAGTGGATGCGAAAAGATGCAGGCGGCCTTATCTGTGTAGCCGTGGACCCTGTGGCATCAAAACAGCTCAGGCTGCCTTTTATGGCCGAACTTGTTCGGGAAGCAGGTAAATCCAGTGATGTACTTGGGGAAATCGTAGAGAAGGAGGGCGACCTTAAATATGACTCTCACTCTTCCTTTTCTCTCTGGGTCAATCACAGAGAGACCAGAACTGGTATTCCTGATGACGAAAGAGCCCTTACTATCCGGAAAATTGGGGAAATTACGGAAAAAAAGCTGGCAGGAGATATAATCCATTTTGGAGACGAATTCCGAACTCCTGGGCACGTTGCACTGCTCAGGGCTGCCGAAGGGCTTCTGGATGAACGCAAAGGGCAGACCGAACTTTCAGTTGCCCTTGCCCGTATGGCAGGCATTACCCCTGCAATGGTAGTCTGCGAGATGCTGGACGATTATAATGGGAAAGCTCGCTCTAAAGAAGATTCAAAAGATTACGGTAAAGAACACGGACTTGTATTTCTGGAAGGGCAGGAAATAGTGGAAGCTTATATAACGTGGACAGGCTCGGAATAAAAATTTATTTCTTCCGCCTTTTTTAGTTTTATTTTTGCTCCTTTCCTTGATTTTTTATCTATTTTTAAAACGCAGAATTTTATATAAAGATGAGTAAGTATATCACTGATAGGTTCTTGATAGCTCTCAACTGTAGTAATTCTCTTTTATTCGTCTCTCATTTTCGGTTTCATACAGTTCGATTTAAGGGGAGTCAGACTTATGTTACAGAAATTCAGAAAAGTCCAGCAAGTTCTTATCTATGTACTATTTCTGAACCTTGCAGTTGCGTTTGCTAAAATCATTTACGGAACCCTGACCAGCACATTAAGTATGACTGCGGACGGCTACCACTCCCTTTTTGATGGAGTTTCCAATATTATAGGACTGGCTGGAAGTTTTATTGGAGACCGTCCGCCTGATATCGAGCATCCTTACGGACATCGTAAGTATGAAACTGTAGCCTCTATTTTTATCGCTTTACTTTTGATCTTTGTAGGCGTTGAGATTTTACGGAGCGCTCTTAATCGTTTCCTTGCCCCAAGCGTGCCAGAAGTCACAGCTATAAGTTTTCTCATAATCCTCGGGACAATGTGTGTTAACTATCTGGTAACACAATATGAATATAAACAGGGTGAATCTCTCAGAAGTCAGGTGCTTATAGCAGATTCTATGCACACAAAAAGTGACATTTATGTCTCCCTCTCGGTTATAGTAAGTCTGGCTGCCGTAGAGCTCGGTTTCCCTTTCATGGACTCCTTAATAGCTGTAGTAATTTCGCTTTTGATTTTCAGAGCAGGATACAGGATTATTAAAGAGGGCTCAAGGGCCCTTCTGGATATGTCCAGAATTGAAGAGAAGGAAATTTGTAACCTGGTTATGGAAGTTGAAGGGGTAAAGGGCTGCCATAAAATCCGGACTCGCGGGAGCATGGGGGATATCAAGGTCGATATGCACCTGCTTGTCCAGTCGGATATGTCTCTTGAGGACGCACACCTTATCGCTCACAGGGTCAGTAAAAAGCTGAAGAGCGAATACAAAGACATTTCCGATGTAGTTGTACATCTGGAACCCTCCTTCCAGCGACCCCAAGGATCAAATAGCAAAAAAACCAGTTAAGATGCATGGCTGGAAACGTTTTCGGGCAGATGTTTCGAATTACCACCTGGGGTGAATCCCACGGCAGGGCTGTAGGTGTCGTGGTAGACGGATTGCCTGCAGGGCTTCCTTTCTCCGAAGCTGATATCCAGAGAGAACTGGACAGAAGGCGCCCGGGGCAGAGTGAGGTTTCCACTCCCCGACGCGAGGCTGACAGAGTGGAGATTCTTTCGGGAATCTTTGAAGGAATGAGTACAGGCACTCCTGTTTCCATACTTGTCTGGAACTCGGATGCCAGGTCTTCGGCTTATGATGCCATTAAAGATACTCCCAGGCCCGGACACGCCGATTTTACTTATATGGCCCGTTACGGAGTGAGGGACCACCGTGGAGGAGGCAGATCTTCAGCCCGGGAAACAATAGGCAGGGTCGCAGGCGGCGCCCTTGCAAAACTCCTGCTTTCCAGATTCGGAATCCGAATTGCCGGGCATGTGCTCGAACTCGGAGCCATCCGCGCAAAGCCTCTTTCTTTTGAAGAAATCCTGGAAAATGTAGAAAAGACCCCTGTACGCTGTGCCGATCTTGAGGCTGCTGAAAAAATGCTTAAGAAGGTTGCAGTCCTTCGGCAGGAAGGAGATAGCATCGGTGGCATTGTCGAGCTTATTATAAAAGGTGTGCCTGCCGGCCTTGGAGAGCCTGTATTTGATCGACTGGATGCTGACCTTGCAAAAGCCCTCATGAGTATTCCTGCCGTCAAAGGCTTTGAAATCGGAGCCGGATTTGAAGCTGCCCGCCTGCGTGGGAGTGAAATGAATGATCCTTTCCGGATTGAGGAAAGAAAAATAACCACTTCGAGCAATAATGCCGGCGGGATTCTCGGAGGAATTTCAACCGGCCTGGATATCGTTTGTAGGGCGGCAGTAAAGCCAACCCCGTCCATAGGAAAACTTCAGCAGACCGTTGACCTCAAAACCTTGGAAAATACAGAAATAGCAATCAAAGGTCGGCATGACCCAACAATTCCTCCGCGCATGGTTCCGGTTGCTGAAGCCATGGTTGCCCTTGTGCTTGCCGATCATATGCTCAGGAGCGGATTTATTAATCCCAGAACTTTGCTGGAATAAAGAGATGAGATTCAATTAATATACACAAATCAGATAATCGTTGTAGGCTCGAGAAAATATATAGATGACAAATAAATAGAAGAAAATTAATATTCATTTGTCATGGCTGACATAGCATTGTGAGCTGTCACCTCTCCCGCCAATAAGGTTTTTGATTCTTCCAAATATCGTTCTGCACAGGATTTTTTTAAGTGAAAGTCTAATTATGAAGCACGAGAAGGCAAGACCTCACACTACAGAGACAACGGAATTTTTGCCTTATACATCGTCAAGTAGGAGAAAATTTTGGGATGAGAGAAAGCCTGAGAAAATCTGGAATTGATATAATTGGAGACGTGACCTGGGGAACGCACTTCTGTCAATTCTACCAAACAAAAGAAGATTTGATGGAGATACTGGTCCCTTACTTCAAAGCAGGGCTGGAAAATAACGAGCTTTGCGTGTGGATCACATCACGACCTCTAGAAGTAGAAGAGGCAAAAGAAGCCATGAAAAGGGATGTTCCTGATATTGATGTTTATCTGGAGAAAGGGCAAATGGAAATTATCCCTTGCTCTCAAGGGTATATGAAAGAGGGTATTTTCGATCCGGACAGAGTCGCAAATCGTTGGGTTGAAAAAATCGATCAGGTTCTGGCAAGGGGCTATGATGGATTGAGAGCTACCGGGGACAATCGCTGGCTGGAAAAAGAAGGTTGGGATGATTTTGTTGATTATGAGAAAAAAGTGGATACTATTATCGGCAAACACCACGTGATAGCTCTATGCCCATATTATCTCGAGATGTGCAGCACAGCCGAGATTATTGATGTAGTCTCCAACCATCAATTTGCTTTGATCAAAAAGGAGGGAAATGGGAGCGGATAGAAAATTCCGGAAGGAAGAGGTCGGAAGAAGCTCTCAGATTATCAAATATTTACAATCGTAGCCTTATTGAAGCCAGCCTGGACCCTTTAGTAACCATTGGGCATAACGGTAAGATTACGGATGTGAATAGTGCTTCAGAACAGATTACCGGATATTCCAGAAATGATTTGATTGGAACTGATTTTTCAGATTACTTTACTGAGCCTGAGAAAGCCCACAAAGGCTATCAGCAGGCATTTACAATTGGCAAAGTCCGTGATTATCCTCTAGAGATTAAGCATAAGGATGGACGTATAACTCCTGTTTTGTACCATGCTTCAGTTTATAGGGACGAGAATGGTGAGGTCATTGGGGTTTTTGCAGCTGCACGTGATATTACTGAACGTAAGAAAGCAGAAGAAGCTCTAAAAAAAGCACATGAAAATTTAGAAGAAAAAGTTAAAGCGCGTACTTCTGAGCTTGAAGAAGCTTACAGCTCGTTGAAAGAAAGTGAAAAAGGTCTTGCTGAAGCTCAAAAGATGGCTCATATTGGAAACTGGGATTGGGATCTTGTAACTGGTAAAGCTTACTGGTCTGATGAAATGTATCGGATTTTTGGACATAATCCTCATGAATCAGGCGTAACTTATGATGAACTTTTGAATTATATACACCCCGAAGATCGAGATTCTGTTGATAACGCTATCAAGAAAGCTTTTAACGAAAAGCCTCTTGGCATTGATTATAGAATTACCCTGGCTAATGGGGAAGAACGCACAGTCCACGCGCAGCCCGAAATTGTTTTTGATGAGGAAAATATCCCTATTCGAGTAAAGGGAATAGTTCAGGATATTACAGAAAGTAAAAAAGTTGAAGAGAAGATTAAGATACTGGCGAATGCAGTGGAATCGTCGAACGATGCTATTTTAACTGAGTCTCTTGAAGGCATTATTACCAGCTGGAATAAGGAGGCAGAGCAGGTTTATGGTTATTCAGCTGAAGAAATTTTAGGAAAAAATGTATCAATACTGGAACCGGATAATCTTAAAGGAGAAATAAGACAGTTAATTGAAAAGATTAAACAGAGAGAAAAGGTCCAGCGCTACAAAACGTTTCGGTTAAAAAAGGACGGTACACCAATAAATATTTCAATAACTCTCTCTCCGGTTTTTGATGCATCTGGAAAGCTTGTAGCTATTTCAACTATTGCCAGAGATATTACTGAGCGTATCAAGGCAGAAGAAGCCCTGGCAAAAATTGAGGATGCCAGAAAAAAAGAAATTCATCATAGGATCAAGAACAACCTGCAGGTTATCTCTTCTCTCCTGGATCTTCAGGCTGATAAGTTCGATAATCCGAAAGTTATTGAGGCTTTTAGGGAAAGCCAG
>Ga0183099_1001061_pt1 | contig 16837 bp, 12 predicted proteins | sample Biomet1_FD_127788 | JGI IMG/M metagenome (GOLD analysis project Ga0183099, IMG submission 127788) | Microbial communities from bioreactor (seeded with anoxic lake sediment) at LBNL, California, USA - Biofuel metagenome 1 | ecosystem: Engineered > Bioreactor > Anaerobic > Unclassified ... | reverse complement strand
ACAGCTCACCAAAATGGATGTACATTGCTACATCCAATTTCAGAACGGCAAAGCGAAAGGCATTTGTTACCGATTTGGGGAAATAAGATTCCCCATCAAAAACCAACTACGTATCTTTATTGATACTGCCATTCAGCAATGCATCCAATCTGGTAAAAATTCATTGCCAGAATTGATCAAACAGCTCACCAAAATGGATGTACATTGCTACATCCAATTTCAGAACGGCAAAGCGAAAGGCATTTGTTACCGATTTGGGGAAATAAGTGTGCCAGGAGGAAAGCTGGGTGCTAATCGCCGATATGCTTTGCCTGGTTTGATTAAGCAAGGCATAACGTATATCCCTGCCCGAGACAATCCAGCACTGGAACATACAAACGAGAAAGAAAGAGAAACCCGTCCATTTGTACCTCGCGAATTACCGGTAGTTGCATCAACGCAACAAAGCAGTAAGTCCCCAGCTCTTCCACCCATGGCCAGCAGATATAGTTACTTCTATCTCTGCTTTCAGATACCTAAATCCAAAGTCCGGTGTTTGAAAACAAAAACGCTAAGGCCTAACTACATCCGATCCAATGGCATTAATGCAGTATTGTTTTACTTATGCCGCACCAAGGCTGAACGGGATCACCTGAAACTGGTCAACGCGATGCTAAAAATATTTACTGCGTTATTTGGATCAGATCAGGATTTTAGCGCTGTGGAACCATACTTGGTAACTGACATGCTGCTTAGTGATTATAACGACTGGAAAGTATTAACTCGCTTTGAAGAGCCTACAGCACACACTTTAGAATTACCTTCATCTGAGCAACCAAACAGACAAATTACATCGAAAAATCAGATGCAAGAATATGAAACGTTTACGTATTAACTTGTTATGTAAAGCAAGGAGCTCTATGTTTTTTGAGCAAGTATGAAGAACTAAACGTTGATAATTGTCATCTCAACGTAACTTGGTTATGCCCGTGCGACGTGAGGTCGTATGAAGCGTTGTTCACCACGACAAGAGTGAACCATCTGTATCACCAGATGACCCTAAGGCTCTGAATAAAGCAGCGAGCCTGACAATGTAACGAAGTTCGGTAAATGACTGAACGGGAACAGAATCGTGAGAGGACGTTCCTCCTGATAACCACAAATCGGGTAAGTGCTAGGGTGTCAGTATGATGAATGTAAGTGAATCCATGCAAGGTGCGTTATACGAGAAACAGCGGAAGTGGTTAATACGCTGTGGCCAAAAGGCAATGAGAGTAGGAAAGATGTTGGGCAGTACTCTTTCGTGATCGATACGCTCTCCGCATTAGAGTGGGCATCTAACCTGACATTACGCGACATACGGAACACGGTAAGCCTGTATTGCTCCCTTTGGGAAAGCTATCTGCGAAGATAGCCGATAGTGGTGCAGGTAAAGGATGCTGGAAAAAGCGAATGCCGCATTGTAATGATGCGGATACAGGTATTTATCTGGCGCGAAAGCGAGCTGACTTCCGGCTGGTCTCCCGTTGCAAGATGATTTGAGGAACTTTATTCAAGGAGAAACGCAAATGGTAACTTCAGTAGAAGTTAGTGCCTCTCCTGACGGTGGCAGCCAATGGCAATCCATCAACTGGATGGCGATTGAACAACACGTTTTAAAGCTTCAAATGCGCATTGCAAAAGCAACCCGAGAAGGTAAACGCGGTAAAGCGAAAGCATTGCAGTGGATACTGACTCACTCAAAAGCAGCAAAATTTCTTGCTGTGAAACGAGTTTCTCAAAATAAAGGCAGTAAAACACCTGGGATCGACGGCATCATTTGGAATACCGATGCCCGTTGTATGACGGCGGTCAGTCAACTGAGCAGAAAAGGCTATCAAGCCAAACCGCTCAGGCGTATCTATATCCCCAAGAAAAACGGCAAACTCAGACCCTTGGGCATTCCGTGCATGATAGACAGAGCGCAACAGGCGCTCCATCTTCTTGCCTTGGAGCCTATCTCTGAAACGATTGCCGACCCAAACAGTTACGGTTTTCGACCAAACCGGAGTACTGCGGATGCAATTGCACAATGCTTTAAGTGTTTGTGTTTAAAACGTTCGGCGCAATGGGTTCTTGAGGGCGACATTAAAGCCTGCTTCGATAAGATCGGCCATCAATGGTTGATCGACAACATTCAAACGGATAAACGAATGCTGAGGCAATGGCTGGAATGCGGTTTTATCGACAAAGGAATGTTTTACCATACAGCAGAAGGAACGCCTCAAGGCGGTATCATCTCCCCAACGCTGATGTTACTGACACTGGCTGGTTTAGAAAAACTGGTTAAGTCGATAGCGCGTAAAACTGGCGATAAGATCCACTTCATCGGATACGCAGATGATTTTGTGATCACAGGCACTTCGCAAGAAGTCCTGCTGAACGAAATCAAACCGCAGCTCATTGGCTTTCTACAAGAAAGGGGCTTAACACTTTCTGAAGAGAAAACGCATGTCACTCATATCAATGATGGCTTTGACTTTCTGGGGTTCAATCTCAGAAAGTACAAAGGCAAACTGCTGATCAAGCCCAGCAAGAGCAATGTACTGTCATTCTTGGGTAACTTACGCGAACTCATCAGAAAACACGCAACCACCTCAGTAGGTGATTTAATTAAAATGTTGAATCCGAAGCTGAGAGGTTGGGCGAATTATTATCGTCATTGTGTGGCTAAGCGAACTTTCGATTATGTAAGCCATCAAGTCTTTTGGACCTTATGGCGATGGGCAGTGAGACGTCACCCGACTAAAAGTCGGCACTGGGTCGGTCGGAAATATTTTCTGAACCGAAAAGGCGAATGGCGATTCCACGGTTGGCAGAAAAGCGCGAACATGGATTGTCCATTGAACCTGATCCAAATCGCTCAAACGCCGATAAAACGACATGTGAAAATCAGGAGTGAAGCAACGCCTTACGATCCTCAATACCAATCCTATTTGGCGGAGAGGAAACCGAAAAAGGAAAGCAGAAACTCTTGGTTTGATCCTGTATTAGCTGCTTTATAAGAGAAATTGCTGGGTAACGTAAAACGCCTTAGCGGAGGCTTGAGCCGTATGCAGTGAAAGTTGCATGTACGGTTCTTAGGAGGGCGGCACTTGGTAACAGGTGTCGCCTATCCGACCAAAGTGAGTTATGACTGACACGAGGTCGATTAATAGAGTTCTGCTTAAGCTAATGCAGGCAAAAGGCAAGACCTGACCCCGATTGTTGCTTATTGCAGCCTCTCCAGGATGGACAACTCATCCGCATGACCATCACGAACACCCAGCTCTACTAAGTAGCCATGGGCGGCTTTTACGAAGCTTCTTTCGCCAACAACTAACGCCATTCATGCACTTTTTCTCGGGTTTTGAGAAACAACTCACAGAAATGATCTCTTCTCCAAAAATTGTAATTGGAACTAGTTCCAATTATGAATGGAACTAGTTACAGTTCAATTGTAACTAGTTCCATTTTGTGTAAACGATCAGCTGTATGGCTGTTGTAAATACTCAAACCAGAACTTATTCGCAAGTGCGTTGTATGGGGTAGCCCCCTGGAGTTAGTAAAGATGAAAAAGATTTTCTTATGCTGCGCTGCTGGTATGTCGACCAGTATGGTTGTGAACAAAATGAAGCAGGCTGCTGCAACTAAGGGTATTGAAGTAGAAATCATTGCTGTCGCAATGGAAGAGTTTGATAACACTTTGTCGAAATATGACTGTTGTCTACTAGGGCCACAAATCAAATATAAGTTCGATGATTTTAAGAAAAAAGCTGACGCAGTAGGGAAACCTATCGCCGTTATTAACAACATGGATTACGGCATGATGCGTGGCGATAAAATTCTCGCTGATGCATTGGCGATGATGCAATAAAACACTTCAGGGAGACTTTTATGTCTAACGCATTTTTTGATTTTATCGAAAGAAAAATTACCCCTATTGCTGCACGAGCGGGTACTCAGCGCCACATTATGGCCGTTCGTGACGGCTTTATCGGTGCAATGCCATTCATGATTGTAGGTTCATTCCTACTCGTGTTTGCATTCCCGCCATTTTCACCAGACACCACTTTCGGCTTCGGTCAATGGTGGTTGTCGATGTCAAAACAGTACTTCAATGAAATCATGACGCCATTCAATATGTCGATGGGGATCATGGCTTGCTACATCAGTGCCGGTATTGCCTTTAACTTGGCGCAAAGTTACAAGTTAGATGCGTTTCCTTGCGCCATGTTATCGCTGATGACATTTCTGCTAATCGCGGCCCCAATGAAAGATGGTACTTTATCTGCCAGTTTCTTGGGTGGCACAGGTATTTTCACCACCATTATAGTCAGTATCTATGTCACTGAATTAATGCGTTTTCTGAAAGTACGAAACATCGGTATTAAACTACCGGAACAAGTACCAGAAAAAATTCGTCAGTCGTTCAATCTGTTGATCCCTGCGCTTATTGTTATTCTGACTATTTATCCGCTGAACCTGTTCGTACAACATCAGTTTGGCATGATCCTGCCAGATGCCATTATGGCCATATTCAAACCACTGATCTCTGCGGCTGACTCATTGCCTGCGATCTTGTTTGCAGTATTTCTGTGTCATATTCTGTGGTTCGCAGGTATCCATGGTGCCGCTATTGTGGGGGGTATTCTGCAACCGTTTTATCTGGTCAACTTAGGTTTGAACCAATCTGCGTTAGCGGCTGGTCAACCATTACCACATATCTTTATTGAGCCATTCTGGTCATTTTTCATCGTGTTAGGTGGTTCTGGCGCTACTTTAGGTTTAGTCATGCTTTATACCCGTAGTAAATCAGCGCATCTGCGGGCGATTGGTAAACTGGGTATCGTGCCTGCCTGTTTCAACATCAACGAACCAGTGATTTTTGGTAGTCCGTTGGTCATGAATCCAATTCTGTTCTTCCCATTTATCGTAGCGCCGATGGTCAATGCAACCATTGCATGGTTTGCGGCGAGTGGAGATTTAATTGGAAAAATCATCTCTTTAGTACCGTGGACAGCGCCAGCGCCTATCGGTGCAGCATGGGGTGCGGGTTGGCAGATGGGCAATGGTTTGCTGGTAATTGCACTGATTATCATTGACATGTTGATCTACTTCCCATTCTTCAAAGTGTATGAAAAACAACTGCTGTCCCAGGAAGCTGATATGGCTACTGAGATGGAAACAAACCCAGTTTAATAACGAAATCAGATCAAATATTCAGTAGTTGGAGAAGTTGTAAAAATGGATATGGAATCAACTGTAATGGAGCTCATCATCAACGCTGGTGAAGCTCGTAGTTATGCAATGCAAGCACTTCGTGCAGCAAAACAAGGCGATTGGACTTTGGTTGAAGAGCAATTAGCTGAATCATCAGCTGCATCAAAGCGAGCTCACGATGTGCAAACTATGCTGATTGGTCTGGATGAAGGCTGTGGCAAAATTCCAGTAAATCTAGTAATGGTTCATGCACAAGACCATATCATGACGTCAATGTTGGCTCGCGAAATGATCGAAGAATTGATTGAAATTCATCGGTTAAGAGCCGAAAAAACAGTAGAAAAAGCAGCCTGAATTTAAGCGAATATTTATCGTCTTTGAGTGGGATCGTTTGATCCTACTCTTTTTTACAAAATAATATTGCTTAATTAGGTGCTTGTAGTCATGTGATAGATATACAACTGTGGTCGTTTATTCGTCGTATCTGTTACTAGCAAAAATAATAATGAAACATTTCAGTTGTTCTAATTTTAATAGATTGAATTTCATTAAGAACTGCGGGCTGCATGAGACATTTTGCTTATGCTGAATGTGAAATATATACGAAATAATACAGAAGAAAATATTGCTATGACTCAACAATTACCAAAAGATTTTTTATGGGGTGGTGCAGTAGCTGCTCATCAAGTTGAAGGCGCTTGGAATGTTGCGGGGAAAGGCCCAAGCATTGTCGACGTATTATCTGGGGGCAATGTAAATACGGCTCGCAAAGTAACCGATCACGTTCTTGATGGTGTTCTCTATCCCAATCACCAAGCAGTCGATTTTTATCATCATTATAAATCTGATATCAAATTGTTTGCTGAGATGGGCTTTAAATGTTTTCGGACATCAATTAATTGGACTCGTATCTTTCCTAAAGGTGATGAACAAGAACCGAATGAAGAAGGTCTTAAATTCTATGATGACCTTTTTGATGAACTGCTGAAATATAATATAGAGCCAGTTATTACACTATCTCATTTTGAAATGCCGCTTCATCTAGTGACATCTTATGGTGGCTGGAAAAATCGTGCTCTTATTGATCTTTTTGCTCGTTTCGCAGAAGTTGTGATGAGTCGTTACCAGCACAAAGTTAAGTACTGGATGACATTTAATGAGATCAACAACCAACGTGATGTTGGTACTGCTGTTTTTGGCTACACCAACTCTGGTGTTGATTATACAAAAGAAGCAAATCCTGAAGAGTGTATGTATCAGGTAGTTCATCACCAATTTGTTGCGAGCGCCAAAGTCGTAAAATTGGGTAAGAACATCAACCCATCCTTCAAAATTGGATGCATGTTAGCCATCGTGCCAATATATCCATTCTCCTGCGATCCTGACGATATTATGCATGCTACTGAAGCAATGCGTACTCGCTATTTCTTCGGTGATGTACACATGCGTGGCGAATATCCAAATTATATTCTTAAGGAATGGCAGCAAAAAGGATACAACATCAACCGTGCTCCTGAAGATGAGCAGATTTTGCGTGAAGGATGTTGTGATTATATTGGTTTGAGTTATTACATGTCGGTTGCAGTTAAAGCGAAATCAGAGGGGAATACATCTGATGGAATGGCTGGCTTCCGTGGTAGTGTCAATAATCCCTATGTACAAGCATCTGAATGGGGCTGGCAAATTGATCCTGTTGGATTGCGTTATTCATTAAACATGTTGTACGAACGCTATCAAAAACCCCTGTTTATTGTAGAAAATGGATTTGGGGCTAGAGACAACGTAGAAGATAATGGCGAAATTCACGATGATTACCGCATTGATTATCTTAAATCTCATATCATTGAGATGAAGAAAGCTGTCTTCGAAGATGGTGTCGAGCTAATGGGATACACTCCTTGGGGTTGTATTGATTGTGTATCTTTCGGTACTGGTGAATATCGAAAACGTTATGGTTTTATTTATGTAAATCGTCATGATGATGGTACTGGCGATTTTTCTCGTAGCCGTAAAAAAAGTTTCTATTGGTATCAAAATGTAATTAAGACCAATGCTGAAGCACTATAAAAAGCTGATGTTTATTAACTAATTGATGCCATGTGCAAGACAGCGCAATACTGATATTAATTTGGAAAATAGTTTGGCTTTAATAGTGAATGTTGGGTAGTTAAATCGTTTTTTCAAGTCGTCTGTTCCCCCCTTTATGAGTAGGACTCACAATCCTACTCTTTTTTTTGATGTTTCCCCATATAAACAGAGTTTATATACAGATGGTTTTTACATCCTGTATAAAAGCAATGATAGTCATTTCCTAGAGGATGTTTATGCTGTGGTTTTTTCTCCCCTGGCGGTAGCTAGTAAAAGCATGACGAGATATTTCATTATTAGGATTGTAAGTTTTAACTACATTTCAACTAATTCATCTAAATAACACATCATAAGAATAACGTGTAGAAATGAATGTTTGGCTAATAACTTTAATACTATATGCTGATCTAATAAAGAGTTTCCCCCTAGATATAGAAATTAAACTGATGTTGTTTTTACTGGGGAATGCCGACTACTATTTTTAGCCTTATTGCGCGAGTAATACTTCCATCGCTAGATACGCTATCTCATTCGTAATATTTGTCACTTATATCATTGTCGACTAAACAGCGGAATAGTATTTAAGCATTGCTTGTTGGATATGGTGCAGGTTTTTCTAACCAAAAAACATCTTAAATTTAAAGGTTAATTGTGATGTAAATGAAAACGGCAATATCATCACTGATATTGCCGAGGATTTTACTTAATAGTCTGATATTATTAATGACTTCTTATGATAAAAATTACCACCAAGCTTCAAACATAGCACCAACTGCAACAGTATCTCTCACAAGATCATGGGTGTTTGTACTGGCATAAGTCGTTCCTGTTGAATCAACTTCATTGGTCGATTTACCTACAGTTGTATACAACCGTAACATTGGGCGATCAAAGATACTTTTACCCAGAGAAATATTTTGAGATAACGTTGCTTTCCAAGCGTCGTTTGTACCAGATTGATCATAGTCAACCTTGGAATAACCGAGTTCTAACCATGTAGAATGAATGTCATTCCATGTATAAGTTGGTCGAACTATAGCGCTATAGTTAACGCGATCTAAAGAATTATCAGAGCTATTGTAGGTATGGTAGCCCAGGTTATACAGAACATTTGTCTTATCTGTTACAACGACAGCACCTTCCCAGCTTGTATAAAATGTTGTCAATCCATCTGTTTTATCAAATGATGAATTATCGGAGTTATCGGAATAACGAGCCGCAAACTTATTCCCACCACCAAAATCAAATAGAGTTGCAGCTTGATATGTAGTGATCCCCTTATCAAGAGATTGATCATTAGAAAAACCATAATTCATAAGGATCGATAGCTTTGCATCATTTCCAATAATGATGTCATGAGCGTTAGAGGTCACCGCATAGTTACCAGTCTCACCTTGACCTTCTTCTGCCGCTTCACCTACGGCACCAATATCCAATTGAAAGCCGCCTAAGTTCAGATTTTTAAATCCACCGCCTTGGCCATCATGTCTCATGATCATGTAATCATTCAGCTCTTGAGCTGGTCTTTGGTGAAAATCACGACCAGCCCAGAGATACACTTCAGGATGGCTTTCGAACACATTTGATACACCCGCAAAGATCTTTTTAAGGTGAACGTCACCATATTCATTCTGTTGTTTCCACCAATTATCTAGCATGAAAGTTAGATCCCATTTGGTGTTATTTGTACCAACAAAACCTTTTGTGAATTGTAATTCTGCACCGTTGCCTTCATTACCAAGACGCCCAGCTGCGTTACCGTTCAACTGACCATCTGCTGTCACATAATTATTGCCATTTTTCGTTTCATGCATACCAAAACGAGAATACCCTGAAAATACTAAATCAGTATTCTTTTCTTCTGCGTTGGCAGTATATGATGAAAAAATTGCGGCCGAAGCCAATCCTAATAATAGAATTTTCATTTTAATATCCTTATTTGTCTTGATTGGTGGTTTATTTAAGTTATAGAGATTCACATCAAAATAGTGATATTTCGATGTGAACTGATAACAGTTAAATTTATATAAATTAAATAATGTCTGCTTTTTGTTTTAGATGTTTAATAATGCTGCGCCACGAACTCCTCCCGAATCACCGAAATTCGCTTTGTTAATTGTTGGCCCTTCAGCATTTGGCATCATATATTTATTAATAAGAGGTGGAAGCTTAGTGTATAAAGCGTCAAATTTAGATAATCCGCCACCGAGATAAACAGTATGAGGGTCAATGGCAGTAAAAATATTACCCAAGCAAATTGCTAAAAATTCGATATAAAAATCAACAAAGTAGACGCAATTTTTATCATTTCTATCGTACTTATCGGCAATTTCAGTTGCTGACTCTCGTATGCCAAAATGACTTTGATAGAGTAGTTCGAATCCTCTTCCAGATAAGTAGTTATCCAAGCATCCAGTTTTTCCGCAACCACAATCAAACATTTCCGCTGTTAAATTGTCTTTCAGGAATAGCCAAGCATCCAGAGGTAGTCTCATATGGCCGAGTTCTCCTGCCATATTGTTTTTCCCGGATACAATTCGGCCGTTATTAATGATACCGGCACCAAATCCAGTTCCAAGAATTAGACCTAATATAGTCGAGTGTGATGGTTTATTTCCAGCCCAGGCTTCAGATAGGGCGAAACAGTTCGCATCATTTTCTAAAGTAATGGGACGGCCTAATGATATTTCTATATCATTTCTTAATGAACGCTTATTTGCACAAGGTATATTCGCGGTGATAACACTCTTATCAGTTGCACGTTCAGCCCCTGGAATGCCAATACCAATAGAACCGGTACAACCTAATATGTCATCATGTTTATTAATCAATTCAACTATTGATTTTACCAATAGAGAATAATCATATATTGGTGTTGGAATTCTTTCGCTAATTACTTTATTTACATCTTTGTCAAAAGCAGCAAATTCTATTTTTGTTCCACCAACATCTAATCCATAGTACACAATATCGCCTCCATGTTTGTACATATGCAAGAAACAGCTCCTTATGCCAAGAATGCTAGGTGGCACAAAACTACTATTCCCTTTTCACGGCGTCTAACAGCGCATCGTATCCGGGTATCTTGATTACTTTTTAGTAGTTAGTTTGTGTTCCATTACAGCTTAAGGAACTAGGTTTCTGTTACCCAAAATCCAAAAAACAAAGTTAACCATTCAGTTCAACTATATGTTAACCACAAACTGGAACTAGTTACAGGAACTAGTTCCATGAAAATATAGAAAGCGTGATCGAATCAAAGTAAATAAAATAAAATGAACAATAAACGTGATGAGCATCACTATAAATGATGGGTTAAACTCAAAAAAAGACTACAAATTGGGCAATATTGTTGGTTTTATTGTCACCGAGTTTTCATGGAATTAGTTCCATTTGTGAGAATTGTGCCTAGAGAGTGTTCAGATATAGTTTCATTTTTGCAATTGCTGTTTTGGTTAGGAAGTGCATAAAAACGTCAATAATTCGTACTTTTGAGCAGAGCAGACGGCTCAATACGCACTAAGTGATTTATGGTGGATGGTGTGATTGTAAGGTACGCATGGAGTGCATGATCGATACACATACTAGCCAGCAGTGTATTTGAATGTAGTTGAATGGATCGTATGTCTACGATCTACATCGGTACGTCATATTGACGAGTGGAGGGCGCATGTTCACAAGGCTATAGTCTATTTCTGGAACAGTTTTGTGTTACTAGTATCCATTAGTGATTGGTAACTGTCCGATCTAATCTGAACTGGGGCATACGAAGACAGTTTATTGCTCCTAGAAACTAAAGCTTATAGGAGCGTTTCTTATCAATTAAACTGTCGACTGGATTCCCGTATATTCAATTCACCACGGTATTCAAAATGAGATGGAATATCGTTGTTCGGCTTCATTAGCCGCAAAGCAAGATCGAACGCATCTACAGTTAACTTATCGATTGGTACACTCACACTTGTCAAACTTGGCGCTGAAAATGCTGAAACATGGTCATTATCAATACCCACAACAGAGACATCATTAGGTACATTAATGCCTTTTTCATAAAAGGCGCGTAATGCTCCAAAAGCCATCGAATCGTTACCAGCATAAACGGCTGAAAATGATTGGCCATTCTCATCAAGTATTTTCAAAATAGCCTCATATCCACCTTCGATTGTGCTATGACCTTCGATGATGAATTTCTCATCAATTTCAATACCAGCTTCCTGCATTGCTTTTTTATAGGCCAATAAACGTTTCTGACCCGTTTCATGTTTGAGAGGCGTTGTAATACAAAGAATTTTTCTATGCCCTAGATTAATCAGGTGATCTACTGCTAGACGCCCTAAGTATTCTTGAGAGAAACCAAAACTAAACAGATGTCCTGTTAACAGCGTTCTGTTTAGCACGATGATCCTGGGTTGGATCTGGTTTTGTAAATCAATCAGCTGTGCTTCAGATAAATAGCGACTATATAAAACAATCACATCACAACGCTGCTTTGCTAGGGTGAGTACAGCCTCCATTTCACCATCAATATGATCATACGTATCCATGACCAGAAGCTTTTTACTTTCATGCTGCACTTTTTTCGCAGCTTCTCTCATGATGCAGCCAAAATAGTTACTATCAAAATGAGGTAACGCCAAACCAATAGAGTTTGAGATATTGCTCGCGAATGCCTGAGCTAAAGCATTAGGTTGATAATCCAGCATCTTAATGGCGTGAAGCACTTTTTTTAGGGTTTCAGGACTCACATCCTGACTATTATTGATTACCCTTGATACAGTTGTTTTAGAAACGCCAGCAAGCTTGCAAACATCATTGATCGTCGCCATTTAATTTCCTTTAACTCATTCTACTCTGCAACAAACTGCACAGTGATTTTACCCCGATTTAGTGGACTGTCAGTCAAGAGCAGTTTGAATAATTCTACCCTGTTTGAGTAACTTCTGTAGCTTATAGAAGCTAACTTCGAGTATTAAGTTTGAAGTGAAACACTCATTGAGTAAGACAATAGCTCTATTTCCTTCATATCCGTTCGCCACCATCACTAATTCAAACGTCAGCTATTATTAGTTGATATGAATATAGCTCCCTAGATCCAAGGCTCTGTGTCTTCACACCGTTCAATTAACAAACAACATAGGAATAGCTCAAAAAAACTCTTCTTTTTGTGGAACTAGTTCCATTTTTGTAAGAAAAAAGTTGGAACTAGTTCCATAATTGAATACAAACATACATGCCTGCTCACAACAGCAATTTGTTATTTAGCCAAACAGGCTATGTATGGCTAGTACCTTGCGAAGTACATGAATATTTGAAGGAACACAAAATGACACCACTACTGAAACTCAATCCTATAACCTTGCTAATTCTGGCGCCGCTAACAGTATTTGCTAATGTCGCTCCCAAAAATCCAACTGACCTTATGGTGGAGCTACAAAACACGCCATTACTGGTTGAAAATTTGGATGCGCCATCATTAAGTTGGGCCGTTCATGATAGCGATAGAAATGAAAAACAAACCGCGTACCGTATTGTTGTATCAACTGATGGAAACTTCCTATCAGAAAATGGCACGATCCGGCAGGGTGCTCGATTAACTTGGGATTCAGGAAAAGTAGGTTCATCACGTGCGTCAGGTGTGGATTATCATGGCCCGAAATTAGATGCTGGTACTAGTTACTATTGGGCCGTTCAGACATGGGATAAAGATGGCGCATTGAGCCCATTTTCAAAAATAAATCGTTTCGATACAGCTATAAAAGAGGACTGGCAAGCCAAACCAATTTGGTATCAGTCTCAAGAATGGCAAGACTATACAGTTGAGTTTGATCTTAACATTCGTAATGAAACTGCTGGTTTTTATTTAAGAGCAGGGTCAACAGGTGGTTATAAGTACCAATTTAGATCAACAAAAGCAGGCTCTAACGCCAATTCCATTGTTAAGTTTTTAAAAACAGAAGCAAAAGTTACTGAACTTGGCAAGCCAACTACTCTGCCAGAAAGTATTAAATTGGTTGATGGGAAGTTTGTTCACGTCAAGATGGTTCTGAGCGGTAACACTATCTCAACTTATATTGATGGTGTCTTAGCTGACGAAACAAAAGATGAACATTTTTCAAAAGGTGCTATCGGGGTTTGGTCTGATAGCCGTGAAAATAGCTTCCAGATAAAAAATCTTTCCGTGACAAGTAATGGAACAGATCTGTACCACAACGAATTTAACGGCACACTAGGCATGCCATTCCCTACACCTGCGGTATCTGTAGATGCAAAACAAGGGTTCTTACAGGTAGGTCTAAATAAAGATAACGAACTATATGGTGCTATCGATCCAGCTGACTACGTAATGGAAACGGGCAAAGATTGGGTTTTCTTACGGAAGGCATTTAGACTTCAGGACAAGCCAATTCAAAAAGCAATGCTTTATGCAACAGGGCAAACACCTGAAAGTACTCGTCAGTACACTTACCGGATCAATCTTAACGGTAAATTTATTGGTTTAGGTCCAGTACGCGGTTATGACAATAACAATTATTACCATGTTTATGATGTAACTAAGTTACTCACACCAAATCAGGATAATGCTATTGGCGTTGCGGCTTTCTCCTATGGATCTAACAAGAGCTTCATGTCGGAACTCAAAGTCACATATGTAGATGGAACTACTCAGTTAATTTCTACTGATGACAGCTGGAAAGTTTTAGATGGCTCACAAGTTTTCCCATTCAAAAATGATGTTCACGCAGCGATGGCGCAGTTCTGGTGTGGATTTAGATATCCAAGTGAAAATATTATCGCAGAAAAATATCCTTTTGGTTTTGATTTACCAAGCTTTGATGATTCAAAATGGAAATCACCTCAGATCCAAAAATCCATTGAAAATTTAAAAGGATATCCGGCATCAAATTTACAAGTCACTGATATTGCTCCGAAAAAAACAACCAAACTGAAAGATGGTTCTTTCCTACTCGATTACGGTATTACTGTGATCGGTGGAATGAAAATGGATATAGACCTGAAAAAACCTGTTGAGTTAAATATCAAAACAGCAGAAGTACTTGATGACCAAGGTAACGTCAAATGGAAAACGGCTGCGCTCGTTGATAATAACGACACATGGCAATTAAAAGCAGGTAAGCAAGCTATTGAGCATTATGGCTATCGAGTGTTCCGGTATGCACAATTAACTGGATTGCCAGATTCTGTAACTGAGCAGAATTTAACAGATTATTTATCTACATTTACGATCCGTTATCCATTTAATGAAAACGCATCTAGCTTTAGCTCATCCAATACAGCATTGAATGATGTATGGAATTTTTCCAAAAAATCCATTGAGATATTGAATAACGATATCTATGTGGATTCGCCTAACCGTGAAAGAGCACCTTATGAGGCTGACACTTACATTCAACAACTCAGTAACTATCAATTAGATAAAGGGTATTCATTGGCTCGCTACTCCGTGGATTGGTTGACCTATCATCAAACATGGCCAATGGAGTGGAAATTGTTCAGTATTTTAAGTTCTTGGCAGGATTATTTACACACAGGTGATGATCATCTATTAAGAAAGAACTACGAAATACTCAAAAATAAAGTACCGCAAAAACTGATGGATGGTTTTGATAAAAAATCAGGCTTAGTTACAGCCGATCCTGGTAATGGTGGTCCTGGTGAGAATAATGACATTGTTGATTGGCCAAAATCGTTGCGAGATGGATATCAGTTTGCAAAAACTCATAATGTGACGAATGCATTCTTTTATCAAAGCATGACTGATTTAGCGAATATAGCTAATGCACTTGGCAAAAAAGAGGATGAAAAACTATATCGTCAATATGCCGCTTTATCGCAGAAAAGTATTCAGAAGAATTTCTTTGATCAAAAAGCAGGCGTATTTAAGGATAATGTAGACGGTACGTTGCATCATTCCAGCCAAGCAAATGCTTTTGTCGTTGAATTCGGCGGTGCTACTAAAGATCAAGCCAAAGCTGCTGCCAAATTCTTAGCTGAAAAACAAATGTTGAAAGGGAATGTGTATAGCTCATTTGCTGCCCTCGGAACCATGATGGCACATGGCCAGTCTGAAGAGGCTATCAACCAAATTACTGGTTTGAATAGCGATGGTTCTTCACGTGGAAACTCTCACAACTGGCTGCATATGATGGAAGTTGGATCTGGCAGTACAATGGAAGCATGGAATGAATCAGATGACTTAACCGTCAGCCATTCTCATGCTTGGGGAACAACTCCAACTATTGTGACCGCTCAAGATATCTTTGGTATTAAACCAATCAAGCCAGCTTATGAAGAGTTTGAAATCAAACCGATCATGAATGGATTGGAACATGCCGCAATCACAGTTCCAACAATTCGAGGCGAAATAGCCGTCAGCTTTAATTCGAAAGATGATAGCTATAAGTTAGAAGTGGATATCCCAGCAAATACTCAAGCGTTTGTATATGTACCTGCTAAGTCTAAAGAGCAAGTATACGAAGGCGATGTTATCGCTAACAAAGCTCAAGGTGTTAAATACATCGGTTCTGCTGATGGATATGTTAAGTATCTGGTTGGTTCTGGTCATTATTTATTTAACGCCAAAAACTCCAGTAAGTAACCAAGCAAATCAGAAACTGGGACTGCTGCGGGTTCCAGTTTCTGATTTATTGAACGGGCTAGATTATTATCCGTTTCATTTATTAATCACAAAAATCACGTACCAAATGTTAATACAATCTGGTACATCCACATCAATAGTGCGTACGTCTAATCCCAGTAGCTCGGAAGGATGATATTGTCTTGATTTAAAGCTATCTACAAATTTTATTTGATCACTACAGTTCTATTACTGCATCTAATCTCAATCTACCTATTTGCCAAAAAATCCACAAAGGTGCGAACTTTGACGGGTCGAAAACGAGCGGATGGGAAAACGGCATGAATGCCGCCAGCAGGTAACGTCCATTGTGGTAAAACATGGATCAGATCCCCTGCGGCTAAATCATCCTTGATTGCAAAATCAGGTAATACGGAAATGCCCGCCCCTTCTCTCACGGCCTCTCGCACTGCCAGTGTGGCATCAAAGAAAATAGACGCCTGCATCGTCACACTTCTATGTTCAATGCCATCTCGCGTAAAACTCCAATGAAGCGGGTCACGTAAAGCCGTATTAGCGATAAATGGAAGTTGGGTAAGCTCTTCCGGTGCGTTAAGCCGCTTTATCTGGGAATACATGGTTGGTGATGCAACCAAGAGTTGTCGAAATGTACCGATTTTTCGAGCCTGTAAATTGCTATCTGCCAACCACCCAACGCGAATAGCAAGTTCAGTGTTGCCAGACATCAGATCAAGGATCTGGTCATTAAAAACCGCATCAATTTTGCAATTCGGGTAGCGTTGGCTGAACGCCACGATGGACGGGCACAAGAACGCTGACGCCGTAATCAAAGGGCGCGGTGAGTCGCAGTGTACCAGACGGCTACTGCTGCGTACCTCCGCGAGTTCGCTGAACGCGTTTCGGCTTCGATGC
>Ga0183099_1001059_pt1 | contig 16870 bp, 17 predicted proteins | sample Biomet1_FD_127788 | JGI IMG/M metagenome (GOLD analysis project Ga0183099, IMG submission 127788) | Microbial communities from bioreactor (seeded with anoxic lake sediment) at LBNL, California, USA - Biofuel metagenome 1 | ecosystem: Engineered > Bioreactor > Anaerobic > Unclassified ... | reverse complement strand
AGTGTGGTGGCGCTGGCAAAAAGAACAGCCCGGACGGCTCCCCTTGACACACGCCTACTCCCTTGACCACACACCAGCCCACCACTGGCAGCTTGTGGAGCTTCGAGTTCATCGCGCTTTGCGCCATCAGCACCCTGGCATTCAGCAATATCGCCATTTTCTATGGGTTTTACGACTATCTTTCGGACATCGGCGTGGAACCGGCTTGGCGCGGACCGCTGCTCTCGCTGGAGCCGCTGACCGCGCTTTTGGTGCGGCCATTTTTTGGCCGCTACCTCACGCTGGGGAATGGCACAAAGTTCATCCGCGTCGGTCTGTGCCTGGCCACTGCGGCTCTGGTCAGCTATCCCTTCGCTACGGTGATTCCGGTTTTGGCCCTGGTGCGCGTGCTGCATGGAGCGGGCTTTGTCGCCATTGTGGCGGGCCTCATGGGCATTCTGACCAGCTTTCTACCACAAAACAAAATTGCGCAGGGCTTCGGTCTCTTCTCCATCACCATCCTGCTGCCCTACGCCATCGTACCGCCGTTCATAGAACTGCTGCTGCCCCACCTTTCCGGCGGGCATGGCATGGCCTATGCTGTGGCCGCGCCACTGATGCTCCCGGCCTTCCTACTGCTGCGCCCCTTGAGCCGCAAAACCCGCACCATGGCCGCAGCCCTGCCGCCAGAATATCGGCAAAAGCCCACCTGGGCCGAGGTGCGCGAAGGCATCGCATCGCCGGGCGTCACGTCCCTTGTGGTGGCAAACATGCTGCTGGTCTCGGCCCATGCCATCGTTTTCTTCTTCATGCGCGACTTCGCCCTCGGCCTGGGCGCGGCCAATCCCGGCATGTTCTTTACCTGCGCCAACGCAGCCACCATCACTCTACGCGTTACTGGCGCGCGCGCCTTGAACCGCATCGACCAAGGCGGCACGTTGGTCCGCGCCTTCTTTGGCCTGGGTGTGCTGCTGCCGCTCTTCGCCCTGGCGGGCGGACCTGGAATACTGTGGGGCATGGCCGTCCTCTACGGCACCGGCATGGGCCTCACCATGCCCCTCATCAACGCCAGCATGATCACCATTTCCCCGCCACGGCTCAAGGCCTTCAACGCCAACCTGATTATGGTAGCGGTGGATGCCGGGTTCTTCGCCGGGCCGCTCCTGGGTGGCGCCCTGCTGGCTGGCGGCTGGACCAGGCCCGGACTGTTCATCCTCGGTGGCGGCTTTATGGCCACCGCCGGCTTGCTTATGGTGCCCGTTGCTCGCCGCATGCGCCAGACCAAGGCGGAGGCAGCGGCGTAGCGCCCGGACCACGCTTTTTCCCATAAAAAACCGGGACAGAACCCATAAAGGTTCCATCCCGGCAGGGGTGGTCAATTGCCCGTAGGGCTTACAGCTTGCAGGCAGTCTTCAGGTCGGTAGCCGCGTCGGTCTTTTTCCCAAGTAAACTCAGGCAGCTCGCGGCCAAAGTGACCGTAGTTGGTGGTCAGCTTGTAGATGGGGCGACGCAGATCCAGGCGCTTCAGGATATGGTACGGGCGCAGGTCGAACACTTCGCGCACGGCCTTGGTCAACACATCATCGGCCACCTTGCCGGTGCCATGGGTGGTGCACACCACGGAGACGGGATCGGCCACGCCAATGGCGTAAGCGATCTGCACCTCGGCCACATCGCCCAGGCCAGCGGCCACGATGTTCTTGGCCACATAACGCGCCATGTACGCGCCGGAGCGGTCCACCTTGGAGGGGTCCTTGCCGGAGAACGCGCCGCCGCCGTGGGCGCCGGCTCCGCCGTAGGTGTCCTGAATGATCTTGCGGCCGGTGAGGCCGCAGTCGCCCACGGGGCCGCCGATGACGAAACGGCCGGTGGGGTTGACGTAGACCTTCAGCTTGTCGTCGATGAGGTTCTGGGGGAGCGTGTGGAAGATGACTTCCTTTTTGATGGCTTCCACGAGGTCGCCGTGCTCGATGCTTTCATCGTGCTGGGCGGAGCAGACCACGTTGTCGATGCGGATGGGCTTGCCGTTCTCGTACTCGATGGCGACCTGGGTCTTGCCGTCGGGACGCAGGAACTTCAGGATGCCCTGCTTGCGCACGAAGGTGAGGCGCTGGGAAAGCTGGTGCGCGTAGTAGATGGGCGCGGGCATAAGGGTCGGGGTCTGGTTGCAGGCGAAGCCGAACATCATGCCCTGGTCGCCGGCGCCCTGGTCTTCGGGCTTGGTGCGGTCAACGCCCTGGGCGATGTCCGCGCTCTGCTTGTCGATGGCGGACATGACCGCGCAAGTGGCGTAGTCGTAGCCCATCTCGGAACTATTGTAGCCGATTTCCTTCACGGTCTCGCGCACGATGGTGGGCAGGTCGGCGTATGCCTTGGTGGTGATCTCACCGGCGATGAACGCCATGCCGGTGGTGACCAGCGTTTCGCAGGCGACGCGTGAATTGGGGTCCGGGCCGATGAGGGCGTCGAGGACCGCGTCGGAAATGGCGTCCGCCACTTTGTCCGGGTGGCCTTCGGTAACGGACTCGGATGTGAACATGTAACGGCTTTTGGGCGAAATCATGCAGAATCCTCCAGTATATCAGGTAAGCATTTGGTTTAGTGGGCCGCCTCGGGCCTGTTGGCGGCATCCACACGAATGACCCTGGGCTTGTGCGCGGCTATTTCGTCCTGCTCAAGCTCAAGGAATGTCACCAGAATGACTCTCTGACCGGGCTTGCCCTTGTGGGCCGCGGCGCCGTTCAGACATATCTCTCCCGGCTTGCCGGGGATGGCGTAGGTGGTCAGCCTTTCCCCGTTGTCCAGGTTCAGCACATCAATCTGCTCGTAGGGCAGGATTCCCACCGCGTCGAGCAGGGCCGTGTCCACGGAAATGCTGCCCTCGTACTCCAAATTCAGCGAAGTGAGGGTTGCGCCGTGGATTTTGGCGCTCAAAAACGTGCGTCTGGGCATGGCCTTTTACACCTCCAGCAGCTTATTGTCTATAAGGCGCACTTTACCAACGAAGACGGCGACGGCGAGGAGCGTTCCGTCGGTGACGCTGGCCGCGGGAGCCAATGACTGCGGGTGCACGAAGGACGCGTAGTCGATGCGCGCTCCGGGCAGCTTATCGGCCAAGTGGCCGCGGAAGATAAGGCCCAGGGCCTCGGGGTCGCGTTCGCCCGCGCGCATGCGCTCCTCCACGAGCAGAATGCCCTCGTGGATGGCCGGGGCCTTGCGGCGCTCCTCCGGGGTCAGGTAGACGTTGCGCGAGCTTAGGGCCAGGCCGTCGGACTCGCGGAAGATGGGCCTGCCCACCAGCTCCACGTCCAGGTCCAGGTCGCGCGCCATGCGGCGCAGAATGGCCAGCTGCTGCCAGTCCTTCTCGCCGAACACGGCCACGTCGGGCCGCACCAGGTTCAGAAGCTTCAAAACCACGGTGCACACGCCGCGGAAGTGAATGGGCCGCGAGGCGCCGCAGAGCAGCTTGCCCATCTCCGGCACTTCGACCCAGGTGGCGTGGTCCGGGTGGTACATGGCCCCGGGTTCGGGCGCGAAAACGGCGGCAGCGCCGTGCTCCTCGGCAATGGCGAGGTCGTGGGGCAGGTCGCGCGGGTAGCTGTCCAGGTCTTCGTTCGGGCCGAACTGGGCCGGGTTCACGAAGACGCTGACCACGAGGCGGTCGGCGCGCAGGCGCGCGTGGTCCATAAGCGACATGTGCCCGGCGTGCAGAAAGCCCATGGTGGGCACCAGGGCGATGCTGAGGCCCTGTTTGCGCCATTCGCGGCATTGTTGGCGTAAGCCTGTGGGAGTGGTGATGAGGTCCATGCGGGGTTCCCGAAGGGTCGTTTTTCGGTAGGGAGACATGGCACGAATGCCAGGGGCTGTCCATAGATATTTCCGCCGCCCGGTCATGGGCCTTGTGCTGGGCCTCCCGGCAGGTTAGATACCCTGCATGCGACCCGCCGCCGACATCTTCTCGGACATCCTGGCCGACAAAAGCGTTACGCTGACCCGGCAGGACCTGATCGACCTGGAACACAGTCTGAAGGACGCCATCCGCTCCTTTTTGCCCTTCACCTCCTACAGCCTCTACTTCCCGCGCGAGGGCGACCGCGCCCCGGAGCTGCGTTTCGACGCGGGCAGCCGCGAGCTCATGCTGCCGTTGGCGCTGGGCGGGCAGAGCCTGGGCGTGTTCGTGGCCCGCGGGGTCAAGCTCAAAGCGCCCAAGGCCATGCCGCCGCTCATCCAGGCCATGGCCTCCCGCGTGCTGGAGGAGATGCTGCTCTACAAGCGCTCGGTGACGGACGCCCTCACCGGCCTTTCCTCCCGCGATCACTTCCACAAGGTGCTCACGCAGGAGATCGCGCTCATCCGCCACTGCCTGGACGCCACCACCGGCGGCCGCACCGACCCGGAAGTGCAGTGCTTCAGCGCATCGCTCGGCGTCATCCTGCTCGACCTCGACTCGTTCCAGTGGATCAACGAGCGCTACGGCTACCTTTTGGGCGACCAGATGGTGGCCGAGGTGGGCAAGGCCATTGCCGCGGCCTGCCCGCGCCATGTCACCAGCGCGCGCATCCATAACGACACCTTCGCCATCCTGGTGCCCGACGCCAGCCCCAAGGGCGCGTTCCAACTGGCGGAGCAGGTGCGCCAGGCCATCGGCGCGCTGAGCTTTCAGGACGAGATCACCGGCGACCGCATCGGCGTGTCCGCGTCCCTCGGCTACTCCAATTATCCCCAGTGCCTGCGCGGCCCCCAGCTGGAGCGCACCCCGCCGGAGCAGGCGCGCATCCTTCTGCGCGCGGCGCAAAAGGCCGTGGGCACCAGCAAGGACCATGGCCGCAACCGCGTGTTCGGGTTCCAGGACATTTTGCGCAACGGCGGCCGCATTCTCGAAGTTCTGCCCATGCAGCGCCTTTCGGTCACCCTGGGCCGCGGCGTGGGCGCGCAGGAGGGCCTGCGCTTCCTCGTGTGGTCGCCCAAGTTCCAGGAGCGCACCATCGAGGCCCGGCTCTCCGGCGACGAACGCCTGGTGGGCCGCAGCCCGGCGCTCTACAAGGGCGAGATCGTGCTCACCGAGGTCCAGGGCGACATCGCCTTCGCCGAGGTGCTGCACGCGGGCGACCCCGCCTGGGCCCCGGAGCCCGGCGACCGCCTGACGCTCATCCAGGAGCGCGACAGCCTCTTCGCCGCCGAGACGGCCGAGGGAGCCAGCGGCCAGCCCCAGCCCCAGCGCGACATGCTCACCGGGCTTTACGGCTACCGCGACTTTTTGTCGTTCTTCGGCCGGGTGCGCCAGCGGGCGGAGGCCTTCACCGTGGTGCTGACCCGCGTGGTGCTGCCCGGAGGCGAGAACCAGACCGTGGAGCGGCGCGGCGCAACGGTGAAAAGCCTGGACGCCGCCGTGACACAGGTGGCCGCCCTGGCCGAGAAGTGCCTCATGGGCGGCGGCTGCGACGCCCCGGCCCTGGCCGGACAAAAGCCCGCGCGCGCCGCTGGCGGCCGTTTCGGCCTGGGCGGGCTAGTGCATTTTTTGCCCGGCGCGGCCGGGCCGGACGCCCTGGCCAAGGCGCAGGCCCTGTGCGCCCAGGCGGCGGCGGAGCACGGCCTGGAGCTGGCCGTGGGCCTGTTCGCCTACCCCTTCCTCAATTTCGCCAAGGCCGACACCCTGGAGTGCGTGCGCAAGGCCCTGGAGCACGCTCTGCTTCTGCCCGCGCCGCGCGTGGCCCTGTTCGACTCCATCTCCTTGAACGTCTCGGCCGACAGGCTCTTTGTGGAGGGCGACCTCTACGCCGCGGTGGAGGAGTTCAAGCTCTCGCTTTTGGCCGATCCCGGCAACATGCTGGCGCGCAACTCCCTGGGCATCTGCTACGCCCAGCTGGGCAAGGCCGACCTGGCCCGGCGCGAGTTCGAGCTGGTGGTCGCGGCCGAGCCGGAAAACGTCATGGCCCATTACAACCTGGGCTGGGCCTGCCAGCGCTTGGATGAAAACCAGCTGGCCCGGCAGGCCTATGAGCGCTGCCTGGCGCTTGATTCCGCGCACTGCTTCAGCCTGCTGCGCCTGGGCTCCCTGGCCGAGGGCGCGGGCGACCTGGCCGAGGCCGGAGCCTTGTACGAGAAGGCCCTGGCCACGCCCGGCGGCGAGGCCTCGGCCCTGCGGCCCCTGGCCCGCGTGGCCCTGGCCGCGGGCAACGGCGACCGCGCGCGCGAGCTGCTGCACCTGGCCATTTCCGCCAACCACAACGACGCCTACGCCATGGGCATGCTCGCCAAGCTGTACCTTGAGGTCGGCGAGGACCCGCAGATCGCCGAGGTGCTTTCGCGCCAGGCCGCGGCGCTGATGCCCGAGCGCCAGGAGTTCTGGGACGTGCTCATCCAGTCCCTCACCCTGCAGGGCCGCCTGGACGAGGCCCGCAAGGTCGAGGCGCGGGGCCGCTACTAGCCAACGCATAAGGAGCCGCAATGTCCTTCTCCACCGGAATCGTCGGCGTGCCGTTCACCACGCAGCTTTTGTCCTTCGCCGTGCTTGCGCAGTTCATCGCCATCATGGCCGTGATCTGGCGGGGGCTCTTCGGGCTGCCGCAGCTTTCCTCGCGCCGTCCGCGCTGGCCGTTCATCCCGCTGGTGCTGGGCACGGGCGCGGGCGTCTGGTACGCCTTCATCCAAAGCGATCTTGTGTTCGGCGCGGCCCAGGGGCTGGCGCTGTTCATCGGCTTCTGCCTCATCAACAGCACGCGCGGCCTGCCGGCCCCGGCGCAAACCGTCCGCCAGCCGCGCACCGACAAGCGCGACAAGCGAGCGGCGCGGCGCGGCCTCGGCACGGACGAAAAAGGCGAAAAGGACGGAAAGGGCGAGAAGCCGGATGTGAATAACGCCGCGCAGTCCGCCGGGCAATCCGTGGCGCAATCCGATGAAAAATAGCGCCGGGGGATTCAAGCCCCTGCTCAAGGGCCTGGCCATGCTGGCCGTGTTCGGGGGGCTGGTGCTTTTGGCCCGGCAGCTGGGCCTGGAGCAGCACCTGGCCGACCGCCAGTGGTTCATGGAGCATGTGCAGGGCCAGGGCGTGGCCGGGGTGCTGTTTTTTCTGGGCATTACCGCCCTGGTGACGAGCATGGGCGTGCCCCGGCAGTTGCCCGCTTTTCTGGGCGGCTATGCCTTCGGCTGGTTCTGGGGAACGCTTCTGGGCATTCTGGGCACGGCCCTTGGCTGCGCCATGGACTTCGCCTTGGCGCGCACCCTGGGACGCGAGGTCGTGCTGTCGCGTTTCGGCAAGCGCGTGGCCAAGCTCGACGCCTTTCTGCGCGCCGATCCCTTCCGCACCTCGCTGGCCATCCGGCTGTTCCCCCTGGGGCACAACCTGCTCACCAGCGTGGCCGCCGGAGTCACCAGCATTCCCGCCGCCCCGTTTCTTTTGGGCTCGGCCCTGGGCTATTTGCCGCACACGCTGGTCTTCGCCATTTTCGGCGCAGGCTTCAACGCCGAAACCATTGAGGCCAAGGCCCTGCTCATAGGTCTTTCCGTGGTGCTGCTGGCCGCTTCGGGTTGGCTGGGCGTTTCCGTGTACCGGGCCTACAAGCGCAAGGGCGCAGTGCCCGTGCTGGAGGACGGGGACGAGAGCGCGGACGATGACGGCAATGGCGGCGTAACGGGCAGCGGGACTAGTGGTGGGACTGGCGGCGGCAATGCCGCCAAGGATTAGCCCGGTCTATTTGCAGCCGGGCGGCGGCAAAAGAAAGGGCCGGTACAGGTCGTCCGGATGCACGGCCAGCTTGAGCACCGGGGCCGCCCGCTTCCACAACATCCACACGCCCCAGCCGATGAGCGCGCCGATGAGCCACCCCGCCAGCACATCCGTGGGGTAGTGCTTGCCCAGGTAAATCCGCGACCAGCCCACAACGGGGGGCAGCGCCCACAGCCCGCGCCTGAGCCGCGGCCAGAACAGCATGGCTAAAATCACCAGGGAGGCGGAGTTGGCCGCGTGAGCCGAGGGAAAGGACGTATCCTTTTCACGGTCCGTGGTGTAATCCGACGGCAGGCGCAGCCACTGGCCGGATTCTTCGTAATACGTGCCCGCGACGGAATGCATGGGCCGCAGGCGCGGCACGGCGTGCTTCACCGCGTTGCAGGTCAAATCCGAGGCGCCCATGGCCAGCACCAGCATGATGAAATATATGGCCTGACCCTTGCCGCGCAGGGCCGAGCGCCACACGAGAAGCCCGGAAAGCAGAACAAAAAGCAGCGTGCGCCGCGAAAACAAGGGCAGAAGCGTATCCAAAACCGACGAGCGCCAGTCTTGATTGAGCAGAATTTGCAGGCTTGCGTCCGCGGGAAGCGTTGGAAACATGAGGGGGGCCTCCTGATAGAGGGTGCCGAAAGGAATCCCGCCCGGCTGTTTGGATATGCCAAAGGCCAAGCGACTTGTCAAAGTTCGTAAATTCGTTCAAAACTGCCGCCAGAAAACGTTTCCTCGGAGCCGCCATGCCGTCCGGGTCAAGAATCGCCATAACCATGCCGCGCCTGGGCCTCTACGGAGGGGCCGAGGGCTTCGGCTGGCGTCTCGCCAGGGAGCTTGCCGCAACCGGGCATCAGGTGGACTACCTGTGCGCCAGGGCCGAAGCCCCCACTCCAGAAGGCGTGAATCTCATCGAGCTTGGGCGCCCGCCCCTCGGCCGGGCCATCAAAAACGTCTGGTTCGCCTGGACTGTGGAAAAGCGCCTGCGCGCCGCAAAATACGACCTCGTCATCGGCCTGGCGCGCACCTGGCACCAGGACATTCTGCGCGTGGGCGGCGGTCCGCAGGACATTTTCCAGCGCCTCACCCTGGCGGCCTACGGCTGCCCCAGCGCCCGCCTGTTCAAGCACCTGCGCCGCATTTTCTCGCCCTCGGCCGCTGTCATCCGCTGGATGGAGGCCCGGCAGTTCAATACCCCGAGCAACCCGGACCAGCGCATCGTCTGCGTTTCGCACCTGGTGCGCGACTGGCTCCTCAAGGCCCACCCGACGCTGAACCCCGCACAGGTCAGCGTGGTGTACAACCGGCCGGACCTGAACCGCTTCGCTCCGCTTGAGCCCGCCCGCCGGGCGGAGCTGCGCACCAGCTTCGGCATCGGCGAGTCCGAGATTGTCATCTGCACCGCAGGCACAAATTTCGCGCTCAAGGGCGTGTCCACGCTCATCAAGGCTTTGAGCCTGCTGCCGCCGAACTATCGCCTGGCCATTGCGGGCAAGCGCAACCCCGACGCCTGGCTGGACCTTGCGCAATCCTACGGGGTGTCGCAGCGCACCGCCTTTGTCGGCAAAGTGGACGACATGCCCACTTTTTACGGCGTGGCCGATGTTTTTGCGCTGCCAACGTATTACGACGCCTGCTCCAACGCCGTGCTGGAGGCCCTGGCCTGCGGCCTGCCCGCCATAACCAGCAGCCGCAACGGCAGCGCCAAGTTCGTGCCGGACCGCTTCATCCTGCGCGATCCCGGCGACGCCGCGACCCTGGCCATGCTCATCCGTGAGGCTGCGGAGATAAAAGACCACGCGCCTTTTGTGTGGCCGGAGGACCAGCCCTGCGGTCTGGATCCCTACATCCAGATGGTGGATGAAATGCTGGCCCAAAAGCGGAGCCTCCGCCCATGACCTTGGATCTGCTGTTTCTCACGCCCTCGGGCGAGACCTTGCCCAGCGTGCGCTTCCGTGTGCTGCCCTTTGTGGAGCTCGGCCTGCGCCGGGGGCTCGTGGTCGACTGGCGGCGCGCCCCCAAGGCCATCCACCAGCGCCTGCTCTTTCTGCTCAGCCTGCCCGCGGCGCGGGTCATCGTCATCCAGCAAAAGCTCTTCGCCCCGTGGGAGCTCAATCTCATCCGCCGGCGCTGCCAAAAGCTCGTCTACGACGTGGACGACGCCCTGTGGGCCCTGCACCCGGCAGAGCTGGGCCAGCCCGGCAGCGCGGACAAGGCCGCCAAGATCAAGGCCCGCTTCGCCAGCACATGCAGGGCCGTGGATCTGGTCATCGCCGGGAACGACTATTTGGCGGAGCATGCGCGCGCTTACCAGCAGAACATCTTCGTGCTGCCCACGCTGCTCGACACCGACAAGTACACGCCGCCCCCGCCGGACGCCTTGGGCATCGGGCCTTTCCGCGTGGGTTGGATGGGCACGTCGGGCAATCTTTTCTTTTTGCCGGAGGTGCTGCGCCAGCTGGCCCCGCACCGGCACCGGCTGGAGATCCGCGTGGTCTCGGACGCGCCCTACAGCGGCGAGCTGCACGACATGGTGCGCTTTGAGCGCTGGAGCGCGGAACTGGAGGCCGACCAGTTGCGCGGCTTCGAGGTGGGGCTCATGCCTCTGACCGACGACGAGTACACGCGCGGCAAGTGCGGCTTCAAGATTCTGCAATACATGGCCGTGGGCGCGGTGCCCGTGGCCTCGGCCGTGGGCTTCAACACGCAGATCCTCACCCATGGGCACGACGGCATGCTGGTGCGCGAGCCGGCCGACTGGGCCGCGCACATTCTGCGCCTGGCCGACGACCGCGACCAGCTTGAGCGCATGTCCGCCAATGCCCGCTTCACCGTGGTGCAGCGCTTCGGCCTCCACAACATGGCCCCCAAACTGTGGGAGGCCCTGGGGCTGCAGCCGGAATAGCCGCAGCCCTTCTGCCTTCCCCAGCACAAAGCCCCGGTCGAGCGTCTGCTTGACCGGGGCTTTGTGCTGGCCCGAGGGGGCGCGGGGGGCATCATGCCCCCCGAAAGATATTCTCTCTTCCTACTCCACCTTGCCGCCCACGCGCAGCGCGGCGCGGATGCGCGAGAACTCGGCCTCCATGCCCGCCAGCCGCTTTAGGGCGGCGGCTTCGGCGTCGCTGCGAACAATGACGTGGCGCACGGCCCCGTTCTCGAACACCAGGCGGCGGTGGGCGGAAAGGGCGAGCACGGGGTCGTGGGTGGCCATGACCACGATCTTCTCGCTCTTGAGCAGCAGCGCCAGGGCCTGGCCCTTGTCCACGCCCGCGTTTTCTATCTCGTCGATGAGCAGCACGGGCGAGGTGGAGAGCAGGGCCGTGTCGGCGATCATGAGCGCGCGCGACTGCCGCCGGAAAGCTGGGTGAGCTGCACCTGCGCGGCGAAGCTTTCTCCGGCCAGTTCGTTGGCGGCGATGAGCACGCGGCGGGCGGCGGCTTCGGGGTCGGGCGCGCCCCGGCTTTCGGCGTGGGCGGTGAGGAAATCCAGCACGCCCATGTCGAGCACGAAATTCATGTTCTGGGTGATCTGCGCCACAAGGCGGCCCTGGAGCTCGAAGCGCTCGTCGTCGGTGGGGGCGCGGCCGTCGAGGAACAGGCGGCGCAGGCTCGGCGTGTCGCCGTCGGCCAGGGATTCGATGTCGGACAGAAGGCGGCTTTTGCCGGAGCCGGTGGGGCCGAGCAGGGCGGTTATCTCGCCCACGCGGAAGACGAGGGCGGCGCTTTCCGGCACGCCGGACTTGCTGCGGCCGTTGGCGAGGCTCAGCTCGCGCAGGCGGATTTCGCCGTCGCCGAGCGCCGCTTCGCCGCCACGGGGAACGCCGCCAAGCGCCGCGTCGCCACGGGAAACATCGCCCAGCGCCGCATGGTCAAGGGGAACGCCGCTGGAAACCTCGCCGGGCGAACGGTCAGGACGCGGCATCGGCGTCCCCCGCTGCTGCGGCCATGCCGCTTGCAAACACGGCCTTTTTCACGTTGCCCTTCTGGTAGCGCGCGCCGATGCGCATTTCGCTCAGGCAATAGGAGCACACGGCGGCGGGCATGGCGAAGCGCAGCTTGCGCTCGGTGAGGTTCTCCGTGTCCGGCGCGAGGGCCAGCATGCGCGCAAGGTCCTGGCAGCCCTGGCCAGTGAGGCCGTTGACGTGGCGGATGACGGCGCGGCCGTTCATCTGGCGGATGCGGTGGCGGTACACCTCGCGCTCCGCCTGGGAGACAAGGTCGCCCTTGGTGACGCAGACCACGTCGGCCAGGCGCAGCATGGGGCCTATCTTTTCCGGCGCGTCGATGCCCATGAGGTTGTCGATGACGCACAGGGCCAGCAGGCCCCGGATGTGCGGCGAGCAGCGGTTGCACAGCCCGGCGGTCTCGATGACGCAGCAGGCCGCGCCTTCGCCCTCGGCCCAGGCAAAGGCCTCCTCCAGGTTGGTGGCGTAGAAGTGGTCCGGGCAGAGCCCGCCGGAAAGCGCCACGGAAACGGGGATTCCCGCCGCCTCGTAGGCGCTGGCGTCGCGGCTCTTCAGGCAGTCGAACTTGATGACCGCGCAGGGCGTGCCCGCGGCCAGCAGGTGCCGGCAGGCGTGCACGATGATGGACGTTTTGCCGCAGGAGGGCGGCCCGGCAACGGTCACGAGCCGCATGCGCCCGCCTTGCCGTCGGCCTGTCCGCTCGGGGAGGTGGCCGCCTTGCCGCCTGCCTGCCCGGCGTCCGAAAGGGCCGCCATGTGCGCGCGGTGCAGGGTGCGGAACTCCAGGTTCAGCTTGTCGCGCAGGGCGTTGATGTCGTTGGCCTTGATGAAGTCCCAGCCGACCCATTTGAGGCTGGCCTCGGGCGGCAGGGGCGAGCGCGCGGCGTCGAGGGCCAGGGGCGCGAACCAGGCCGCGCTGGGAATGGCGGCAAAGCCCGTGGTCAAAGCGGCCAAAAGCGGAGCCAGGCGCTTGCGCTCCGACTTTTTGGCCAGGAAGTACAGCGGGCTGGCGGCCGCGCCGTCCTCCGGCCAGATGACGCGCACGGAGTCGGGCTGTTTGGTGCTGCAGGCGAAGAACGCGGGCATGATGAAGATGGCCCCGGGCTCGGCGTTCTTGGCCCCGGCGGCCTTGGTCATGGTGCTGGAGTGCATGAAGCCCCGGCAGCTCTCGGCCAGGCGCTTGATGCCCTCCAGGCCGAAGTCCTTGTACACGCTCAAGAGCACGGCGTCGGCCATGTCGTCGCCGTCGCCGCACATGGTGATGCGCCCGCTGTAGCGCGGCTCCAAAAGCTCGGCCCAGGTGCGCGGCGGGGGCACGTCGCCCAGGCGGGCCGTGTCGACCACGAAGAGATAGGGCGTGACGCCGTAGATGGTGCGCGCCCCGTCGGGATCGATGAGCCCGGCCTTCTCGTGCAGGGGGCTGATGGCTTGCGGCCGCGCGGCCTCGAACACTCCGGCGAAGCGCTCCACAAAGCCGCGCTTCCAGAAGTCGCCGAAGCCGATGGAGGCGATGACGCCGGGCAGGGCGTCCGGGTCGCTCTCGAAGCAGAGCGGGTCGTAGGGATCGATGGAGGTGCAGCCCATGGGCACATGCATGGCCAGCGGCGGCAGGCCGCGCGCGGTCATGTCCGCGCTCACGCGGTCCACGGCGTCCTTCATCACCAGTTTGACCGGGCAGGGGGCGTAGAGCAGCAGGTCCAGTTCGCGCGCGGGCGGCAGCGAAGGTTCGGCGCCCTCGCGGGCGATGTCGGACATGAACGAGAGCAGTTGGGTCATGGAGTTTTCATCCCCGGCGCGAGAGTAGCTGCCCAAGCGCCAAGAATGAATGGTACAGGGCCGGGCCGGGGTCCGTCAAATGCTGCGGCGTTGGGGCGGCTGCGGCCAGGTCCGGACTGGCGGGTTCCGCGGCGGTGTGGGCGTGTTGCGATGCTGCCCGTGGATGCTGGTATGGTTGCCGAAAGCTTGAGACGGCGGCGGCTGATTGACGGTGCCTTCCTGCTGCGCCTTCCGTTGCGGCCGGGCGCGGCTGCCGGGAGCTTGAGGGAAAAGGCTGCTTTGCGCGACCTTCCGTGTTGCGCCTTTCCGTTGCGGCCGGGCGCGGCTGCCGGGAGACCTGCGGCGGGCGTGGCTGATTGGCGATGCCTTCCGGCTACGCCTTTGTCTTGCTCCTTTCCGCTGCGTTTTTCCGCCGCGCCTGGGCGGCCTGTCGTCATGGAAATGGAACCCGCGAGGGGGAGGCCGCATGGGCGCGGGGCGAGCGGGGAACGGTCTATACGCCGAGCATGCCCTTGAGCACGTCCCACACGCGGTCCGGCGAGATGTCCTTCATGCAGTTGTGGTGGCCCAGCGGGCAGGCCTTGTGCCCGTGCAGGCCGCAGGGGCGGCAGTCAAGGTCCGTCTCCAGCACGCGGGAGTTGGGCCCGCGCGGAAAGAAGCCCAGCTTGCGCACCGTGGGGCCGAAGCAGGCGGCCAGGGGCACTCCCTGGGCCCAGGCCAGATGCATGGGGCCGGAGTCGTTGGTCAGGCAGGCGTCGAGCCGCCCCAGGCAGGCGGCCAGGGCAGGGATGGTCAGCATGTTCGCCAGGTTCACCAGGCGGCCCGTGGCGGCCTGTGTGGTCGGCGCGTCTTGCGCGGTCTGGGCGATGTGCGCGGCCAGGGCTTCCTCGCCTGGTCCGGCAAAGAGCAGCACCACGGCTCCAGCGGCCAGGGCGCGGCGCGCCACCTCGGCGAAGTGCTCCTTGGGCCAGCATTTGGTGGGCCAGGTGGAGCCAGGATGTATGCCGAGAATCGGCCCGGCGGGCAGGCCGGAGAAGATCTGCTCCGCGCGGTCCTTGGCCTCGTCGGGCAGGTCCAGGCGCGGCAGCGGGGCCGGGTGGGCCTTGTCCGCAAAGATGCCCAAGGGCCCGCCCAGCTGGAACAGGCGCTCGACCTCTTCCAACTCGTCGAAGCGGCGGTCCACCAGATGCGTGTAGGCCAGCCAGTTGTACCAGGGCGCGTTGAAGCCGATGCGCACGGGCGCGCCCACGCACCTCGCCATGTATGCGCTGCGCAGGCTGGTGTGCGGCGAAATCCAGAGGTCGAAGCCCTCCAGCGCCAGCTGCCTGCCCATGTGCCGCGCGGCGAAAAGCCCCCTCTGCGCGCCGCGCTTGGCAAAGGGCCGCACGCTGGTCAGCTCGCGCTGGGCGCTGAACAAGCCCTCCAGCCCGGCGCGCACGAAAAGATGGATCTCGGCCTTGGGGTGGCGGGCCTTGAGCTCCTGGATGAAGGGCAGGGTGAGCACCGCGTCGCCCAGGAAGGCGGTTTGCCACAGGCCGATCTTGCGGTAGTCGATGTTCGCCGGGTCCATCAGCGCTGTTCCTTTGCCTGTCCGCGAGCGCCGTGTTCCGGCCCGGCGGCCCTTGGCCGGATGGCCCTTGACCGAATGGTCCTTGACCGGATGGCCTTGGACATCTTGCCCTTGCGCGCAGGCTGCGATACACAGGGGAAAGAGGCTCGGGCCACTGCCCTGGAGGGTGTCATGAAGTACATCATGTTTGAGGATTTTTCCGGCGCGCCAATGCCCATCATTTTTCCCAAGCGCATTGATTTCGGCGAGATGCGGGAGCAGATTCCCTATACCAAGGTGCTTGCCGCCGGGTATGTGCACATGACCGGCACGGGCTTCGCCTGCCATGGCGAGTCCAAGAGCCTGGAAGTCCAGGCCAGACCAGAAGATGCGGCCATCATCGCCGCCAAGCTCACAAATCCTGATTTGTAGCGGGCCCGCCCGCCGGAAAGACGAAAGGCCGGGAAGGGGCGAACCCTCCCGGCCTTTTGCTGTTTTTAATCGTATTTGACTGCGCTGAACTTCATGAGGCTGTCCCAGGAGTGGATAGCCTCGATGTAGCGGATGGTGCCGGTCTTGCCGCGCATGACCAGCGAGCTGGTCTCCGCGCCGTAGCCCAGGTAGCGCACGCCCTTCAGGAAGGTGCCGCCGGAGATTCCCGTGGCGGCGAAGAACACGTCGTCGCTTTTGACCAGGTCGCCCACGGTGAGCACGCGGCGCACGTCGACCCCGGCCTGGGCCAGCAGGTTCTTTTCGTCCTGCTTCTGGGGGTCGAGCTTGCAGAACATCTCTCCGCCCATGATGCGGATGGCGCAGGCGGCCAGAACGCCCTCGGGCGTGCCGCCGGTGCCCATCATCACGTCCACCTCGTTGCGCGGGTCAATGGCCATGAGCGCCCCGGCCACGTCGCCGTCGGTGTGCAGCTGGATGCGCGCGCCGGCCTCGCGGATGTCGGCGATGAGCTTCTTGTGGCGCGGCTTGTCGAGCACGAAGACCACGAGGTCGTCCACGTCCTTGCCCAGGGCCTTGGCGATGCGCTTGAGGTTCGTGGGCACAGGGGCCTCGATGTCGACCACGTTCTTGGCCTGGGAGGGCACCACGAGCTTCTGCATGTAGTAGCTCGGGCCCGGGTCGTACATGGCGCCGGCCGGAGCCACGCCCACGACGGAAATTGCGTTGGGGCGGCCATAGGCCAAGAGGCTGGTGCCTTCGACAGGGTCCACGGCCACGTCGACCGCGAGGGGACCGCCGCCGCCGACTTTCTCGCCGTTGTGCAGCATGGGGGCGTTGTCTTTTTCGCCCTCGCCGATGATGACCGTGCCGCTGATGGCCAGGGAGTTGAAGCTGAGGCGCATGGCCTCGACGGCAGCGCCGTCGCCGGCGTTCTTGTCGCCTTTGCCCAGCCAGCGCGCGCTGGCCAGCGCCGCCGCCTCGGTGACGCGCACCAGGTCCAGGGCCAAATTCCTTTGTGGAGCTTCCATGCCTGCTCTCCTTACAGCACGCCGCAAACGGGCGTGCCTGGTTCGTCGGATTTCTTGTGGGCGGATGCTAACAGAGCACGCGGCATGTCCGCAAGAGTCCCATGGTGACGGTTCCGCAACATCAATTGGAAAAAACAAGAGATTCACAAAAAAAAGGGCGGTCTTGCCGACCGCCCCGAGGCTTGCTTTTTTTTAAATGCTGATCTTTGCGCCCAGCACGGCCGCAAATTTGGCGATCCAGTCCGGGTGTGCGGGCCAGGCCGGGGCGGTGACGAGATTGCCGTCCACCACGGCCTTGTCGATGGGGATCTGCGCGTACTTGCCGCCCGCGCAGACCACGTCCGGGCCGCAGGCCGGGTAGGCCGAGGACGTGCGCCCTTGAGCAGCCCGCGGTGACCAGCACCA
>Ga0183099_1001058_pt1 | contig 16873 bp, 17 predicted proteins | sample Biomet1_FD_127788 | JGI IMG/M metagenome (GOLD analysis project Ga0183099, IMG submission 127788) | Microbial communities from bioreactor (seeded with anoxic lake sediment) at LBNL, California, USA - Biofuel metagenome 1 | ecosystem: Engineered > Bioreactor > Anaerobic > Unclassified ... | reverse complement strand
TTTCTCCTTTGCCCCTACATACCAAGGTCTCACACGAGGATTATAGCCACTTGGAAGAGTATGCACCAGCTCAGGATTCTTATTATTTCTATATCTAAAGCCATTACACCTATAAATTTATCTGCTTTATAAATAGGAATAGAAAAAGTTACTATACTTTTTTTGTCACAACATCAGTATAAACCTCTGATAAAAAGAAACCTCTTTTCTCCTTTGCCCCTACATACCAAGGTCTCACACGAGGATTATAGCCACTTGGAAGAGTATGCACCAGCTCAGGATTCTTATTATTGACTATTAAATCTTGAGACACTCCATAAAATTCTCCTGTATTTTCCAATCCGTAATATACAAGCATAAATTCTTTTTTTGCAACAATAAGATTTTTGATACTTGCCCTAAAACTCTCTTCATCTTTATCATTGTACTCTGCTACAAGATATTTTAATAAACTTTCTACTTCTTTTCCAAAAGAGTCTAAGTTGCTGTTTATTAGTATAATATGATTTTTAACATGTTCTTTTTCTGTTTTTACATAAAAATTTGTTCTATAGTAGTAAGAACTTATACTGATTATACCTAAAGGAACTAATATCATTAGTATTATAAATATTAAAAATCGTTTTTTTAAGTTCATCTCAATCACTCTTTTCAAATATCGTATTTGTCTAATATACTAGATATTCTACTTATTTCCTACTTAATATTATTGATAACTTCTTCTAACTTATCTCTATTAACAGAAAAATGATTTAATTTATGTAAAAATTGTTTACCATTCCCGTATCCTATTCTTAAAGCTTCTCCTACTTTTTGCCTTAACTCCTTAGAATCTTCAGCTCCAGTCAAAGAATAATAAATCATATCTTCCATGTTATAAATATTATTTTCTTCTACCTCTTTAAATTTTGCACCTTCCAATGCTTTTATTATAGCCTCAGGATTGGCATTTTCTACACCAATATCCCCATTTTTTTCGCCCTCTACTCTAGATATATAGGCATGTTTAATATTAGGCACATAGTTTTCTATAGTTTTTCTTATTTTTTCTCCTGCAAAATCAGGATCACAAAGTACTATTACTCCAGTTGTTTCTGCTGCAAATTTTATCTTTTCTAATGTAGTTTTTTTTCTTACAGCAAACCCATTTACCTCTATAACTTGAGCGTTAACAGCTCTTTTCACTGCAGAAACATCATCTCTGCCTTCTACCACAATTGTCTCTTGAATTTTCAACATAAATACCTCCATTCCTATTTTAACACATATTCAATATAAAATCTTTTAATTATTTTTCCCCTAGCTATTGTTTTTTTTATATATTTGTCATAGAATTCTATTATATAGCTTTGCTTGGAGTGATTATTATGGACTTTAAAGAACAATTCAAAACAGGAGATGTTGTTAAAATCAACATTTCAAAAGATAGTAGTAATTTTTATGTCACAAAAATTCTAACTATAGATTATGAAAAGAAATTTTTTGTAGTCCATTCCATCAACAAAGATATCCCTGTTAATTCTTTTATTTCAGTAAAAAGAGAATTTAAGGATATTATTTTTATATTTAATACCAAAGTTTTAGGCTACACGCATAATGAGCACAAAAATATAATTGTATTGCATATTCCAAAAGAAATTAATAGAATTCAAAGAAGAGAATTCTATCGTTTGCCACTTAATGTTCCAATAAGCGTGAGAAACTCTGCAGATGAAATCTGTCTTGGTGAATCTCTTGATATTAGTGGATTGGGAATGTGCGTAGAATTGGATAAAAAATTATATCCTAATGAAAATGTTAGAGTAACTATACCTTTTTCTACTGATTTTATTCTTGAAGATATTGAGGGAGTTGTAAAAAGAATTGAAAAAGGTTCAAAACTTCCTTATAAATATGGTATAAATTTTGATTACATTGATGCTCCTGTCAGAGAAGAAATAGTATCATATATATTTCAAGTACAAAAAATGCTATTAAAAATATCCAATAATATGTGAGGAGGAAATTATGGACTTAAAAAATTTCAAAACAATGGATGTCAATATTTTATTAGGAATTGTTAATATGAAAATGCGTGATGAAAATTGGGATTTAGATGAATTACTAAAATACTATGATATTGAGAAAACTGAACTATTAAATGCATTAGAAAAAGGTGGTTTCAAATATTTTTCAGAAGCTAGACATTTTGCATAAACTTTAATTAAAATAAAACAGGAAAAACCATAATAGTTTTTCCTGTTTTATTTTATTCTTCCGTAAAGCTAATTTGATCAATTTTTGTACTCGAATATTTTCCATCTAAACTTGCTGTATAAATAGCTGTATATGTTCCATGAAATGATTTTGCAGTTTCTTCATCAATGTTTATTACAAATCTACCATCACCTTCGTTAACTGAATAGAACCTAAATTCCTCATTTCCATTAACAAATATAAGTTCTACCCCACCACTTCTTGTTTTTCTTACCTTATTATTTGGGTAATCCAATTGTGACAGCTTAACAGAAATATCCACTCTCTTTCCTGTTATTAGTTTTTTAGGTAACTCTATCTCATCAATTCTTAATCTTGCACCTCTAAAACTATCAGCCCACTTACCTTTTTCCTCTGTATATTTTGGATTTCTAAAAGCTGATAATTCTGCATATCCTGTCTTTATATCCAATTTTGTAAGAATATATGACCCATTCCCTATTAAAGGATGCCCATATGTTTCTATAAACTTAATTGCTAAGTCATAATTTTTTTTAGCTTCACCTGAGCTAATTTTTCCACTCAATACATTTGGTACATATCCCATTTGAGATAATTCCAATAATTTACTTTTCAGTTCTTTTATAAATTCAGGATTTTTCATATCTATCTTTTCGATGTATGAGCTATCAGATAAAGTTTTCTCTTTAACTAAAGCTTTTAATCCTTCCATTATTTCCCAAGGTAATGAAACATTCCCTATAAAATTACTGTTAATTTTTAAACTTGGTAAATTTCCTATATTATCTATTCCACCTTTTGGTAAAAATTTGTTAGACCATATTGTAAGAGTATTATCTTTATTCCATTTTGATGCCAATTTACCTTGCATTTCTGCTTCAAAATAAGGAGTTTTATTCCCAAATTCATAAGTTGAAGCCTCAGCATAAATGTAATCTGTAGGTTTTATTTCTCTTCCATGATGCCACATTCCAAAATTAATTTTATAACTTGTCTCTATTGCAGCTTTTAATCCTTTATTTACCTGTCTATAAAGGCTTGTGCTTCTATCAAAAATAACTGCATCTTCTGGAACTAATATATTTCCACTAACATTCACTATTTCTCCATTAGCATTTTTCTCAAAAATAGGATCTACTTTAGCTGACATTACAGATGTTCTTCTTTCTGCATTTTGACCAAAGGGACTTTCTCCAATCTCTTCATCAAATATCATTTGAATTAAATCTTTGGTATTCTTGTCAGTAAAACCATAAGAACTTAATGGATTCCAAACCGAAGAAAATTGCTCTTTATTTTGATTAAGTTGCAGTATATTCAGTATTCCATCTTTAGTATAGGCATTTTCTAAGGCTGTTTTCTTAACACCTAAATCCAAGTCATAGAACATTCTTTCATAAAATCTATCGCTATTACTAACAATGTTTTCTACACTATTTACAGCATAAATTCTAACAGCCTCTGTTAGTCCTATCTGATTAATCTTTATTAATGTATTCCAATATTCTAAATCAGTCTGTATCTTCCCACCTGCTATCTTTAGAGAAAGATTATCAGCTTCTATATTTTTATAGTTCCACCAATTCTTTTCATTCCACCCAGGCTGATTTCCAGAGATTGAGCTCATATTACTTATTATACTTTTATCTCTAAACATTGATGCTGTATCTTCTTTCAAAGATTCAGTATAAATATTCCAGTTTAAATTTATAGGATTAGTTTCATAAACTATTTTTTTTGCTTTCTCTTTATTTTCTAAAATTTTTAATACTTTTAATCCCGATTCTTCCAATAGTTTCGCAAAATAGTTCCCAAATTCTTTTTTTTCTTCTGAATCATCAGATTCTATTACAAATTTAATAGTAATTGGTTTTCCTAAGAAATACCAAAACCCATTTTTTTTAGCCAATTTCCCTTGATTTTCAGATAAACTTGCTGCTTTTTCCATAGCTTTATTTATATCTTTGATAGCTGCTTCTTTATTCCCTTTATCACTAATTCCCATTCTTTTCGCCTGTACTTCAAACTTCCAAGAATTAGCTGTCCCTGAAATTGTAGGAGAAATATTAACTCCACCAAAGCCCTTTAATATTTCATCTACTACATATTTTCTGTCTAGCAAAAAATTAAGTGCATATCTTATCTCTCTTATGGCAAACGGATTAAACTCCAAATTATTATTAACTTTTAGTTGATAAGGAGCTCCATTTGGAGCTGGATTTAATAATAGACTCCAAATTTCCGAAGTCGATTGATACATCTCCAAATCTTTATCTTTAAGTTTATTTTGAGAAATATGACTCAAGAATAAATCTGATTTTCCTTCTCTCACATTTTTTAATGCAATTTCTTTATTTTCTATTCCAGTAAAAATAATCTTATCAGGAATTCCACCTTTTACTTTCAAATCTACTTCTGATTGTTTTCCTATATTATTATTTTCTTTACTACAAGCTATTATCAATACTAATGTCATAATAAAACTTAGTTTTGATATTAAAGTAAAAACCTTTTTCATTAAATAATCTCCTTTGTAACTTTAACTTTTCTAAATTATTCTGATTCATCTTCTTGATTAGCTTTTTTCATCAGATACATATCTTTTATAAAGGCAAAAGTAGGTATCATTAATATAATCCAAATAGGACCTCCTATTGACCCTCCAAACAAAACTGCTGCTATTCCCCAAAATAAATCAAGATTTAATGTCTTTCTAAAACATCTTGCTTCTAAATACCATGCATCAAACTGTTGCAAAATAAACAGGAATAATATAACCCATAAAACTTTATCTTGAACAGTAAAAAATGCAACTATAGCACTTATTATTATTCCAACCATTGGTCCAAGATATGGAACATAATTTGTTATATAAATTGCTACTCCTAAAAATACTGCATAAGGAACTTTTAATAAGCTCAAAATTATAAACCCTACAAACCCTATAATTAATGAATCTATTGTTTTTCCATGGAGCCATCCTAAAAATACTTCATTAAGTTTTTCTCCAAAAAAATAAATTTTAACAGTATTCTTTTCTGAAAAATACAAAGAAATTATCTCTCTTGTTAAGTTTATAAAATACTCTTTCTTCCCAAGAAAAAATCCTGAAAGTATCGTTGCTATTAAAAAGTTAGTTATTATATTAAAAGTCTTTGCTAAGCTACCTACAGAATTAATAAGAATATTTTCTATACTATTCATGACTAGTTGACTTCCATTGGTTAGCTCTTCAGCAAAATTAACCTTTTCAAAAAACTCAATTTTAATTGCCAATCTACTAAAAGTTTCATTAAGTTTTACTACATAATCAGGTATTTCTTTGGTCAAATTTCTAATATTATTTAAGAATGTAGGAACTCCTAAAAATAAAAGTAAAGACACTATTATTAGTAAAGACGCATAAATCAATATAATACTCTTGATTCTATTAAGTTTAGAATGTTTTTCCAAATAATCTAAAACAGGATTCAAAAATACCGAAATTACCATTCCATAAACAAAAATAGCTACTGTCCCAAATATTTTTCCTAAAAATTGAGTTATAGCTCCAACATGATTTATAAGCGTATAAAATAAAATTCCAAAAGCCATATATATAAATGGTTTAAACTTCTTAAATTTATCCACAAACCCACCTCTTTCTTAAAACATTTTACTATTTTTAATAGATTACTTCAAGTCTTTTAAAAAACTAATTCCAATCATTTTAATAAATACCGAATAAATTTATTCTTGACCATTTTTATGCTTTCCTGTAAAATCAAATGATATTTTCTAGAATAAATTTTTTACTACTTAATATCTGCTAGCCAAGACTTTTAATATGACTTTTAGGCTTAAAAATCATATTAAAAGTCTTTTTTGAGAAATTTAAAATATTTAATACACTTGGAGGTTTTTATGAATAACTTTACCCTAATAGCAATATCAATCGGTCTTGCTATGGATGCTTTTGCTGTGAGCCTTTCAGAGGGAATAGCTCTCAAACGTCAATCTATAAAATATGGTTTGATTGTAGGATTATTATTTGGAGCTTTTCAGGCCTTTATGCCACTTCTCGGTTGGTATGCTGGTTCTCTTTTTTCAGAATTTATAAGCAAATATAGTCGTATTGTATCTTTTATTCTACTTTTAGGAATTGGCTGTAAAATGCTTTACGAAGCTTATGAAAGTGATTTGTGTGAAAAAAAAGGTATTTGTAAATTAAGTGGAGATTTGATTATGCTTGGAGTTGCTACAAGTATTGATGCTTTGGCAATTGGATTTTCTTTTTCTCTGCTACAAAATATAAATATTTTTAAATCAATTACTGTAATTGGATTAATTACTTTTATCATTTCCTTCTCAGGAGTCTGTCTAGGAAGCAAAATCGGTAAACATATCAATACTAAAGCTGAATATTTTGGTGGAGGTATCCTTATATTAATAGCTTTTAAAACTCTAATTTTCTAAAAAGCTAATAAAAAATATTGTCATTTAGAAACACTATTTATCCTATTCTAAATGGCAATATTTGATATTCTAGCTATATATCTCCTAATAATTACAAAATTTAAGTGACTGCATATTATTTTTTACTTATCTTTGATATCTCTTCCAAAATACTATTTCCTGCATTTTTATCTTGATTTTTTATCAAATCTAAATATTCTCCAAGAACTTTTTCTTCAATGATATGAAGAGTTCTTACAAAATTATAAACTTCCTCCCAAGATTTTAATCTTATCCCTTCATATCCCTTATTCCAGTTTTTTTCTCCGTAAGGTTCAAACAGTATTTTGTATTTTGCATTGGAACTGCTCAAATTTTTTGAATGATCATCTATAAAAATAGAACCCTCCATATTTATCATAGATTTATCTGCAAAAACTTCTTCTGGAAAACTAATTGTTATGACTTTTACTGTAGGTACTAATCTTTTTAACATTTTTAATTTCTGTGAGTTATTGATATTTTTTCCTACAGTACAAAAGTAAACATTATCAAACTCTGTATTAAGTTTATTTATGTATTCAACTGCTCCTTCTACCGTATGATTTCCTTTATAGATTTCGTGACTAGCAAAAAGTTCATCAATAATTTTTTCTGAAGTTCCTTGAGGAATCGCTGGACTAAAATTCCATTCCATTGCCTCTTCCCACTTACCATTGTGACTATATTTCTTATTATATAGGGTTACTATACTTTTTGCTGTATTCCACAATACTCCATCAATGTCAATAAATATCTTCATGTACACCACCCTCATTCCATATATAATAGTATACTCTAAAACTAATTATTCCCTTCTATTTTGTCAAAAATAAAGCTATAATAGTAGCAGGTGATAACTATGAAAACAATACTTATAACAGGTGCAAGTAGTGGAATAGGATGTGCTTTAGCCAAAATTTATGCAGAAAATTCTCATAATCTTGTTCTTGTTGCTAGAAGAGAAGAAAAATTAAAAGATTTAAAAGAAGAATTAGAGAAAAAACATTCAATTTCTGTAATAATAGAAGTTATGGATTTATCAAAAAAAGAAAATCTAGAAATTTTATCATTAAAATATAAAAACATTGATGTACTCATAAACAATGCTGGCCTTGGGCAATATGGTAAATTTGATTCTTATAATTTAGAAACTGATATTTCAATGATAAATTTAAATATTTTGACACCAATTATTCTAACTAAATTTTTTGCTAAAAGTATGAAAAGTGGCAGTAAAATTATAAACATTGCTTCTACCGCAGGATTTCAGCCAGTTCCTCTAATGGCTACTTATAGTGCATCAAAAAGCTTTATTGTAGACTTTACTCTTGCTATCCAAAGAGAATATAGCAATATAAATATATCTCTTTTCTGCCCTGGAGAAACCCAAACAGAGTTTCAACAAGTTGCTAAAAGACCCAAAAGTAGTGCCTTACGAGGTTATATCCCTACTGCAGAGGAAGTTGCGCGATATTTTTATAACAGCGAACAATCAAATAAACCTTTTGTAATCTATGGGACTTATAATAAACTACTTATTTTTATTAGTCGATTTTTCAACAAAAGAATTCTAGCTTATTTTTTAGCAAAAACTCAAAAGAAAGTAGGGAATTAGTATGAATAAAATAGAAAAAAATGGGCATATATATCTAGAAATCAGCGATAACTTCAATCTTAATATCTTAGAAAATGAAAATTTTGATATAACAAGTGAAGAGTATTCTAATTTTATTAAAAACTCTGACTTTAAAAATCAAACTATTACATGTAATATCAAAGAAACCGAAGATAAAAAGAAAATTATTCTGAATATTTTGGGGTTTTCTTTTGATGGAGTTGAATTTAATCCCGACAATAATGAGTTTGAAGAATTATATTCTTACAAATACAAAGAAGATATTTTTATAAAAGATAATATTTTAAAAGAGATACTTTATAAGCTTGATATTGAATAGATTCCATAAATTCTAAAAATTAATTGACCAGAATTTTTTAACGAGAAAAAATCCATAATCATAAGGAGGCAAAAAATGATATTAGAACTACCTATCCATGACCCCCTCTTAATATTTTCAATTGTAATGTTAAATGTATTAATCGCTCCTATAATAGCTGAAAAATTGAAGTTACCTGGTATCTTAGGATTAATTATCTCTGGAGTTATTTTTGGTCCACATTTATTTGGTATTATTGAAAGAGATAGAACTGTACAACTATTTGGAGCAATAGGAATACTATATATAATGTTTCAAGCTGGACTTGAAATTAATATTTCAGAAGTTAAAAAAAATAAACACCATAGCTTACTTTTTGGTTTTTTTACCTTTGGGGTCCCATTAATCCTAGGAATAATTGCTGGCTTTTATATCCTTCATTTAAGTATCCTACAATCAGTACTTTTTGCTAGTATGTTTTCATCCCATACTCTTCTGACTTTCCCCCTAGTATCAAAATTTGGACTATCTAAGCGACCAGAAGTATCTACAACTATTGGTGGAACTATCATTACAGATACTTTCGCTTTATTAATTTTAGCTGTTATTATAAAAATGTATAACGGTTCTATCAATCACTTTTTTTGGATGAAACTTTTTATATCAATAAGTCTCTACACCATATCGGTATTATTTTTATTACCTAAATTAACTCGTTGGTTTTTTAAAAAATTTGCAAACGAAAATGGAATTGAGGAATATGTATTTATTTTTTCTCTACTATTTATTGTTTCTTATCTAGCTCATTTTGCTGGATTAGAGCCTATTATTGGCGCTTTTTTAGTTGGACTAAGTTTAAATCGACTTATTCCTGAAAAAAGCATACTCATGAATAGAATTCACTTTGTAGGAAATTCCTTATTCATTCCATACTTTTTAATCTCTGTAGGAATGATTATTGAACCTAAATCTTTCATTTCTGATTGGAAAACTTGGGAAGTTTCATTAGTTATGATTATTACAGCACTCATTTCCAAATATCTCGCATCATACTTCTTTGGAAAAATTGTGAAATATGATTCTACTCAGAAAAATCTCATGTTTGGTTTAAGTGTTAATCAAGCTGCTGCAACTCTTGCTGCTGTTTTAATTGGATTTGAACTCGGTATATTCAATGAGACTATTCTTTCAGGAACTATAATGATGATTATCGTAACTACATTTGTAGGGGCTGTTACAACTAATAAAGCTGTAAAAACTATATTAAGTAAAGTAACACGAACTCATAAAAAGAAAAAAGAAAAACTATCTGAAAGAATTCTTTTACCTATACATAATCCTAATAATATAAATAACCTAACAGATTTAGCTTTTTATCTTTCAGATGAATCAGAAGGTGAACCAATTTATCCTTTAGGAATTGTAATTGATGGAAATGATGTAGAAAAAGACTTAGAAACAAGTGAAGAAATCCTTACAAAAATTCTTTTAAAAGGTGTCGCATCCAATAAAAATATCATTCCTTTAACTAAAATTGATTCTAATATTTCTGAAGCAATTAATAAAACATGCAAGGAATACAGAACTTCTAAAGTTATCCTTGGTTGGGGTGGAAAATCCAACATACTAAAAAACTTGTTTAATGGTTCAACTGTAGAACAGTATATTAAAAATAGCAAAGAAATGATTTTTATAGCAAACATCGTAGAAAAATTAGATTTAAGCAGAGACTTAATCTTAATTGTTCCTCCATTTATAACTATGCAAAAAGGATTTTCTGAAGCAATGAATTCTGTCATAAAACTTTGTAAAGAATTAAATGATAAACTAATTATCTTATCTGATGAAAAGACTCTTGAAGATATTAAAGACTATCTTAAATCTAGTAAAATAGACATAATGTACAAGTCCATTAAAAGTTTTAAAAAAATTGATATACAAATCAAGGACTCTATTAAAGAAAATGACTTAATAATACAACTGTGTTCTAGAAATTGGGAACTATCTTGGAGACTAGATTTAGAAAAATTATCTTATGAAATTCCAGAAATTTTCTCTAACAATAGTTTTATTTCTCTTTATCCATATTCATATGATGAAGACGATAAGGAAATTGCAAAAATTTTTATAAAAGACGAATTTTTTCAAAATATTGAACCTAAAAATTTGATTATAAATCACAAACAAAAAATTTAGATACAATTATTTTGGATTATATTAGAGAACACAATATTTTAAATACTTTTGCCTTAGAGGAACTTGTAAAGGAAAAACCTATTGAGTTAAGTCATGAAATTGCTTTAATTCATAACCATGTTAATGGAATTAGTGAGGCACAAATATTTTTGGTTAGCAATAAATCAGGAATTTTTATCAAATCTAGTAATAAAGAATATAAAATTATTATTCTTTTACTTTCTCCAAAATCTTTACAATTGAAAGAACACTTAGAACTTTTATCTGAAATTGCTAAATTTTCTAAGAATCATAAAAAAATAGATATCTTATATGATTCTAAGAATTATAATGATTTTATAAATAAGCTTAACAAAGAGTAATTTTCTAAAACTCTTGCAAATAACTTATTCTTATGGTAAAATAAGCCTTGTGATAAAATATTTAGGAGGCAAACATGAAGCTTTTTTCCTTATTTACAGAAAAAATATTGTTTAGCTGTACGTCAAATAGTACAGGGCTTTGTTGTATACCCTTAAATAAAAATAATTATAATTTATCTTATATAAACACTGGCCTAAGTGTAAACTACTTTTAGTTTAGCTTAGGCTTTTTTTATTCAAATTTGAACTATCTTAAACGAGGAGGAATTATGGAATACAATGTTGAAACTCTAATTTCTGAAGAAGAAATTAAAACCAAAGTAAGCCAACTAGCTGAACAAATTAGGGAAGATTATAAAATAGGTGATGAACTTATTTTTGTTGGGCTTCTACGAGGTTCTGTAATTTTTCTAAGTGACTTGGCAAGGGAATTATCTGATTATGATGTAAAACTTGATTTTATGACTGTTTCAAGTTACGGAAATTCAATGACAAGCTCAAGAGATGTTAAAATAAAAAAAGACCTTGAAGATGACATAAAAGGTAAAAATGTCTTGATTGTAGAAGATATTATCGATACTGGATACACTCTTAAAAAAGTTTATGAAATATTATCACTTCGTGAACCAAAAACATTAGAAATCTGTACTCTGCTTGATAAACCTGAAAGAAGAGAGGTAGAAGTAGCAGTTAAATATATAGGATTTAAAATACCTGATGAATTTGTAGTAGGTTATGGTATAGACTATGCTGAAAAACATAGAAACCTTAAATTTATTGGAAAAGTCGTGCAAACTAATTAAGAATTAGAAATTAGTAGTTAGTAATTATTGAAAAGCTCTTCTTAATTCTAACTAATTTAAATAAAAATTGTGGGAGGTAATAAAATGGCAAGTTACGTAATAGTAGGTACACAGTGGGGAGACGAAGGAAAAGGTAAAATAATTGATGTTTTAGCTCATAAAGCAGATTATGTTGTAAGATTTCAAGGGGGAAATAATGCTGGACATACTGTAGTTGTTAACGGAGAAAAATTCATCTTACACTTATTACCATCTGGTATGCTTCATGGAAATGGAAAATGTATAATTGGGTCGGGAGTTGTTGTTGATCCAAAAGTACTTTTAGAAGAGTTAAGTGTTCTTGACAAAAAAGGAGCAAAAACAGATCACTTATTTATAAGTGATAGAGCTCATTTAATTATGCCATACCATATTAAACTTGATGAATGCAAAGAAAAAGCTATGGGTATTAACAAAATTGGAACTACAAAAAGAGGAATTGGACCTTGTTACTCTGACAAAATTACTAGAACTGGAATCAGAGTAGTAGATTTACTAGATATGGAGAAATTTGCAGAAAAATTAAAAAATAGTTTAGATGAAAAAAATCAATTATTCACAAAACTATATGATGAAACACCATTAAACTTTGATGAAATTTTAGCAGATTATAAAAAATATGCAGAACTTTTAAAACATAGAATTATTGACTCTGTTCCTGAAATCAATAAAGCCCTTGATGATGATAAATTTGTTTTATTTGAAGGAGCTCAAGCCCTTATGCTTGATATAGACTACGGAACATACCCATATGTTACATCTTCATCTCCAACAGCTGGAGGAGTTACTGTAGGAGCTGGAGTAAGCCCTAAAAAAATTGATAAAATAATCGGAGTTATGAAAGCTTATACTACAAGAGTAGGAGAAGGACCTTTTGTTACTGAGTTAAACGATGACTTAGGAGAACTACTTAGAACTACTGGTGGAGAATACGGAGCTACTACTGGTAGACCAAGAAGATGTGGATGGCTTGACGCTGTTGTTGGTAAATATGCTGTAGATATAAATGGACTTACTGATGTAGTTATGACTAAAATAGATGTACTAAGTGGACATAAAACAGTAAAAATCTGTACTGCTTATGATATTAACGGAGAACTTTATTATGCTCCACCTGCTTCAATAGAAAAGTTAGCTATTGCTAAACCAGTTTACGAAGAGTTACCAGGTTGGGATGAAGATATTTCTCAAATTACTAACTATGACGAGTTACCTGAAAATTGTAAAAAATATATCAAAAGATGCGAAGAATTAATAAAAGCTCCAATATCAATGGTTTCTGTAGGACCTGATAGAGTTCAAAATATTTTTATAAATAATATCTAATACAAAAGGGCGAAAATTTTCGCCCTTTTATTATTCAAATACCACTTTTTTTATTCTTTTATTTTCATACATTTTATTATCAATAACACTAATAAACTTCTCTAAAGTTTCATAGCTTTTACTATAAGTTCCGTGTCCAAAAGTTACAGATAATTCATATTTTTTATTTGAGTATCTATTATATTTTTCAAAACTTCTGTTGATTCTTTCCAGAATTCTCTCAACATCCTTAGCTTTTTCTATATCTAATGTTATTAGGAATTCATCCCCACCATACCTTGTTATAATATCTGTTTTTCTCAGACTATTCTTTATTATATGAACAGCTTTTTTTATGGCAAAATCTCCTTCAATATGCCCAAATTCATCATTTATTGTTTTCAAATTATCTATATCTACAAATATCATGGGAACCTCTCCATGATTTTGTTCATATCTTTGATGAAAATATCCGAAAAATGATTCTCTCGTCCAAGCCCCTGTTAAATAATCTAAATGAACCATTCTTTTTTGCAAAAATATATAAACTATAACTAACGAAAAGGCCGCACTACTCCATATTAATAAAATTTTATAAAATAAAACTTGAATCACCCCTCCCAGTAATGGGAAAAAACCAAAAGTTAAAAATGGAAGTAGTTCTCCTTTTAATATTTTTTTTCTATGAGAAATTACCCAAAAACAACCTAAAAATAAATATGTGTATGATATTAATACCGTTAATAAAAACAAAGGTCCTCTATGATAAATATTTTCTGAATCTATATAAAATACATTCCCATTATTCATTGAAGTTACCACTAAAAAAAAGTTTAATAATATAGGTAAACCTAAGAAAATACTTCTATGAAAAATCTCTTTTTTACTGGGTGAAACCCAATATTTGATAAATGTAAACCATAAATAACTTAGAAAAGGCGCCATTATAAATATGGTAAAACATGAAAAATAATAAATACTTTTTAAAAAATATCCTCTTATTCCATCTATAAAACATACAAATGTTTCTAAAAATATTTCAAGTACCACCAAAAATGATAATGTCAAAAATATTCTATTTACTTTATCCGTTTTATCAAGAGTTTTATATGCAATATAAATAATTATACTTAACAGAATCCCTGCTACAATATTTATATCTACTACAAAAAATTCATTCATAATACTTCCACCCAATCTTGTAAAATTTTATAACACTTAATTATACCCTTATTTATAGCTATTTGCAATCCTCTTGTTAATATAAAATAAATTTTTTTATATTTTTATTACTTAATTTCTCTGATTATTTCTAATAAATAAAATAGGATAGCAAAGCTATCCTAAACTATTTCATCAAACATCTCTGCAATTGTGTTTATATCTTTTTCTGTCAAATCATAAAAATCTACAGATTCTATAAAATCATCTACCATTTTATTAATAACTTTTTTATAAGTTTTTTCCATTTCTTCATCTTTTTTGTTAGACAAAACTATTGCTGTTAAAAATCTATTATATTTTTCTTTATCCAAAGAAATAAAAATCTTTTTCTCTTTAACTTTTCTTTCTCTTATAGCTTCTAACTGAAATTTTAAATCTTCAATAGACCTTCTAGACATGATAAACCTCCCTTAAAAGATATTCTTTAAAAAGTTTTACCACTAATACCAAAAAATCCTTTAATATTTATTAGAAGAAATTTCTGATAAACTTTTATTCAGTTCTATTTCTCCAAAAGAACGAGTTAACGCTACATAGAGTATATTACATTCCTCTTTAAACCAATTAAACAAGTCTTTATGTTTTTCTCTAAATTGCTTTAATTTTTCTGGGCTATCAGATGCTGTATGAATTTTGTTTTCTATAAAATTAATCTTTTCAGATATTTTTTCTATATCTACAAATCCTCTGCTAAAATAACTTTTTCATATTCAAGACCTTTTGATGCATGGACAGTACTCAAAAGAACATCACACTCTTCCTTACTAGAAAGATTTTTTTTCAGTTTTTCAAGATGTGATTTTGTTGTCTCACGATATTTATCTACAACATTTACAGCAATTTTTATCTCTGTTTCTTCTACCCCATCTTCATCCATATGAAATTTTAAAGAATCAAAAGTACTAAACATCTTTAACCTCGGGTCTTCTACACCTCTTATATTTCCAACAAAAAGTTCATAAACTTCTTCTAATATTTTGAAACTAACATTGTTATTAAAATGAAGTTTCTTATTCATATTATTTACTCCATATTCAAATAAAGTTGCATTAGTTCTAGCAAGATAAGTAAATGGTTCTGTTCTTGATATTTTCTTGGACAAGGCTTGTTTATCGTTTAAACCTTTCATTTCTAAGAATAATTCCCTTTTTGCATTTATAACAAAATTAGCCAAACCTGCTGTTTTTTCTCCCACTCTAAAAGAGTTTGTCAAAGACAATTTTGTAGAACCATCTAGTTTAGCAAAGAAATCCATAGCATTTATAGCTCCACGCCAAGCATAGATTGCTTGATTATGGTCGCCAACTATAATTCTTCTTGCTCTAGGAAATTTTTTCTCCATTATACTAAGCATGATTTCATTGGTATCTTGAGCTTCATCAAGAAGAACTATATCATACAAACTTTCTATTTTATTACTTATTGCAAAATATTTTAGGTAATAATCATGGGTCATTTTTATTTTCCCATTTTCCATTCCTTCCCATATTTTATTAAGATTTTTAACTGCTTCTTCAATAGAAGCATTTTTAATATAAGTTTTTAACTTATGAACCATATCGTCCTTGTGTATTTCACAAAATTCTGATATAGAAAGCATTGCCGATTGCAAATATTTTTTATAATATGAATAAAGTATACGCAAATATCCTCTTCTTTGAGGGCTATCTCCCCAAGAAAACGCTTCTGCAATATCTATATAACTTACATTTCCAAGTACATTCATTCTTCCAAAGTGCTTATAAGCCAGACCGTGAGAAGTTTTTATATCTACATGATGAAATCCGTATTTTTTAACTTTTTCCTCTGCTTCTTTTTTCATAGAACTATTAAAAACTATATATAAAATTTTCTTATTAGGATTTGCTCTCATTACACCTAAAAGTGTAGCTGTTTTTCCTGAACCAGCACAAGCATTTACAACAATAAGCGGATCTGTGCACTTAATCACAGATTTTTGTTCCTGAGTCCAAGACATGACTACCTCCTTAAAATTAACCCCTATAGTTTATCAAAGAAATCAAAAAAATGCAAATATTACAAAGAACTTTGAATTCTAATAAGAAATCTGGTACAATAATATAAATCAAAATTTTTAGGGGTGATTTATGAAGATTTTAATTATGTTCCTAGTTGCTATAAATTTATTTGCTAATGATTTCAGGCTAAATAATTGGGGTGATTTATCTGAAGAAGTACTAAAAAAGAAAATCTTCCTAGTATAAGTTACAAAGAAAACCTCAAGAGTAAATCATTTAATACTTTCAAAGGTGACTATGTATACAATTATTCCATTGACGAGTACAATTTTTTAGAT
>Ga0183099_1001057_pt1 | contig 16874 bp, 16 predicted proteins | sample Biomet1_FD_127788 | JGI IMG/M metagenome (GOLD analysis project Ga0183099, IMG submission 127788) | Microbial communities from bioreactor (seeded with anoxic lake sediment) at LBNL, California, USA - Biofuel metagenome 1 | ecosystem: Engineered > Bioreactor > Anaerobic > Unclassified ... | reverse complement strand
CATTCAACCCCGATCACATGTTCATTGCCAAGAAATCGTTGTGGGGCAAGCAGCGACAGCACCTTAACGCCTTCCTCTTTTGCCAGCTCCACCTCTGCCGGCCAGGCGGCAATTTCCTCCTCCCGACTACGATTGAGAACAGTGACTGAGGCCGCCTTTTCCCGCATTGCCGTCCGGGCCGCATCCATCGCCGTATTGCCGGCACCGATGATAACTACCTGGTCTCCAGCGCGAACAGGAACCTCTGCCGCATCAACACTCCCCTGCCCTGCGAGTGCCACCATCTCCAACAAATATGCAGCCTGCAGCACTCCGGCAATTAAAGAACCTTCTATTTGCAGGCTCTTTGAAACTGAATTCCCCGTACCGACAAACACGGCATCATAGCCTTGATTGAGAATATCATCCAGCGTTACCTCGGTCCCGATCATAGAACTCAACCTGAATTCAACCCCGAGCTTTTCAATTTTTTTAATTTCCCGCCGTACAACATCTTTCGGTAGGCGAAATTCAGGAATGCCATACATCAGTACCCCGCCCGCCTCTTTCTGGCCGTCAAACACGGTCACCGCATAGCCTTTTTTTGCCAAGTCTCCGGCTACAGTCAAACCCGCCGGACCCGAACCGACAATTGCGACCCGGCCTTTTACTGCAACGGGTTTGGGCAATGGTGTTATTTCAAATTCCCCGTCCATATCGGCAACAAACCGCTCCAATTTGCCGATTTTCATCCCGCGGCCAGTCTTGTTTAAAATACAAGCACCCTCACACTGCTTTTCATGCGGACACACTCGCCCGCAAACAGCGGGCAGATTGCTGCGCCGAGCGATCACAGCACTCGCTGCCCCAAGGTTTCCATTTGCCAGTTCACTGATAAATTCCGGTATCTCATTTTCAATCGGGCATCCCTTGCGACACTGCGGCTTTGCGCAGTGCAGACAGCGCTTCGCTTCAATAATAGCTTCGCGCAAGGTAAACCCTGTTGGATCATATTCAAAATCCTTCTCTGCCATCGTATCGCCTCAATTTCATATCGATTATGATTACAAAGGATTTATCCTCCTGTCAGACACGAGGCACTGCTCCTTTGGCCATGCTTGGAATCATTTATTGTACTTATTATAGCATGCTTTTATGCGCCCAGCCACCCCATGCCGCATAATAATACAAATAATTTCACAGGGGTATTTCGTGATTTTTTTAACTTTCCCGCCTCGTAAGCCATTGTTTTTGTTCATTTTTTCACATTTATACCTCGCAGGCTATATATGTATAAAAAATCTCAATCATGAATTTTTATACATATATAGCCTGTTTTTATTGTTCCTGCTGTATAAACCTGCAGCCAACCGCTATCTGCTTTTCACGATAAATGACTTGTGGCAATTTCCCCTGCTCTTTTCTGTCTGTCTGTGATATAATTTTAAATTAGATTCTATAGGTTTAGGAGTGATATATATGAATACTGCTGATTTTCATAAACTGGTTCATCTGGTGCTCGATTCTCCGGCAAAACCGCCGCACCATTTATTTGACAAGGGTTTTGATGACTGGCACGCCCGGGCTCGCTTGGCACATTTTCTCGTCATGCCGGATTCCCCCCAAAAAGAAACCGGCATTGAATTATTCAAATCTATGGTCGACAGTGATATCGACGAAGAAAATATTGAAGATGTCGAAGAAAAAGTTTTTGCCCTGCAGACACTCGGGCTTTGTCTGCGTGACGCCGAGGAGACGCGCGAAGAGTCCTTGTCGTATATCAACCTCGCAATCGAGCTCGCAGAGTCTACCGATTTTTTGTATAAATATATCCTGCGCGGTGAGCTATGGGCTGACCGTTGGAACACCCTGCACCTGTTAAAGCAGACCCAGGAAGCTGAAGCTGAAGCCGACGAGCGAATTGCCGTGTATCAGCCATTGCCGGTTCCACATAACAGCTATCTGTATTATGGCTATCGTTTTAAGGCCCAGTTAGCTGCTGAACGCGGGCTGATATTGATTGCCAAAGATTTCATGCACATGGCACTTTCCTTTATGGACATTCCCGAAAGCACTGCCCCTGCACTGGAGGAAGCCTTCGCCGCATCACATGAAAATGCTGCCTGGATTTTAAGTGAAATCGATCGAGTCACTCCGTCTCCTGACAAACTTCACTGGGACATATGATATGTATAAAAGACGAGGTGCCGCAAATTTGCGACACCTCGTTTTTTATGAAATCCTATATATCTATATCCAGGCCAACAGGGCAGTGGTCACTGCCATAGATCTCGTTGTGAATGGTAGCGTCCCTTATTTTTCCCTTCATGCTGTCAGAAACGATAAAATAATCAATACGCCAACCAGCATTTGTTTCACGGGCTTTGCGCATATACGACCACCAACTATATACACCCGTTTTATCTGGGTATAGATACCGGAAGCTGTCCGTAAATCCGGCCGCAAGCAATTCCCCCATCTTCCCCCTCTCTTCATCCGTAAAACCAGCATTGCGGCGGTTTGTCTTCGGATTTTTCAAATCGATTTCCTGATGAGCAACATTCAAATCGCCACAGAGAACAACCGGTTTTCTGTCCTCCAGCTGTAGCAGATAACGGCGAAAATCATCCTCCCATCGCATCCGGTAGGCCAGTCGTTCGAGTTCGCGTTTTGCGTTTGGTGTATAGACATTTACTAGAAAACAATTAGCGAACTCCAGCGTGATAACCCGTCCCTCATGATCATGCTCTTCAATTCCCATATCATAAGTCACCTGTTCCGGCTTGATTTTAGAAAAAACCGCTGTGCCGGAATACCCTTTTTTCTCCGCACTGTTCCAGTACTGAAAATATCCGGGCAGATCAAGTTCCACTTGGCCTTGCTGCAGTTTTGTTTCCTGTAGACAGACCACATCTGCCGCAAACGCTGCCAAGGATTCCATAAACCCCTTGGTCAGGCAAGCTCTTAAACCATTTACATTCCAGGAAATACATTTCATACCATCACTCCTGTTCGTCAGCAGTCGCTCTGGCCGCGCCTGTTATAGCATCGGCAATTTTGGCAAATTCTTCAAGAGACAAGGTTTCTCCACGGCGGACGCCGTCAATTTCTGATTTTTCAAGAATTGTTTTGACTGCGTCCTTTTCCAGCCCCATTGCCTTTAGTGCATTGTTGAGCGTCTTGCGGCGCTGCCCAAAAGCAGCTTTGACTACGCGGAAAAACATCTTCTCTTCCAATACCTCTACAGGAGGGTGCTCCCTCACATCACAACAGATCACAACGGAATCAACCTCCGGTGCCGGAAGGAAGGATTTTGGCGGCACATCAAGGGCAATTTTCGGACGCGTATAATACTGAACCGCTACCGATAATGCTCCATAGTCCTTCTTTCCCGGCTCGGCAATCATGCGCAAAGCAACTTCCTTCTGTACCATTGTCACCAGACGGCTAATCGGCAGATGCTGCTCAAGCAGCGCCATAATGATTGGTGTCGTAATATAATACGGCAGATTTGCCACGACTTTAAACGGAATATTTCCCGTAATTTCAGGAATATTGACCTTCAGTATATCCCCTGGCACAATCCGAACATTCTCATATCCGGCCAGTGTTTGTGCTAATACTGCCGGCAGCTTTTTGTCCAGTTCAACTGCAACAACGTCCGCTCCAGCCTCAGCCAGTCCTTGCGTAAGCGTGCCAATTCCAGGACCAATTTCCAATACTTTCTCCCCTGGCTCCAGTTCAGCGGCCGCAACAATTCCCCGGACAATGCTGTCATCAATCAAAAAATTCTGTCCAAGCCGCTTGCTCATATGAATATTAAAGGACTTTAATATATGTTTTGTTACATCGCGATTGGCGATTATTGGCTGTATCATGCTTCTTCTCCTTTGGCTGCCTCTTGTGCAGTAAGCTCTTGTAGAGCCTTGTCAAATTCTTCTCTTGTAACACCATAATGGTTTAGACGCTGTAAAAAGGTTTTGGCATTTGCATAGCCGACACCTATTTGGGCACCAATTTCAGCCCGTCTGGCAGCGGCATCCGGGCTGCCGCTGAGTCCTGTCATTAGTAAATCGACCCCAGTAAATAATGTCTGCGGATTCCAATCAAGCGTGCGAACTTTTTCCAAGGCTTTGCGAATCGCTTCTGGTGATGCCTGTTCTATACCGATATCATCATTAGCCGTCGCATATTCTTGCGGAACAAACGCATGCTTGGCATCAGGAAATCGCTTGCTTAGATACGACCGGATACGCTCTCCGGCAGAATCCGGATCCGTCATGATGATAATTCCACGTTTTTTATATGCCTGACGGATACTGTCAATGGTGTGCTTCTGCAGACTAAACCCGCCGGTAATAATGCAGTCAGCGTCAACAGCCCGGTTGACAGCCACAACATCCATCTTTCCTTCCACGACCAGAACTTCTTTTATCATATCTCTATCTCCAAATCTTATTTCTTCTATATTAATATAGTTTAACTAAATATCTTCTAAAAAACAACAAAAGAAAAAGGCCTGCGGCAAAATCCATACATTCTGCCGCAGGCTTCTTTATTAGTTAAGCACGTATACTTTAATTGTCTGACGACCGAATGAAATCGCATCGCCATAACTTTCCATGCACAAATCAATCTTAGCTCCTTGAATTGCTCCGCCTGTGTCAGCGGCAATTGCAATTCCATAGCCAGGAATAAACAGCCTTGTTCCAAGTGGTATCACATCCGGATCAACGGCTACAACCCCATGCTGTGCTCGCATTCCGGTTGCCGTAATTCCACTGCCGCCGCCATCTGAAGGTAGATACGCACTTGCCTCCATATATAGCGCCCGATCAAATCGCATATTTCCTCTAGATGTCGCGACCGTGTCACGAGCCCCGACTCTGACGACCTGCGGCTGGGCTGGAACGGTTACGGTCTCCTCAATCAGATCTTCTCCCGTCTTCATTCCATCGCTGTAGTGTTCCTCAATCTTCACCCGTTTAACACCATTAGCTCCCGGCTGTATTACTTCTTCATTGCCCTTTTCAACGGCCGGATCCTGCTGGTGTACTACCTGATATGGTTCTTGTTCTTCTCGTTCAATAATTTTCGTCGAAACTGCTTCGACTTTTATATTTAGTTTTTTCTGGATTTTCGAAGTTGTCCCTGGAGTGGCACGATAACCATCTCCATCATAGCCCAGCTCACTGAGCAATTCTCCCACTGTTGGCTTGCCGGTAAATATTTCCTGTTTTTCCCCTTGGTACTCCACAGTAACAGGAACTGCACGATAGACCGTAATTACGGTTTGGTTTTTAACTTTTTCAGTCGATAAACGGTATTCATCCTTGTCCTGCAATTGAATGCCAGCCTGTTCCAGAATATTCTCCGGATTGCTGGACATCGTCGTGACTTCACGCAATTGGCCGTCAGCTGTAATCTGGACTGTTTTATAGCCGCCGACGAACCCGGTAACAGTTGCTAATACAAATAATAAAGCTGCGCATAAAGTTAATTTTTTTCTCGTCTTTTGGTTTGAAATCACTGAAATCAGTGCTTTTAAACTCATTTAATTCCCCCTTTCGAAGAACAGCTGAATTATACCACGTTTTTTTTTCTGATGTCAAATTCGAAGCCATATTTTGGCTATTTTTCTCCTAATATAAGTATTAAATGTAAATATTTTACTGTATTTATTTACCTTTTATTGTAATATAATCCCTTTATTTACCTTATATTTACTTTTTAATACATATTTTTACAATAAGATAACAAATATTCCCTTTTTCACGAAATTGCGAATGATTGCAGGAAAAAATGCCTATAAACTAATAATTGAAAGTTTCCCTCCCCATCAACATCATTATTTCGAATAATAATAAAAGAGATTTCGTTAATATTTACCATATTAACGAAATCTCTGCTATGATTTTACTACCTGTTTTTATTGTCTGTGAAAAGGAGCAGTCCTTTGTTTTCAATCATCTACAGAATGACAACCGTCCCCCAAACTACGTTTTTCGATAAATGCAAGGCAAAAATCGACCTGTATGTTCGCCTTTTTTTGTCATCAAACAGCTGGATTTCCGGCAAAAAATCAGGCAAGGCCGAACAAATTTCGGGCATTTTTTGTCGTGGCTGCAGCAAATTCATCAAAAGATATCTGGCGAAGTTCAGCCGCTTTACGAGCAACGTGGATCACATGTGCTGGTTCATTTCGCTTACCACGCATCGGTACCGGTGCCAGATAAGGGCTGTCCGTTTCAATCAGCAGACGCTCAAGCGGGACCTGCCGTACGACGTCCGGCAGCTTGGCTGCATTTTTAAAGGTCAGGGGGCCATCAATCCCGATATGCCAACCGCTGCGAACGAGTTCACGGGCCATCTCCCCGCTGCCCGAAAAGCAATGAATTACTCCCGCAAGGCCTTTGCCCTCTTTGGCAAGGATTGCCATCAGATCTCCATGAGCATCTCGATCATGGATACAGACCGGCAGGTGGAGTTGCCGGGCCAGATCGAGCTGACGAATAAAGACCTCCTTCTGGCATTCCCGGGAGGTATTTTCATAATAATAGTCAAGCCCGATTTCTCCGATTGCGACAACTTTGGGCAATTTCGCCCAGCTGGCCAGCAGCTCCTCATGCGAAGGCTGCATCCGGCCAGCTTCCTGCGGATGAATGCCTACCGCGGCATAAAGCTCTGGATAATCTGCCGCCAGCTTCACTCCCCGAGCAGAGGATTCTATGTTGTCACCAATATTAATAATCCGCTCAACTCCGGCCGCCAGGGCTCTGGCGATGACTTCGCCCCGATCACTATCAAATTGCTCATCCTGCAGATGGGCATGCGTATCGATTAACATATCATTTCACCTTGCTGCCCACTGGCATATCAACCTCAACGACCTTTAAGGCCTCGTCAAGAGAAGCGGCCAGCACCATTCCATGGGAAAGGACGCCGCGGATTTTAGCCGGTTTTAAATTCACGATCATGACTACATTCTTGCCAATCAGATCTGCTGGATCATAATGTTTGGCAATACCAGATATAATTGTGCGCTGCTCACTGCCCAAATCTACGGTAAGCTGTAGCAGCTTTTCTGTTTTCTTTACCGGCTGCGCATCAAGAACTTTTACCACCCGCAGGTCAAGCTTAGCAAAATCCTCAATGGTAATTTCACCGGCAGTTTCAGCCACCGGGACAGATTTTTTCTCTACAGGCAGAGATTTTTCCACCTGAACGGGCTTTTCAGCCGTATCAGGTGCCTCAACCTCAATCCGAGGAAACAGCTGCTCCGGCGTACCGATTTTCATTCCGGCCGGAGTCCCACCCCAAACCTTTATATCATCAAGCTCAACCGTAGCAAATGGCTGCACTAAGCCAAGCTGCTGCCATACCTTTTCAGCTGTAACCGGCATAAACGGAGAAATCAGTACACTGATGATCCGAAGGCTTTCAACTAAATTATAGAGAACCGTATCGAGTTCACCAGCCCGTTCAGCATCTTTTGCCAGCACCCACGGCGAGGTTTCATCGATATATTTATTTGTCCGACTGATAAAAGCCCAGACATTTTTAATGGTTGCACTCAGTTCCATCTTTTCCATGGACGTTTCAAACTGGCTGACGGTATCCTGGCCCATTTCAATCAGCGATTGATCCACTGTCGACGCATCAGTCGGGGCCTTGACAATCCCCCCGTTATATTTACCAACCATGCTCAGTGTGCGGTGCAAAAGATTCCCCAGATCATTGGCCAGATCCGAGTTTATCCTCTGAATTAGGGCATCGCGGGAAAAATTCCCATCAAGTCCCAGGTTGATTTCCCGCAGCAAAAAATAACGAATTGCATCAGGACCGAATTCCTCAATCAAGCCAATCGGGTCGATGACATTGCCCTTTGATTTTGACATTTTATCACCTTCGACAATCAGCCACCCATGACCGTATACCTTTTTCGGCAGCGGCAGGTCAAGGGCCATCAGAATAATCGGCCAGATAATAGAATGAAATCTAACGATTTCCTTTCCCACTAAATGAATATCTGCCGGCCAGAATTTCTCGAATTTTTCTTTGTCATCAAGATATCCCGCCGCTGTCAGATAGTTCGACAAGGCATCAAACCACACATAAATAACATGCTTCTCATCAATCGGTACCGGTATGCCCCAGTCAAAAGATGTCCGTGAAATACACAGATCTTCCAGTCCCTGCTTGATGAAATTAATCATTTCATTGCGGCGCGATACCGGCTGAATAAATTCTGGGTTGCTTTCTATGTAAGCCAGCAAACGGTCAGCATATTTTGAAAGGCGGAAAAAATATGCCTCTTCCGCAACTTCCTGCACCGGACGACCGCAGTCCGGACATTTTCCATCGACAAGCTGGCGTTCAAGCCAAAAAGTTTCGCAGGGTGTGCAATACAAACCGGTATAGGATCCCTTATAGATATCTCCGTTTTCATAGATTTTGCCGAAAATTTCCTGAACAACCTTATGATGTCTCGGCTGTGTCGTGCGGATAAAGTCATCGTTGGAAATATTCAGCCGACGCCAAAGATCCTGAAAACCGGCAACAATTTTATCGACATATGCCTGCGGCGTAATACCCTCTTCTTCTGCCTTAAGCTGTATTTTCTGTCCATGCTCATCCGATCCGGTCAGAAAGAACACATCATACCCGGCCAGGCGCTTGAAACGGGCCAGAGAATCCGCGATTGTTGTACAGTACGCATGTCCAATATGAAGCTTGGCACTTGGATAATAGATCGGTGTTGTTATATAAAATGGTTTCTTGTTCACTAAAATAAAGCCTCCCTTGATATAGTAACTTCTATTATAAAACAAATATGATAAATGAACAAAACTTTTTTATCATCCAGCATATTTGCCAGTACTAAACTTCCCATAAAAAGAATTTATTATATTCTGAAAATTTTCTTGATAGAAATTGAAATATATGGTATTATTAGGTATGTTATATTTGAAGGCAGAATGTAAAAAAATTTATAATTAGGAGTTGATACATTATGAAATCCACCGGTATTGTCCGTAAGGTCGATGAACTCGGGCGCGTCGTCATTCCTATTGAATTGCGCCGCACGCTGGGTATCGAAGAAAAAGATGCTCTGGAAATCTACGTTGACCAGGACCGCATCATTCTGCGCAAATACGAACCTTCCTGTGCCTGCATTATCTGCGGCAATGCAGATAATGTGACGAAATTCAAAGGACGGAATATCTGCAGTACCTGTATGCTTGAGCTTCAAAGCGAAAAAGAGTAATACCCTATCTGCTTTTGCTGCATAAACAAAAGCAAAGCCCTGAGAACCTTTATCCTCGTAGAGGAGGTTCTCAGGGCTTTGCTTTATTTATTTTCCGCTTTAAGCAGTGCCTGGTATACATCCCGGCGACTGAGCCCCAGCTGCACTGCAGCCTGCTTAATCGCTGCTTTCTTTTCCGTTCCTGCCGCCATGAAATGCGCTGTCAGCTCAACCGGATTCAGCGGCAGCTGCTCGGTTTCCGGCAGCTGTGCCTGAGCTCCTTCGCCGGCGCCTTCCAGGACGATAACAAATTCTCCGCGCGGCGGGCTTTCAGTAAAGTGTTGTAATAACTCTGCCAGAGAACCGCGGACAAATTCCTCGAATTTCTTCGTCAATTCCCGGGCAGCGGCCGCTCGGCGCTGCGGTCCGAAAGCATCCACCAGCTGCTGCAGTGTTCCCTTCAAATGATGCGGCGCCTCATAGAAAAGCAAGGTTTCCTCACGATACCGCAGCCGTTCCAGAACTTCACCGCGTTTTTTAGCTGTTCGGGGCAAAAAACCGACAAAAGTAAACATCGTCGTATCAAGCCCAGAACAAATTAAAGCCGACAGCGCCGCATTGGCCCCTGGCAGCGGAGTAACCATTATATTATGCTCGATCGCCAGCTGAGCAAGATGACTGCCCGGATCAGCAATCCCCGGCAGGCCAGCATCACTTACAACGACAAGATCCTGGCCGCTGAGCAGATGTTTGATGAGTTCCGGCCCTTTGGTAAATTTATTGTGCTCATGATAGCTCGTAAGCGATGTATGAATGTCATAATGGGCAAGAAGCTTGCGGGTATGACGCGTATCTTCGGCAGCAATCAGCTGAACCTGTGCCAAAATCTGTACCGCCCGATATGTCATATCACCCAAATTACCAATCGGCGTTGCTGACAAATATAATATGCCTGGTCTGTTCATTGTTTCTTCCATTATTTTTGTTCCTCGTAAAAGTATTTCCTAACGACCCCGGTGTAATTCCCCGCCTCATCATGGGCGACAAGCGGCGGTTCAACAATCAGACCGCCGGGTCTGCCTCCGGCCACAGCCTCGATGAGCACCATATTGGGGGTTTTATCAATTTTCGGATGGACAAATTGCAAGCGCTTAGGTTCCAGCTGATTTTCATGCATAGCGACAAGAATTTCCCCTAGGCGTTCCGGCAAATGCACCATAGCAAACCTACCCCGAAATTTTAGCGCATAGCGTGCAGCCCGAACAACATCATTCAGCGTCGCAGTGATCTCATGACGAGCCCGGGCAACGCCGTCAAGTTCATTTAGATTTCCTTGAGAGAGCGGCCGATATGGCGGATTTGACACAACAAGATCGGCAAATTCCGGCGGATAAAATTCCCGGATATCGCATAAATCACCCTGGCGGACGGATATCTTGTCCTGCAGTGCATTAAGCACGACATTTCGGCTGGCAAGCTCTGCCATCACCGGATTGAGTTCCAGCGCCTCAACATGCTTCACCCGTCCAGAAAGCAACAAGGGAATTACTCCGGTCCCCGTTCCCAGGTCCAGTGTTTGCGCGTGTGCTTTGGCACTTGCAAAATGTGCCAGCAGCACAGCATCAAGCGAAAAACAAAACTCCTTGGCATTTTGGATGATCTTCATGCCCCCGACAAGCAGATCATCCATCCGCTCCCCTGGCTTTAATTCATTCTTCATCCTTCTCCACAACATCTTCCCATGATGCGACAATTGTTTTGCTATCATCTAGCAGAATCGTAGCCGTACGGCGTTGGCTATTGATAGAAATAACCTTTCCTTCCCCATCAATTGAAACAACACGGCTTCCCTGCTTCGGCGGCAAGATCTTTTTACGGGCACAGCCGCCCTTGTTGTTGCAGTAGCCGTCATTTTCATATTTCAGGCAACACATCAACCGGCCGCAGATTCCGGAAATTTTCGCCGGATTCAGCGATAAATTCTGGTCCTTCGCCATTCTGATGGATACCGGCTCAAAATCGCCGAGAAAAGTGGCACAGCAAAGCGGCCGCCCACAGCAGCCAATGCCGCCGATAAGTTTTGCTTCATCGCGCACGCCAATCTGGCGCAGTTCAATTCGAGTGCGAAAGACTGCTGCCAAATCTTTTACGAGTTCACGAAAATCAATTCTTCCATCCGCCGTAAAGTAAAAGATAATTTTATTCACATCGAACGTGTACTCAACATCGATGAGCTTCATCGGCAGCTTGTGTGCGGTAATTTTCTTTTCGCAAATTTTAAAGGCTTCTTTTTCTTTTTCCTTATTCTCCTTAACCTTGCTGCGGTCAGCTGCGGTAGCCTTACATTTTACAGTTTTTAACGGCGAAACGATCTTATCATCCTCAACTTCACGCGGGCCGATTACAACCTGCCCAAATTCAACCCCTCGGACAGTTTCGACGATGACATCGTCTCCCTGCACCAGCTTGAGCGTTCCCGGCCCAAAATAATATATCTTCCCCGCTTCTTTGAAGCGTATACCTACTACTGTCTGCATCGAGCAGCCCCCTCTATTTCAAATCACGCAACTTTAATAAAAACTGCTCCGCGAGCAGGCGCCCATTGGCATTGCTCACCAAACGCTGCTGTATAGTTCCAATCAGAGCCAGCGCAGCAAAAATCCTTGACAGCGGCCAATCTGCCAACAGCTGCGTAAGCTTGGCAACGACATCGCTGTTATAGAGCATATCCCGAACTGTTGTTTCATATAAAATCACCATATCCCGGAAAATCATCTGAAGATATACAAACCATTCCTGTAGCTTTTCCCGGTTCATCTCGCCCAGTGCAGCCCCCACGGACCAGACATATTCCATATCAGCCGCTCTGATCTGGTGCATAACCACAAGCACTTCATCGCGAAGTGACAGCCCGCCGTTTTTATCAAGATCAAGCGCCCGGCCAAAGCTACCACCGGCCAAAGCTGCCAGGGCAGCATTGACTGACACCCCTCGCCGGGCCAGCGCATCTGTCAGTTGCGGTACCGGCAGTGGTTGAAACGACACCGTACTGACGCGTGATACAATGGTATCGAGCAAGGCCTCGCGGCCAGTTGCAATCAAAATAAAGACAACCTGTCCGGTCGGGTCCTCCAGCGTTTTAAGCAGGCCGTTAGCTGCAACTTCATTGAGCTTGTCGGCTTCATCAATAATAACTACACGCCGTTGTGACATGTACGGTGCCAAAGCAATCTCCGTCTGCAGCGTACGAATCTGGTCAATTTTTATCGTCTTCAGCGTCTTGCCATCCGGCTCGATTTCATAGAGATCCGGATGGGTTCCGGCCAAATAGGCCCGGCAAGATTCACAGTGTCCGCAGGGATCAGCACTGCCGGCGTCACACAATAAAGCAGCGGCCAAAACGCGTGCCGTCAAAAACTTGCCGATACCGCGCGGACCGCAAAACAAAAGCGCATGGGGCAGCCTCTGCTCTAGCAGAAGCCGCTGCAGCTGTGCTATATTTTTTTCATGTCCGATAATCTCATTCCAGTTCATATTAATGCTCATTACATGTATAAATCCACAAGCATCCCCCTGATTACATCCTGTTTGGCTGCAATGCTGAGCGGAGTTGCCTGTCCCAATCGGATTTCTTCGGCCATTTCTTCGAGGGTTTTATCAACCTTGCGGACGGTGGTATAGGTTTTTTGTCGCCCCATACGGTCCCAGCCGGACTGTGAATTCAACGTATACATGCGAGAAACGGCTTCACCAACAAAGTCTTTTACCAAATCACGATAGGATCTGAGTTCATCATAAGTAGGGGTCTGCGTAAGCTTAGCACCCTGCTCATTTATTTTATCGAGAAGCTCGTGGAGCTTCTCGATCGACATCGAGTCCTGACTTTGAGATAGTTCCTTGGAAAAATCATCTTGGGGCTCCCTGACTTTAACCGTCTGGTCATGTTCAATTGTCGGAAGAGTACGCTGTCTGCTCAAGCTATCTATTTTCATTGCTAACATCCTTTTATCTCTGCACAAAGCACGCTTGCAGCGGCAGAAATTATAAATGATCCACTTTATATAAATTATAATTGTTTTCCATAGAATAAGCAATAAAGGCAGAGGGCAAAATAAAATTTTGCCTTCTGCCTTTATGTTATAAAGTAAAGTCGGCAGTTCATTTGATAACTGCCACTACCTGCTGATAGACCGCCTCATGAATTTGCTCAATTGACAGCAACATTCCATTCTGACTGCATTGTATTGCGGCCCATCGATATTTTTCTGCCAGTTCACAATAAGCCCGGTGACAATCTTCCAGGTATTTATCATCCTGTTCGTGAATATCCTTAGCCTGCTGACTGGCAGCTGAACGCGCCGCAATCAGTTCACGGCTGATTGCCGGCGGTACATCGAGAAATACGACAGCGTCCGGTACTGGCAAACCCATTTTGACAAATTCAAGATCCCACAGCCAGGCGAGAAAGCTATCTCGTTCCTCTGGATCTGTAAGCTTCACGGCCTGATGAACCATATTAGATGTCGTGTAGCGATCTGCCAGTATAATATCGCCCTGATCGTACCACGTCTTCCATTTCATTCGAAAAGACGCGTAGCGATCAACCGCAAAAAAAGTCGAAGCTGCATATGCATTGACATCCTGCGCCCGTTTGCCAAATGCCCCGCTTAGATAAAGCCTTATAAGCGCTGAGGATTCACTGCCGTAATCCGGGAACTCCACCTTATGTACCCGGCGGCCTTCCTGCTGCAACCGCGCAAGCAAGGCCCGCGTCTGAGTTGCCTTGCCGCAGCCGTCACCAGCTTCAATGATTATCAATTTCCCCTTCATTGTTTCACCACTTTTATTGTCCGCAACGAGGCATCATCCGGCCCCACAACCTTGAGTCCGGTGCGTTGACAGCGCTGCGTATATTCTATAATTTCCCGGGTAATGATTTCTCCGGGACAAAGGACCGGGATACCCGGCGGATAAAAAGTCAGCACCTCCGCTGACGCCCGGCCAGCACTTGCCAAAAAATCAACTTTCTCACGAGACGCATACAGTGCCTCGCGCGGTGTAAAGCGCAAGATAGGTAATGGTGCCAAGGGCACCAGGTCCCGTTTCAAGTTGTCCGGTCTTTTTTTCTCAGCCAGCTTTCGCAGCGCCATCAGTAGCAGATCCGCCTCCCTCGGCCCATCAGCAAACGATATGATAAACAGCACATTACAAAGGTCCGCCAGCTCACATTGAATTTTGCATTCACCGCGCAGAAAGTGCTCAGCCTGCGGCCCGCTCAAGCCAAGCCCGCTCACATTTACAGTAAGCTTCGTCACATCAAGGGCAAAGCAAGCATCTCCGTCCATCCGCTCTCGACCAAAACAAAACAAGCCGTCAATTCCATTGATTTTTTGCCGCAGCGCATCAGCCAGTACCACAGTCCGGCCAATAAGGTCTTCTCCTGCCTGTGCCATCTGCCAGCGGGCAGCATCCAGTGATGCCAGCAGCAAATAATTCGGACTTGTCGACTGCAGCAGACTCACCATCGCCCGCAACCGATCTCGATCAGCTCTTGGCCCTTGAACATGCAGCATGGAGGTTTGCGTCAGCGAGCCCAGTATTTTATGCGTACTCTGCGCTACGAGATCCGCCCCGGCATCAAGAGCTGAAAGCGGCAGATTGTTGCTGAATTTCAGGTGCGGCCCATGGGCTTCATCCACCAGTAGCACCATGTCATTTTGATGCACCATAGCAGCAATAGACGCCAAATCCGAGGCAACTCCATAGTAGGTCGGATTTATGACCAGCACTGCCTTGGCCTCCTTATTCGCCGCAATTGCCTGCCGGACAGACTCAGCTGCAATTCCCATGGCAATACCCAGTTCCACATCCACCTGCGGCTGCAAAAATACCGGCACCGCCCCGCTGAGCATAATCCCGCCAATAATCGAGCGATGTGCATTTCGGGGCACTATGATCTTTTCCCCCGGCTTAACTGCTGCCATAATCATTGCCTGAATGGCCCCGGTCGTCCCATTAATAACAAAATAGGACTCATCGGCGCTGTAAAGCTCGGCAGCCAATGCCTGCGCCTCTTTTATGCATGTCGTCGGCTCGTGCAGATCATCAAGCTCCTTCATCAGGGAAACCTCCATGCGCAGTCCCTGCTCCGTAAGCAGCGATCGCAGCGCCGGAGCTGCTCCCTTTCCCTGTTTGTGCCCTGGGGTATGAAACGCCAGCGCCCCGTCCTCACTGTATCTTCTCATCGCTTCAAACAGCGGCATTGCCGCCTGATTTTGCTTCAAAGAAATTATCTCCTTTTCTCCATCTGCCGGTTTATATTTATACAATATTTTCCAGCGGCAGCAGCAATCGAATTTTCGTTCCAGTTCCCGGCTTTGCATCGACAATCAGCTGCGCCTTGATGATATTAGCCCGCTCTTTCATGCCAATCAGGCCGAAATGTTCCGGTGTTCCTCCCGGGGCAACAGCTTCCGGCTGCAAATCCGCATCAAACCCTAGTCCCTGGTCTGAGATCAACAGCGATAAATTATCACGATTATAACGCAGCACAACTTCTGCCTCATCAGTCTCCGCATGCTGATAGATATTGTTTAAAGCCTCCTGAATAATCCGAAACAGACTGACTTCAATGTATTTATTAAAGGGTACCGGCGTCCCATCAATGCTGAATTTTACGTCTATGCCGCTGCGCTCCTTAAATTTTCTCAAAAATTGCTGTACAGCCGCCGTAAGACCAAGATCATCCAGGGACATTGGCCGCAGGTCAAAGATAATCTGCCGGATTTCGCTGAGACAGCCGCGAATCTGCTGGCGTAAATCCTGCAAGTCTTTCTTGGCTCCTTCAACATCGATATCGAGCATACGTTCACAGATCGACGACTGATAAATCAGATTGGCCATCGTCTGTGCCGGACCATCATGAATCTCCCGCGATAGCCGCAAGCGCTCATTCTCCTGCGCCTTTATAATACGCTCTCCAACCATTTTCCCCTTGTTGGCTGACTCCATCTGATTGACCACTTCATCGAGCTGTGAACTTAGATACCCCAGAACAACCCCGATCTGAACCGCCAGATGCTTTGCCGTATTTACAGTTGTCGATAAATGCTGCAGCCGCTGCTCCGCCCGGTCACGCTGCTGACGAAGCTGCAGTTCCTGCTCTGTAGCAACGGCTAGTTCAACCTGGGCTTTTTCTACGGCAGCATAACAACGACGTATGTTGCTTTCCGAATACGCGGAAAAAGCGCGGCTGACCCGGGCGAGTTCCTGTCGCTGCTTCTGCGCTTCAATCTTCAGGGTATCGACTCGTTCGATAATTTCATGTACCCGTTTTTTTATTTGTGCCAGATCATTTTTGCTGTTTTCTACTTCCAGACAGGCACTCTCATAAATATCAAAAATCTGCGACTTGCTGCTCTCAATTGTAGCGATGACATCTCGCAAAATATTATTTAGAGCCTTATCTTCAAACTCAACTGCTTCTTCCATGCTTTAACTGTTCCTCCTCATGGCTTTTCTACTGTGATTTTACCCTGCATCTCGCCGCAACGCAAATAATATTTTCTCATATAAAGTTATCAACAGGAAGATTGGTTGTGGATAAATATTTATCCACAACCAATCTTCCTGTTTTTTCAATAAAATC
>Ga0183099_1001056_pt1 | contig 16885 bp, 15 predicted proteins | sample Biomet1_FD_127788 | JGI IMG/M metagenome (GOLD analysis project Ga0183099, IMG submission 127788) | Microbial communities from bioreactor (seeded with anoxic lake sediment) at LBNL, California, USA - Biofuel metagenome 1 | ecosystem: Engineered > Bioreactor > Anaerobic > Unclassified ... | reverse complement strand
TAGCACAATACTAGCACAATACAGTTCGTGGTGATCAGCGGCAGGTATATACCCAGAACACGATAAAGGTCAGGTGCGCTTTTCTGAATGACCATTTCGGTAAACTGCACAACCACGGCGATAACCAATATAAACGCCAGTGTGCTGAGTGACGCGGCACCTAGTGGCGTCAATATGTAATGGTCGACCAGATAACAGAAAGCCGATGTCAGCGTTAAGACAAACGCAGTGGCGACACCCATACCAATGGCGGGCTCAATTTTTTTCGACACGCCCATAAAAGGGCAGAGACCAAGAAATTTAACTAATACGAAGTTATTGACCAGTACAGTACTGACCAGAAGTAACAGGTATTCGGACATAATTCATACCTCAGCTTGCAAGCGCGCACATTATCTTAGTATGCCGGAAGCTTAACAACCCTTAATCACAAGGGTTTCTGGCTATTAGTACGCTGAATGGCTAGACTTTGCTCTCTTTAGCCCCGTTTTCAGGAGGTAATTTTGGGTGGCTTATCGATGCTGGCACTTACTCTTGCCATGCTGCTTTGGTCCAGTGCATTCATCTCATTGAAATATCTGCTGGATTACTTTCATCCGACACAGATTGTATTCATTCGTATGCTGATTGCCAGTGGCTGTTTTTTGCTTTTTGGTAAGAAACTTTTGCAGTTTCGTTATGAAGCCGGAGACTGGCGTTGGTTGGTCGTGATGGGTATAGCAGAGCCTTGCTTATATTTCCTTCTTGAAACATCCGCGTTGCAATACACCACCGCCGGACAAGCGGGCGTGATCACTGCAACTTTGCCGCTGTTGGCTTCTGTGGCTGCATTTATGATGTTAAAAGAACGCATTGGTAAATCGCAGATTATCGGTTTTCTTATTGCGATCCTCGGTTGTGCTGGGTTAAGTATGGCGGCCCAAAATGGGGAACATGCTAGTAATCCCTTACTTGGTAATACCTTAGAGTTCCTCGCAATGATCTGCGGCGCGGTATACTCAACATCGATCCGTAAACTATCTACTCGTTATTCAGCTCTCGTGCTGACTTCATTTCAGGCATTTGTTGGCGTCATATTCTTTGGTCCATTAGCGTTACAGCATGAGATGCCAGCGAATATTCCGTTATTTCAGTGGGGCAATTTCATCTATCTGGCAACGATTGTCACCATCGGTGCTTATTGGTTGTATAACTGGGCGATCAGTCGAGTGCCAGTCGCATTAGCAACGGCCTATATTAACCTGATACCCGTATTTACCTTGTTGCTGGCGTTTTGGCTGCTAAATGAACGGCTGAATTTCTGGCAATGTCTGGCTTGTGCCGCGGTATTTGTTGGCGTGGTAATTAGTCAGTTACCGAGAAAAGAAGTAATAACAGCAGAAGAGCAAACATTGGCTTAATGGCTAAGCATCGAGGAAATAAAACAAGGGGAAGCGTGTGCTTCCCCTTAAATTTTGAGCGTTTATTCGAAATGAGACAGCGCGAGCGCGAAATCCAGAATATCCATTTCCACACCACTCAGTGTTTCATCCCATTCCACCCCGATCAATACACCATCAGCGTGTAAGTCGTTTACCCATTCTTCAAAAAATTCATCTAATGGGATGGCGGTTGGCTCGTATTCTTTCCATTCATCACAGCATAATAATTTAGCGGCACGCTCAGATGACCATACCGGTAATACATCAACCGCTTCGTCGTCTTGTGAGTCGCAAACCACCCATTCATCTTCAAACTGCAGCCCCCACAGAACACCGTTGTCTTTCACTTCGGTGATAAATTTTTCCGGGATATGCTGTTCGATGTGATCTGTCATATTCATGTTCCAATTTGAGTGGATGATAACGATTTTGTGTATTGTAGCGGAAAAATCAGATTTCGGTATTTTGTGTCTTCTTGATCAGCTCTCTGTTGGTCATAAACAGACGGAAATCAAATTCCAGCTGATGATAAGACGGTTCCATGTAGGTGCAAAACTGATAAAACGCTTTATCGTGCTGTGTTTCTTTCAGATGAGCCAATTCATGTACGGCAATCATCCGTAAAAATTCTGGCGGTGCTTCCCGGAAAACACTGGCAATAATGATGTCATGTTTCCGTTTTATTTTACTGCCTTGCAGTTGTGCTTTGCGCACATTTAAACCCAGCGCATGATGCACTACCGAAAGTTTACTGTCGTAGCGTACTTTACTGATGGCAGAAACATTACGCATATAGCGATTTTTCATCTCCGCCACATAGTCAAACAGCGCAGTATCACTTTGAATGTCATGCTGGTCTGGATAGCGTTTCGCTAAAAAATCACCGAGCTGTTGCTTATGGATCAGTTGTCGCACCTGCTGCAGTAATTGTTCCGGGTAACCATTCAGATACATTAAATCAGACATGGTTTTTACTCTGCAGACGGCTCTTTTTTAACCCAGGGGGAACTTTGGGTTAACACATATAAGTCTTCTACTTTAGCTCGAGCCCAAGGTGTCCGACGCAAAAATTTGAGACTCGATTTAATACTCGGCTCATTTTGAAAACAGTTGATGTCGATACGCTGACCTAACTCATCCCAGCCATAATGAGCTACCAGTGCTGTAACGATATGTTCCAGCGTCACGCCATGCAGCGGATCTTTGGATTGAAATTGGGACATATTGATTAATTTTCTGCCATATAAAAATAAGCCGACAGAGTAGGAGATGAAGGCTCAAATAGCAAATCAGCAGCAATAGAAAAATAGCGTTATGTGTGTGATGATGATCACTTTCCCACATCTAGCATAATTATCATGGAATTAGAGATTTCTACGCTCTTCCTGCTGGCGTTTTGCGGTATTGCCGCAGGGTTTATTGATTCAATTGCCGGTGGCGGTGGTTTACTGACTGTACCAGCCTTACTGAGTATTGGTATTCCTCCCGCACAAGCATTGGCGACCAATAAGCTGCAAAGTAGCTTCGGTAGCTTTTCTGCCACATTCTATTTTTTACGGCGTGGTTATATTGATCTGAAGCTGATCCGAAATGGTGTCTTTTTTACCTTTATTGGTAGTGCGTTAGGTACTTTACTGGTTCAGCAAATTGACCCTTCGGCACTGAAACAAGCCATTCCTTTCATGCTGATCGGTTTTGCGCTGTATTTCATGTTCTCGCCACGTATTGGTGAGGAAGATCGCCAGCAGCGCATTAATTTTTCTCTGTTTTCTTTATTGGTCGGCTTAGGTGTTGGCTTTTATGACGGTTTTTTCGGCCCGGGAACCGGCTCATTCTTTGCTATCGCATTTGTTGCACTGGCTGGTTTTAATCTGTCTAAAGCAACGGCATATAGCAAATTACTGAATTTCACGTCGAATGTTGCTTCACTTATTTTCTTTATGCTTGGCGGCAAAATACTCTGGCAAGTCGGCATTATTATGGGGATCGGGCAGTTCATCGGTGCACGCCTTGGCTCAAAAATGGTTGTGAGTAAGGGCAGCAAAATCATTCGACCTCTATTGGTGACTATGTCATTGGTTATGTCTGCGCGTTTACTTTGGCAACACTATTACGCCGGCTAAATTTTAGTCATCATATTGTCATTTTCCACAGGCACTCTTCGCTGATAATCCGAATAAAACAACCAAAGAGAGTGCCTATGAAATTACGTCGTAAAAAAATCAAACAACGTCATATGTGGTTTAGTTTATGGCAGCATGAATTATCGCCTGTCAATCAAGCAAATTTGACACCAGTCAAGGTCAGCGAACGATAAATACGGTTGTTCTTGCACAACGGAAGGCGGCTTTGCTATCAGTTTGTTATAGTTAAAAATAAAAGCTGGTAATGCCTTATGTTTCTGGAACAAATTGAAATAACAGGATTCCGTGGCATCTCCAGGCTGTCAGTTAAGCTGGGGCAAATTACCGCACTGATCGGGGAAAACGCTTGGGGTAAAAGCAGTCTATTACGAGCGTTATGGAGTCTGCTTGGTCATGATGCATTACCCTATCAATTTGTAGCTGACGATTTTTACCGAGCGCCCTGTGATGGTGCCAATGGTCAGGAACTTATCATTCGTCTTACTTTCCGGGAACACCGCCCGGGAGTCAGTCAACATTCTCATCGTCTGAATCGTCTGTCCAGCATCTGGACTCGCCATCATTTAGACATGTTTCACCGCATCCATTATGTAGCCAAAGCTTCTTTGAATACGGATGACATTATTTCAGAACATTACTTTGAAGATGCGCATGGCAGTCGAGTACCCGATGAAAATAGCGCGGAATTGATTCGTTTATTAAGCTCAATGAACCCAGTGCTACGTCTGCGCGATTCACGTTCAATTAGTGCATTAGTTGAGCCTGCTGTTGAACCAGATGATTTTGTAGGTGACATTACCGACTTATTACCGGATTGCACTCCAGATCGGCAACAACGGATCACCGATGGTGTTCATGCTGCAGAATATCTGCTTGATCGCTATTTCATGAATGTGCCTCATCAAACTAAACGCAGTCAGCGCGATATTATCAACCAACCGGGCTCATTGCATGGTCTGACTGACTGGCATGATCTGTTGCGTAATATGGATAACGACACCATGCAACAGATGCTAGCGCGGATCGGTCATGCGCTGTTGTCATCGCATTCAGGGCGTAAGTTGGAAAATGAGGCGCGGCCTATCTATATTCTGGAAGATCCAGAAAGTCGATTGCACCCAACTATGATGTCAATTGCGTGGGGGCTTATTCAGCAATTGCCAGGGCAAAAAATATTAACGACCAATTCCGGCGATTTATTGACCACGCTACCGCTGAGCCAGATCCGACGTCTAGTACGAACGAATGGTACCGCTAAAAGTTACCAGATGGATGAAGATCGTTTCACTGCGGATGACTTACGCAAGATCACCTTTCATGTGCGTATCAATCGGCCGATGTCATTGTTTGCCCGCTGCTGGCTATTAGTTGAAGGGGAAACCGAACTGTGGTTACTCTCTGAACTCGCGCAGCTATGCGGTTACCATTTGCCCGGTGAAGGGGTGCGTATCATTGAATATGCGCAATGTGGTTATAGCCCATTGATCAAGTTGGCAAATGACCTCGGGATCTCATGGCATATGCTGGCTGATGGTGATGAGGCGGGGGTGCGGTATATTCAAGGTGCCAGAAGATTAATGGCGGAAGAACATCAACATAGTGGTACTAATTTAACGCTGTTACCGAGTCGGGATATCGAACATTTTCTCTTTGTGCATGGTTTTGACGAGGTTTATCGACGCGAAGCCGGCAATCGGGATCTGCGCAATCTACCAGCAAACAAAATTATTGAACGGGCGGTTTCACGTCGGTCGAAACCGGGAATGGCGCTGGCGGTAATAGAAGAAGCAATGAAGAAAGGGGTGGACAGTGTGCCGCCGTTACTACAAAACATGTTCAACAGAGTTGTCGCGTTGGCTAGAGAGCAGGCATAAAGAAAAAAGCCTTCCTATATTTAGGAAGGCTTTTCAATGATAACGATTAGAACAAAGTCTCTGTCAGATTATACAGTTCTTCGTTAAATGGACGTTTCATATTTTCGATGCAATCGATGATGTCGTGGTGAACCAGTTCGTTTTTCAACAAACCAACACAACGACCACCTTCGCCTTGTAACAACAGTTCCACAGCATAAGCGCCCATACGGCTAGCTAATACACGATCACGAGCTGTTGGTGAACCGCCACGTTGGATGTGACCCAGAATTGTTGCGCGGGTTTCCAGACCTGTGTGCAGTTCGATCAGATTTGCCAGCGCGTTAACATCGGTAACGTGTTCGCAAATAGTGATGATTGCATGACGTTTACCGTTCGCAATACCTGAGTCGATATTGGCCAGCAGGTCTTCTTTTTTGAAGCCTTTTTCTGGAACGATAACGAATTCTGCACCACCGGCAACAGCAGCAGCCATTGCTAAGTCGCCACAGTGACGGCCCATTACTTCAACCACAGAGATACGTTTGTGGGAAGTTGAGGTATCACGCAGACGGTCAATCGCTTCCATTACTACGTTCAGTGCAGTATCGAAACCGATAGTGAAATCAGTACCAGCGATATCGTTGTCGATAGTGCCTGGCAGACCGATACATGGATAGCCCATTTCAGTCAGTTTTTTCGCGCCCATATAAGAGCCGTCGCCACCGATAACAACCAGTGCTTCGATGCCGTGTTTGTTCAGGTTAGCGATCGCTTCACGACGTACACTTTCTTCTTTGAAAGCAGGGAAGCGAGCAGAGCCCAGCATGGTGCCACCACGGTTAATGATGTCTGACACGCTGCGACGATCCAGCTTTTCGATACGATCGCGGTGTAAACCCAGATAACCGTCACGAATACCATAAACTTCGATACCTTTAGCCAGCGCAGCACGAACTACGGAGCGGATTGCCGCGTTCATACCTTGTGCATCACCGCCACTGGTCAAAACACCAATTTTCTTGATCATTGTGTGCCTCTATAGAGAAATTACAAAACAAACAGATTCTTGAGTGAGTACTACACATGGCATGTCGTTATGATTTTATCAGCCGTCTGGAAGTTCACCCGTTCATATCCGGACCGTGTAATACAAAACAAGGCACCCTCTGAGAGGATGCCTTGAAAAAACAATTATTTAGCTGCAGCTTCGATGATGGCAGAGAAATCAGCCACTTTCAGAGATGCACCACCGATCAGACCGCCATCGATGTCAGTTTGAGCCAGCAGTTCAGCCGCATTTGCAGCGTTCATAGAACCACCGTACAGAACCTGTACTTTAGCAGCTACGTCAGCGTTGAAACCAGCTAAGTAAGCACGGATGTGTGCATGTACTGATTGAGCGATTTCTGGAGTAGCAGTTTTGCCAGTGCCGATTGCCCATACTGGTTCGTAAGCAACAACAGCGTTAGCGAAAGAGTCGATACCAGCTACGTCGATAACAGCTTTCAGCTGAGTTTCAACAACAGCTTTAGTTTCGTTAGCTTCGAACTGTTCCAGAGTTTCACCGATACACAGAACAGGGATCAAACCGCCAGCTTGAATAGCAACGTATTTAGCAGCAACAACAGCGTCAGTTTCTGCATGCAGAGTACGACGTTCGCTGTGACCAACCAGAGCGTATTTACAGCCGAACTCTTTCAGCATAACTGGAGAGTTTTCACCAGTGAATGCGCCAGAGGTATGAACGTCTGCATCTTGTGAACCGTATTTCAGTGCAGAACCGGCAGTCAGTTGTTCAACTTGACCCAGGAAAATAACAGGTGCACAAACAGCTACTTCAACGTTTGCTGCTGCAGCTACTGGTGCTTTCAGACCTTCAACCAGAGCTTCAACAGACGCTTTAGTGCCGTTCAGTTTCCAGTTACCCATGATCAGGTGTTGTCTCATTTGCTGTATCCTCAGGATGGTTTGTGATGTTTATAGTATTTGCAACGCATTATAGAAGGAGTGGCGCCCGGCGAATAGTCGCCATTTTGTTACCGCTCGTAATTTTTTCTCTTATTACTGATCCATATCAGAAACTTCACTCGAAAAAAACAAAACAAAATAAAAAGCCACCCGTTTTTTAACAAGTTAGTTACGAATGCGGTTCCATACTTGCCCGATCCATTCATGCAGCGCCATTTCAGAATACATAAGATAGCGGCCGGAAGGTAAATAGCCATAGGCTGGGATCTCGGATTGTTCCTGTCGACCCACATATTGCGCTGGTGCCGGGATAGGATTTACACCGGCATGATGGAACAATGTCATGGCTCTGGGCATATGTGAGGCGGAGGTAACGAGCGCAGTAGGGCTGCCGGAAATTAGTTGACTGTCGCGTGCTACTTCTTCTTCTGTATCTTTGGCATTTTCGATTAACGTCATGTCATTTCGTGATACGCCATTTGCTTCTGCTACTCGTGCGTACATCTCTGCGCCAGAAACAGGATCACCAGCCACGCTGCCAGAAAAAATCATATGCGCCTTCGGGTTCAACCGTTTTATCCGCAACCCTTCCTGTATTCGCGCCATTGCAGCTTCAGTGAGCTGGCTGGTTAACGGCACTGACGGATCAGAGACATGCCCATGACCTAGTACAATAATAAAATCGACAGGCTGTTGGTCAGGAAAAGCCGGGTACATTTGTTCCAACGGGCGATTTAATTCCATGCTGACCGGGCGAATTGAAAAAGTAATTAGCAGGATGGTTGCCACAGAAACAAGCAATTTGCCACTTTTCTGCCAGCGGGTTAACCACAACAGAAATAATCCGGCAAAAAGCAGAACAGCACAAAAAGGCAGCGGCATCAGCAGCAGACCAAGCCATTTTTTAAGCATAAAAAGCATATCTTTATCCCGAATTGACGATCGAAATTCCACGTTTTCACAGCTTATGACAGAATAGCGGCCCTTTTCCATCAGATACAGCAGAACATACCTTTATGTCAGATCACTCTTTTGATGGGCTGTCAGAGAAATTTGCACAGAACATATACGCCACCAGTAAAGGAAAGATCCGTACCGCTGTTGTTTGGCGTGATCTGGAACAAGGGCTGGCGCGTTTTGGCAATCAGCGGCTACGCATTTTAGATGCCGGTGGTGGCTTTGGCTTTTTTGCGCAGAAATTAGCGGCACTGGGGCATGATGTCACATTATGTGACCTGTCTGCCGATATGCTTGAGCTGGCGAAAGAACAGATTGCCGAAAAAGGGCTGGCAGAGCGGATCCGCTTAGTACATTGTTCCATTCAGGACTTGCCTGATTATGTCGATGGCACATTTGATTTCGTGCTGTGTCATGCCGTCGTGGAATGGCTGGCTGATCCGAAACAGACGCTCGTTGGGCTATTGCATTACCTGAAGCCGGGCGGACTATTTTCATTACTGTTTTATAATCGTGATGCTTTGTTGTTTCAGAGTCTGGTGGTAGGGAATTTTGACTACATCCGTGCTGGTCTGGTAAAAAAACGGCAGCAAAAACTGACACCAACTAACCCGCAAACACCAGCAGATGTGTATCAATGGCTGGAAGAGTGGCAGATGCCACTGTTGTGTCGCAGTGGCGTGCGGGTGATCCACGATTACATGCGACATAAAGAAGATCAGCACAAAAAGTTTTCCGATTTATTGGAAATGGAATTACGTTATTGTCAGCAAGAGCCGTTCGTCCATTTGGGGCGCTACATGCATGTGCTGGCCAGTAAGCCGTGCCAGTAAATCATGATTGATAAGAGATTATAATGACCGAACAACTTAGGCCTGAGCGCAGCCTGCCGGAATTAGTCGGTTGGGTGAAACAGGAGCAGCTGGAACTTCATCTTAGTAATGAACGTCTGGCGTTCCTGATCGCGATATCCTCAATGGCACGGGATGAGCAAACACAGGAATTAAGCGAAGCTGCACTGCATGATGCGTTTAGTTACGTCAGCCAGTTATATGGTCTGATGGACGAAACGCTGTCGGTGCGTGCAAATAACGCGATCAATGAACTTGTCCGCCAACGATTGCTATCGCGTTTTAATACCGATCCGGTGGCGGGCGAGAGCGTATATCGTTTGACGCGGTTAGCGGTGGGGATCATTGAGTTTTATGTTGATCAGCAGCAGGTCAACAGCGTCAAATTGTCACTGCTGTTAGAGCAGGTCGCCGGTGAGTTAGATAAAGCCTATACCGCAGCTATACATGCAACCGATGATTCCGCTTGGGAAAAAGAGGTTTATCCGCGCCTGAAATATTCGGTGGAAGAGATCTTAAGCCGTATCGACCTGACTCAAAGGGCGATGGATGATCAACAAAATCAGGTAAAAGCCGAGATCGCTGATCTTTTGAATCAGAACTGGACGCAGGCCATCCATAACTGCGAAAAACTATTGCGTGAAACTGGCCAGACGTTGCGTGAATTGCAAGATACGCTCGATGCCGCCGGGCATAAATTGCAGTCAGGTTTGTTGAATATTCAGGAAACCGCCCGCGCGCAGGCTATTACTTCGGTGCAGGTTGAACACCTGACCTTTGAGTTGCAAAGCCGTATTGACGCAATTCTGAGCTGGGGCCAACAGTGTATTGAGCTGTGGGCGCGGTATGATCGACACGTGCATAAGTTTATCCGTAACGCGATTGATATGGATAAAAACCGAGTCTTCAGCCAACGCTTGCGTGAATCGATCCGTGATTTTGATAATCACAACTGGTTATTACTGGTCGCACAAGAAGCTCGTCTGCTGGAACTGCGCGATGAAACGCTGGTGCTGCATAATGATGAGATCACCGGCGAATTACCGGTTGCGCTGGAATTCCAAGAAATTCAGGCGCTGGATGAAAAACTTGCTGAGCATATCAGTGGTTATCTGGCCGATTTCCAAGTGCATGGTAAGCCGCTCGATATGGCCGATCTGCTGAAAGATTACCTGCAACAATTCCCTGAATATCAACACTTTGATGTCGCCAGAATGCTGGTCGATCAAGCGGTTCGTCTGGGTTATTCCAGTGCAGAACTCAGCAGTGCCCGTCATCCGAAGTGGAAACCAATTAACGATTTAGGTGCTAAGGTGCAAGCGCATGTCATTGATCAATACTGAGTTACCTATCGCATTACGCCTTGCACAGGCGATTGCCAACCCGCTGTTTCCGAAACTGGATACCGCGTTACGCAGTGGCAAACACATCAGTGCTGACGATTTAGATCAGCACTCTTATCTGCTTGATTACCATGATGAACTGGAAAGTTTTTACAGTCGCTATCAGGTGGAATTGATTAAAGCACCGGAAGGTTTTTTCTACATCCGTCCGCGTTCAACTTCAGAAATCGGCACGTCGGTGCTCTCTGAGCTGGATATGCTGGTGGGCAAAGTGCTTTGTTATCTCTATCTCAGCCCTGAGCGTTTGGCGAATGAAGGTATTTTTTCACTGCTCGATTTGCAGGAAGAGGTGGTTTCGTTAGCTGATGAGCGGCAATTACTGCGCATGGTCAACCAGCGTAGCGGTGGCACCGATTTAGATAAGAAAAAGCTACAGGAGCGTATTCGTACCTCGATGCGTCGTTTGCGTCGGTTAGGCATGGTTACCGCTCTCGGCGTGGGTGATAAATTCCGTGTTAATGAAGCCGTGTTCCGCTTTGCAGCCGATGTTCGCACTGACGAAGACCCGCGTGTTGTGCAGTTACGCATGATCCGCGAGGGCGAAGCGATTTTACATGATGATGAATTACCAACCCGTGAAACCGTATGGGATTCACTGGATGAAGCAGAAGAAGATGAAGAGCAATTGGGGCTGGATATATGATCACGCGCGGTAAATTTCTCTCTTTCACCATGATCAACTGGAACGGCTTTTTTGCCCGTACCTTTGAACTCGATCAGATGGTGACGACACTATCCGGCGGTAACGGCGCGGGTAAATCGACCAGCATGGCGGCGTTAATCACGGCGCTGATCCCCGATCAGACACTGCTGCATTTCCGTAATACGACAGAAGCCGGCAGCTCTTCTGCCAGCCGTGATCGTGGCTTATACGGTAAATTACAGCGTGGTCACTGCTATTCCCTGATTGATGTACTCAATTCCAAAGGGCAACGTTTGTGGTTCGGTGTGCATTTAGAGCAGGTCGCCAACCGCGATAACAAAGTCAATATCACGCCATTTTGTTTGTTGGATGTGCCAGAAACACTGCAACCGACTGATTTTTTACTGGAAAAATTAGACGGCGATAAAGCAAAAGTTCGCCCGTTTAACGAACTGCGTAAGCAGGCGGCCGAGCTGGGTGCTATTCGTTTCGTCAAATTCAATTCGGTGACCGATTATCACAACGTAATGTTTGAATACGGCGTGACGGCGAAGAAACTACGTGATCAGCGTGATCGCTCCAGATTCTATCGCCTGATCGAAGCATCACTGTATGGCGGTATCTCGTCTTCCATCAGCCGTTCGCTACGTGAATATTTGCTGCCAGAAAACTCTGGCGTGCGAAAAGCATTTCAGGATATGGAAGCGGCGATCCACGAAAATCGCCGTACTCTTGATGCCATCAAAGAAACACAGGCACAACGCGATCTGTTCCGCCATTTAATTACCGAAACCACCAATTATGTGGCGGCTGATTATGTGCGTAATCAGAGTGAAAAAAATCGTTTATCCGAATTGGCACTGCATGGCCGTAAACAGTTGCAGGATAAACAGCGCCTGATCCGTGAGGAAAAACAGCGAGCGATTTATCTGGCGGAAGAAGCCGAGCAGATGGGCGCCCGTGAGAAACATCTGACCGAAGATCTGGAATTAGCTGCCGAGCATCTGGCCAAAGTGATGGCGGCGACAGGCTTGACCAATAAGATTGTGCAATATCGTGAAGATGTTGAAGATCTGAGTGTTAAAGCGGAAGAGCAGTCTGCTATTACGCTGGAACTGACCGAAGAAAAAATCGAGCTAGAGCTGCGGAAATCACAAAGTGAAGACGAAGCCGACAGCCTGAAAAGCCAGTTGGCTGACTACCAGCAGGCGCTGGATGTGCAGCAGACGCGGGCGATCCAATATCAGCAAGCGGTTAATGCATTAGAACAAGCGCAGAAATTGTGCGATCTGGCTGATTTGACCCCAGATAACGTGGCTGGTTTTCAGCAGACGTTACGCGATCAGGAGCAGCAAGCAACCGACCAAATGTTGTCGTTACAGCAGCGTCTGCGTTTAGCGAAAGCGGCAGCTGATCAATACGAACAGGCATTTATTACCTTACAGCAAGTCACTGGCCCGATCTCTCGTGAGCAGGCTTGGGAGCAGGCGCAAAAGGTTATTGAACAAGCGCGTGAACACCGTACGTTAGTGGCGCGTCGCAATCAGGTTGAAAATGCTCTGCAAGATATTCGTCGTAATCAAGAGCAACAAAATGCCCTGATTACCATTCAGGAACAACTGCTGCGTCAGCTCGAAACGCAAGGTAGCCAGTATGATCTGACTGACAACGAGCAGTTGAGCGAGTTAGCTGTAGCATTGGCAGAACAGCAAGATGACCTGCAACAGCGCTTAGAGCACGACCAGCAAGATCGTATCCGACTGCATCATCAGCTTGATGCCACACGGCAACAAATTGAGCAACTGCGTAAAAAAGCACCCGCTTGGTTGCTGGCACATGAGAAATTAGAAAAGCTACAAGAGATGACGGGTGAAACGCTTGATTCACCCGTCGCCATCAGTCAATTACTGCAACGGACGCTGGAACAAGAACGCACGCTGGAGCAGGAAAAGCGCCTGTTACAGCAGCAGAAAGAGAGTTTAGAGCAACAGCTGCGCAACCTGCAGCAGTTTGCCGGTAATGAAAACCCGCAGTTGGTGCGCATTTGCGAACAATTGGGTGGTGTGTTGCTGACGGATGTTTATGACGATATCTCTCTTGATGATGCACCGTATTATTCCGCCTTGTTTGGCCCGGCCCGCAGCGCCATTGTGGTGGTTGATCTGGAAGGTGCGATCAATCACCTGAATACGCTGACCGAATTACCGGAAGATATTTATCTGATCCAGGGTAACCCTGATGCGTTTGATGAAAATCTGCACGATGCCAGCGAGTTTGATAAAGCTGTATTGGTGCGCACTAGCCAGCGCGAAATTCGTTATTCACGTTATCCAGAAGTGCCGGTATTTGGCCGTGCGGCGCGTGAACAGCGTATCGATCTGTTGTCAGCACAGCGCGATGAAATTGTTGAAACCTATGCCAAACTGGCATTTGAGCAGCAAAAACAGAATCGTTTGTATCATCACCTCAGCCAGTTTATGACTGAGCATCTGCATGTGGCATTTGAAGATGATCCGGAAGCGGCGCTGGCAGTATTGCAAAGCGAGATCCGTCAGGCAGAAAATAATCTGCAGCAACAACAGCAAAACGAACACCAATATCGCCAGCGCGTGACGGCGTTGCAGCAGCAACAGCAGTTGGTTGCTCGTCTGCAATCGCAATTTAATCTGCTGTTTGATAACTCGTTGAATGATCGCTTGCAACAAGCAGAAGCGGAATTTGCCGCGTGTCAAAGCGCACAGCAGTTCCTCGATCAACACGATAAAGCGTGTCGGAAGCTGGAAACCTTGCTCGATGCGCTGCGTGAAGACCCAGCTGCATTTGATGAGTTGCAGCAAGCCAGCTTCGCTGCTGAGCAGCAACTGACTGCCGTTCGTCGTCAGGCGTTTGCGTTGGATGAGTTATTTGCCCGTCGTGCCTATTTTGCCTATCACGATGCTGAGAGTTTGTTAGGTCAAACCTCTGAAATCAGTGAGCGGTTAAAACAAAAACTGGCTGATGTGGAGCAACTCCGCCGTCAATTGGCAGAACAACTGAAACAGATCACACAGCGCTATCAGGAAGCGCTACAAATCCAAACTGCACTCAATTCCAGTTTGCAGGCTAAAACACAGACATTGCAGGAGTTCGAACGTGAATTGCAGCAGATGGGCCTGCAAATCGCTGCGGATATGGAAGATCAAGCGAGAAGTAAAAAGCGCGATCTGGAAGATCAGTTGGTGCGCACCCGCAGTCGCCGTACACAGGCGGAAACGCAATACCAGATCTGTCGCCGCGATATTGATAGCCTGAATCAGCGCTTTAATTCGGAAAATAAAGAGTATCGCGCTGCGCGTCATCTGTTGCTCGAACACAAGAAAAACTGGAGTCGTGTATTAACGCTGGCGCGTACTAATGGCGTTGAAAAGCAGCTTAATCGCCGTGAACTGGCTTATCTGGAAGCAGAAGAATTACGTTCAATGTCTGACAAGTCGCTGGGCGCGTTGCGTTTGGCAGTGGCGAACGATGATTCGCTGCGTGACACACTGCGCTTATCAGAAGGTAATCGTCAGACTGAGCAGAAAGTGCAGTTTTACATTCAGGTTTATCGTTATCTGAAAGATCGCATTCGTCATGACATTATCCGCTCTGATGATCCAATTGACGCGATTGAAGAGATGGAAATTGAGCTGGCGCGTCTGGCAGATGAACTTAAGCAGCGTGAAACGCATTTATCGCTCTCTTCACACGAAGTGGCGGCGAAAATCACCAACATCATTCGTCGTGAACAGAATCGTATTCGCGTGATGAACCAAGGGCTGCAAAACATTACCTTTGGTCAGGTGCGTGGTGTGCGTTTGAATGTGAACGTGCGTGAGTCATATGCTCGTTTATTACAAACGTTGGGCGAACACGCCCAGCAACATCAGGATCTGTTTGCCAGCAACGAACTGAGCTTCTCTGAAGCGATGGCGAAACTGTTCCAACGCCTGAATCCGCACATCGATCAGGGCGAGCGTAGCTTCCAAGTACTGGGTGAGGCTTTGCTCGATTATCGCAATTACCTTGAGTTGGAAATTGAGGTATTACGTGGCGTTGATGGCTGGTTACGTGCAGAAAGTGGTGCCTTATCGACCGGTGAAGCGATTGGTACTGGTCAGGCTATTTTGCTGATGGTGCTGCAAAGCTGGGAAGATGAAAATCGCCGTCTACGTAGCAGCGACATTGAACCTTGCCGTCTGTTGTTCCTGGATGAAGCTGCGCGTCTGGACGCTAAGTCGATTGCGACACTCTTTGAGTTGTGTGAACGACAAGACATGCAGTTGCTGATTGCCGCACCAGAAAATATCAGCCCGGAGAAAGGTACGACCTACAAACTGATCCGTAAGGTGCATGGTAAACAAGAGCATGTGCATGTAGTTGGTTTACGCGGGTTTGGTGGCAGCAGTGAAACACTGCCATTGAGTGCGTAATGAATGGAAGGCAGCCTTGGCTGCCTTTTCTTTTGGGTAACGATGACGAATGATGAGCCCAGAGCAGGTATTGAATTCAGCGCCAACAGAATTGATCATCCGGTTATTGGATAAACGGCAGATCCGTATTCGTAAGCGCTGGGCCATTATTCAGCTCAATTTGTGGTTACAGCAAGGTTGGGTTACTGCGCAGGGTGAGGGCATCTTTAATTTAACGGTGGCAGGCGAACAAACTTTCCGACAGTATTTGCTTAGCCAAGGCGAAAACTCACTAGAGTTGCTACTACAACAACTCGATATTCAACTGCCAGAGCAGTGTAACAGCCGCATCCTTTCCTATTTACTCAAACAAGATGCCAAAATCACGCTGGAACACATGCGTGAGCATGAAATCAAAGTCTTGCGAGATAGCTATTTATTACTTCGTTGCAACCTGCCGTGCAGCATTTTTATGCAATCGGGCGAGCTGATCGATGTCAGCAGCTTGTTTAGTGCATGGGGTGAGGTAGCCATTCCCGAGAGAGCGATTACCGGCATTACAAAAATTCTCTGGAAAGAGAAACCACCGCAACATGTTGTCACGATTGATAACCGTGATGCGTTTGTCAGTATGGCTTTACCCGTTGACACCTTGTTGATCCATGCGCCGCTTAAAGATACAACGATGGCAGAGCAGTTACTTCGTTCGTTGACGGATAATATTCACTGGAGCCATTTCGGCGATCTGTCGCCAGAAAGCTTACAACTTACCAATGCATTTGCTGAGCGAATACAGCGGCAGTTAGCGCTATTGTTACCGGAAAATTGGCCAGACTACCTGCGACTACTGGGCGAACCCCTCGCGGTGAACGAGAGATGGGCGCTATCAGGTCTGACGCGTCAACAACAAATCAGCTTACAATTCCTCTTTGAGAACCAGCAAAAACTGCCACAGCAGGTCATGGTTTACGCAAAAAATTGGATCCACCTGACATAGTTTTGCAAGAAGCGGTGGTCGCTCGTTTTTCTCAGTGGTATAACATAGTCCGCAGGGCACTTGAGACTTACAACTTACCAATGCATTTGCTGAGCGAATACAGCGGCAGTTAGCGCTATTGTTCCGGAAAAATTGGCCAGACTACCTGCGACTACTGGGCGAACCCCTCGCGGTGAACGAGAGATGGGCGCTATCAGGTCTGACGCGTCAACAAC
>Ga0183099_1001055_pt1 | contig 16893 bp, 16 predicted proteins | sample Biomet1_FD_127788 | JGI IMG/M metagenome (GOLD analysis project Ga0183099, IMG submission 127788) | Microbial communities from bioreactor (seeded with anoxic lake sediment) at LBNL, California, USA - Biofuel metagenome 1 | ecosystem: Engineered > Bioreactor > Anaerobic > Unclassified ... | reverse complement strand
TACATAAATTCGTGCACCGTTAATCATCAAAACCAAGTTACTGTGCAGGTATCCGTCCCTGGAAAAGAGCTGGTCTTCGGATTTCCCGGCTCTCTCCCGAAATACTTTAAGAAATTCCCTCATCGAGATGCCGTCCTGACATTCAAGAAAAGTATCCGCTCCGAGAATGTCCTTTATCTGAGCAAAGGTTTTTATTCGAATTTTCATGTTTCCTCCGTCAATATTTTACAGTTTTGTCTCATTTTTTGCAATCTGTAATTTTGCCTTTAGTCCCATTTTCTGGACAAAAAGTATTTTACCAATAGGTACCTTTTCGGTATTATTCACAATTGTGAATGCTCTTAGAAAATTTAATGTTTCCGATGCAGTCAAAAAAAATTCAAATCAAAAGGTCGGTATTCATCCATGGAAATAGAAAATGTGCAGGATGCGTTGCTCAGAGAACTTGCAGGATTGGAATGCTTAATTATTTCATATTCAGGGGGAATAGACAGTACTTTACTTGCATTACTTGCACAAAAAGTACTTCAGGATAAGGTCAAATGTATACTTTTTGATGCGCCTCTTGTTCCTAGAAAAGCCGTTGACGAAGCAGAGGAAATCGCACGCAAATTCGGGTTATCCTGCTCTACAATTCCCTTTCCTATTCTGGAAAATGAAGAATTCAGGAAAAACAGTCCCAATCGCTGCTATATCTGTAAAAAGCAATCTGCAAGGATATTAAAGGATCAGGCTGAAAAACTGGGAATTTCAAAAATAGCTGATGGGATTAACGCTTCTGATCTCAATGAATACCGCCCCGGACTTCAGGCAAGTAATGAAGAAAAAATCCTTCATCCCTTTCTCTCACTTGGGATTCAAAAGAAACAGATAAGGCAACTGGCTCAGGACTGCGGCTTTGATTTCTGGAACAAACCGTCAGCTTCATGTCTTGCATCGCGAATTCCATATGGGGAAGAAATCACAGTTGAAAAGCTGCAAATTATAGAAAACGCAGAAAATTTGCTGCACGATCTGGGTTTTTCAAATCTGCGTGTAAGACTGCATGGTAAAATTGCAAGAATCGAGTTGATACCTGAAGAATTTGAAAAAGCAGTAAGCATGCGAGATCAAATGTTAGAGGTATTGCAGGACTGTGGCTTTTCTTATATTGCCCTCGATCTTAAAGGATACAGAAGCGGGAGTATGGATGAAGTGTTATGAACCTTAAAGATTGTCTGGCTGACTTTCAAATACCCCGGTACCTCCATTATATGGATAGTGCGGCAACCAGCCTTGTTCCTGAGCCTGTAATAGCTGCAATGAACGAATATGACCAGCAGTACCGTGCCAATGTTGGTCGGGGGATGCACAGGCTTACAAGAGTTGCAACACAGAAATATCAAGATGCACACGAGTTGGTTAGCGGTTTCATTGGCGGGAAAGAAGGCACTACAGTCTTTACCAAGAATACGACCGAAGCTATCAACATGGTTGCAGCCGGCCTTGACTGGCAGCCCGGAGACCGAATAGTCACAACGGGAGTAGAACACCACTCTAACCTGCTTCCCTGGCTTCGCCTGCGCCAGAAAGGCGTTGAGGTGGTTATTCTCCAGCCTGATGAAGCCGGGATTTTTGATATAGAGGCATTTGAAGAGGAAATTACCGCTAATACAAAGCTGGTTGCGGTCAGCCATGCCTCAAACGTGCTTGGCACCGTACAGCCTGTCCGGGAGATTGCTGAGATCTGCAAAGCGCAGGGAGCCTATTTTCTGGTTGATGCGGCACAGTCCGTTCCCCATTTTCCTGTGGATGCACGGAGCCTGGGGTGCGATTTTTTATGTTTTTCAGGCCATAAGATGCTCGGGCCAACGGGCACTGGAGTTATGTGGATGCGAGATGCGGTTATCTCTCCACTCATACTGGGCGGAGGCACAGTCGAGGACGTCACAACTGAAGGGTATACCTTAACTGGCGGCTACCAGCGATTTGAGGGAGGCACCCCTAATATCTCAGGCGCAATCGGGCTTGGGCAGGCTGTGAAATATCTTGAAAGTCTGGGGATGGATGTTATCTTCAAGCATGAACAGAAGCTGACTGAACATCTTCTCACACGGCTTGCCGGGATAGAAAATGTCACAATTCATGGGCCTCAGGACACAAAAAATAGGATAGGGGTCGTCTCTTTTACCATAGGCAGGATTCACCCCCATGAGATAGCCTATTTGCTTGACGAAAGAGCAGCAATTCTTGTCCGTTCGGGAGATCACTGCTGCATCCCGCTAATGAAACACCTAGGGCTTCAAAACGGCACTGTGAGAGCAAGCCTTTACCTGTACAATACCCTGGAAGAGATTGACCTTCTTCTTGAAACAATCGAAGAAATCGCTCGCATAGCGTAAGGAGTAAGGTATAAGAATGTACAGCGTGGTTCCCTGCATAAAATATGATAACGGGTCAATGATCCCGTCGTCTCACGAAGTCGTAATGGAAGTGCCTCTTGCAGTCTTTGTCAACGGCCGCCACGCTCTAACCGCTATGGTAAGCCCGACGATGCTTGAAGAGTATGTAACAGGATTTTTATATACGGAAAGAATTATCCGCAAACTCGAGGATATCGAATCGTTGCACATAGAAAAAAGCAGAGAAAAAAATACAGATGAGAACAGAGATAAAAGCGAAAAAATAGATGGTGCCAGCACTCTCAGTGCCAGTGTCCTGACAAAAGAACCTTTTTCAATCATGCTTTCAGGCAAAACTGTCCTTTCGGGGTGTGGAGGCGACACTTCATTTGTAGATGTGGACCGGCTACCAAAAATCCAGTCGGATCTGGTTACTGATGTCTCAACAATTAAGAGTATAATGAAAGAAACGCTGGTCTCAGACCTTCATACCAGAACAGGCGGCATACATATTGTAGGGCTTTTCGGGCCGGACGGAAAGATCTGTGTAATAGAAGATATCGGCAGGCATAACGCCCTTGACAGGGCAATAGGTTACGGACTGAAACATGGTGTGGACTTCTCAAGGACAATTGTGACATGCTCGGGAAGGCTTTCTTCTGAGATGGTTAGAAAGTGCCTTATGGCTAATATTCCTGTTATCGCATCCAGAGGTGCAACCACCACGCTTGCCATAAACATGGGAGAGCAAGCCGGCCTTACTATTATCGGCTTTGTCCGGAGCCAGAAGATGAATATTTACACAGGCGAAGAAAGGGTAAGAAATGATTAATCTGCAACCTTTCCAAAGGAAAGCTTGACCAAAGGGATCAGAAATGAAGACTCTGCCGCAATGATTCCTGGTTACAATACTTCTTATCGCAATCCCTGGCACAAGTGCCAATATGCGGATAAGTCACGGTTTAAAACGTTTTTGAGGAATTTTGATGAACAACCCATTAAAAACAATAAGAGAAACAAAACCCCTGATACACCATATCACGAACTGGGTAACGATTTACGACTGTGCAAACATGACAAGAGCTTTTGGCGCGCTGCCTGTAATGGCGCATGCTCCTGAGGAATGTGCTGAGATGACAGAGCTTTCTTCGGCTCTTGTGCTTAACATCGGAACCCTAACATCCGAAATCATTGATTCCATGATTCTCTCTGGTACTGCTGCAAACGAAAAGAAGATTCCGGTCGTGCTTGATGCCGTCGGAGTCGGAGCTACGAAATTCAGGGACGAAATGGCTGCAAAAATTCTTGGTTCTGTCCGTATCGATATTATAAAAGGCAATTACTCGGAAATTGCAAAACTGGCAGGTGAAAGCGCTGAGACAAGAGGGGTTGAAGCAACTTCAATCAATGCGGATCCTACGAAGATCGCGAAAGAATTTGCAAAGTCAAGCTCCTCTATTGTCGTGATGACAGGAAAAGAAGATATTATAAGTGATGGCGAGAGGGTATTTATTGTAAAGAATGGGCACGAACTGATGGGCTCGATTGTCGGAACAGGATGCATGGCTGCATCTGTAATAGGTTCGTTTGTTGCTGTTAATCCGGATTACTGCGAAGCGTCCAGAGACGCTTTATGCTACTTTGGAGTTGCAGGGGAACTTGCAGCCGGGAAATCAAGCGGGCCCGGAAGTTTCAAGGTTAACCTGTATGATGAAGTGTTCAACATGACGGATGAGAAAGTAAAAAGCATGATGAATTTTGAAGAACAGCAAGTTCAGAAGGAAAAAGAAGAAAAGCAAATTCAGAAATGACTGATTTTGTTACTGATTTATAAAGAGATATTATAAACAAACGCTCATAAAAAGCCGTTTTTAAAAACGCGCATACTGGACGGATTTAAGCACTATGAACCAGAAAAGCTTCAATCGGAAAAGTTCCCTTTTAAAAGAAATTGACTTCTATCTCGTAACAGATTCCGGACTCTCGAAGAAAGGGACTTTATCCGATGTTAGGGAGGCAGTCGAGTCAGGCTGCAGGATTATTCAGTACCGGGAAAAAGATAAGAGTACAAAAGAGATGGTCGAAGAAGCTTCCGAAATCAGGAGGATATGCAGCGACAGGGCAATTTTTCTGGTAAACGACAGGATCGATGTTGCTTTAGCTGTTGATGCGGATGGAGTCCATATCGGCCAGGACGACATGCCTATTGAAACGGCAAGAAAACTCCTTGGTGAGGATAAGATAATCGGCCTTAGCGTACATGACAGGGAGGAAGCAATCCGGGCGGAAAAAGCCGGGGCTGACTATGTGGGTCTTGGCTCCATATTCGATACTGCTACAAAAAAAGATGCAGGAAAAGGAATCGGTCCGCTTAAAATAAGAGAAGTTAAAGATGCAATAAAGATTCCTGTAGTTGCTATTGGCGGAATAAGTAAAGAAAATTGTGAGAGTGCTACTCAAAATGGAGCTGACAGCCTGGTCGCAATTTCTGCAGTCGTGTGCAGTGACGATGTAAAAAAAGAACTAAATATTTTATTGATATAATCCAGAGAATCAAAAAGCATAAGAAGGACTGAGTAGAAAAAGGCATAAGAGGGACTTATTTTCTACTTTTTCTCAACCACAGGCCGATCTTCCTAAAAAATATATATTTTAATGTTCTATTTGTTTTTTGAGTCTATCCCAACTCCATGGCTCATCAAGGATATTGACGCTAACTTCTTCTATCCCGCCAATACTCAGAACTTTTCGCCTGACCTGGTCCTTAAGGTAATCTGCCATAGGGCAGAGATTTGTTGTCAATACAAGGTTCACTTCTGCGGTGGTTCCATTCACATTTATTTCCTTAACCAGACCCATCTTGACAATATCCATCCCGACTTCAGGGTCAATAACTTCTTTTAATACGGAATAGATTTGTTCATCCTTTTTGAGTGCGGCAGTATCCGGGATTTTTCCATGTCCTGAGATTATTTTTTCATGTGCTTCAAATTGTTCTTCTAACCTGCTTAACCTGTCAAGCATCTGGCTTACCATAAGAAGCGCTGGATCCGGTAGCTTATTATGATCCAGCAGTCCTATAGATACGGATGGTTCTGGCCCTGTAATCCGCGCAGGGACCCCAACTGCAGTAGCTTCGGGTGGGACTGGCCTAATAACAACCGAGCCCGCACCTATTTTAGCCCCTTTTCCAACAGTAATTGGCCCAAGTACGGCTGCGCCTGAACCAATAACCACATCGTTTTCAATAGTAGGATGACGCTTTATCTTTTCCAGAGCTGTCCCGCCTAACACAACTCCCATATATATCAGAACGTCATCACCCACTTCAGCAGTTTCTCCGATTACAACCCCGGAGCCGTGGTCTATGAAAACTCGCCTTCCAAGCTTTGCCCCGGGATGGATTTCAATACCTGTTAACATCCTGGAGATATGAGAAAGCAAACGGGCCAGAAAATAAAAGTGTTTATTCCAGAGCCAGTGAGATATCCGATGCACCCAGACAGCATGCAGGCCCGGATAGCAGCAGATTACCTCAAAGCGTAGACCTTGCGGTCGGGGTCTTTTTCAAAAACGGTCCTGATATCTTCTCTGATTCCCATTCGAAATCTTCCGGTATTAATTGTCAAATCGATTGGTCATCCAGCTGTTAGATGGATCAGTTAAACAGTTGGCCGATAAATCAGTCAAACAGGTCAGTGCTCAGATAACGCTCTCCCGTATCCGGCAAGAGCACAACAATCGTCTTCCCGCTCATTTCTTCCATGGATGCGATCTGCAGTGCAGCATAGGTAGCAGCGCCTGAGGATATCCCTGCGAGGATGCCTTCTTCCTTTGCCAGGCGTCGGGCTGTAGCAGCTGCATTGTCTCCGGTAACTTGGATTATCTCATCGACCAATTCAAGCCGAAGTACATCAGGAACAAAACCTGCACCGATACCCTGGATCTTGTGCGGTCCAGGGCTTCCGCCGCTGAGTACTGGAGATTCGGCAGGTTCGACTGCAATCGCCTTAAAAGTAGGTTTTCTTTTTTTGATGACGCTGGCAATACCTGTGATAGTTCCGCCTGTTCCCACGCCTGCTACAATGACATCAGCTTTACCGTCCGTATCTTTCCAGATTTCTTCGGCCGTTGTCCGTCTGTGAATTTCAGGGTTTGCAGGGTTCTGGAATTGCTGGGCTATAAAATAAAGCGCAGGATCTTCAGCAGCCATCTGCTCGGCTTTATTAACTGCCCCTTTCATTCCTTCCGTTCCCGGGGTCAGGACTAGCTCTGCTCCCAGCGCTTTCAGCAGTTTTCTCCTTTCTATAGTCATTGTCTCAGGCATAACCAGTATGAGCTTATAGCCGCGGGCGGCGCATACGCCTGCAAGTGCAATGCCTGTGTTGCCACTTGTAGCTTCAATAATCGTAGTGCCAGATTTGATCTTCCCTTCTCTTTCGGCTTCTTCGATCATTGCCAATCCTATTCTGTCTTTTACACTTCCCATCGGATTAAAGGACTCCACTTTAACTAGCACGTCAGCGTGTAGGCCTTTTGTTATATGGTTCAACCGGACAAGCGGCGTGTTACCTATCGTCCAGGTTATGTCGGAGTATATTCGCCCCATATTATCTATTGTCTCCTGCAGCTTATTTCTTCCAAGCTCTATGTAGTTTTTAATTTGATTAGCTTATATTATAAACTGCCAATAATGTATGTTTTTTCACTCAAACCTTTTTCAGGCCTCATTACAGTTTATCGGATGACGTTTCAATCCGCCTGAAATTCCGGAATTTTAAGTGGCCAATACCACTGCAACATACAGGCAATTTATAGGAAATTCACAATTGTGAATTAACCTTATGTTAAATATAGTTATCGAGAAGTCTCTTTATTGAAAACCATACTTAAGAACTAAAAAGAATCCGAGTACTCAAATTAATCATTCAAATTAAAAGCTACATGGAGCTTAACAGGATATCGAAAAACAGTAGAGGAACCGATAAAAACCGGCTTTATGTTTCAGATTCTTCTTGGTCTTCCGTTTTATCTTCCGTTTTGTTATCGGCTTGTTCTTCCGTACCGCAACCGCTGTTGCACTTATTTTCAATTCCTCTGGCACTTACGCAGATATCACAGATCCTTACTACAAAGTCCGAGACTTTGTTGTCGATCAGGTCCTGAGCAAGTTTTTCAATCAATTCTTTCGTCTCGCCCTGAAACTCGATCCTGTATCCTCTTTTTCCCGAAATATACTGGGAAACTGCCGAGGGGGCAATCCCCAGCAACTTTGCCGACGTTGCCTGTGACTGTCCTTTTTTTACAAGTTCGATTGCAAGACTGGCCCTTATTGCGGGGACCAGATCCCACACAATCTTCTGACATGGAGTTTCCACAATTACCATCACTTTTTGAGATTTTACAATTGAGAACGAATATATCTTATATACATATATATTATTATCATTAAAAAAATATAATAAGATGCCCAAACGGGCATCAGGAGAAGCAAATTTTGGGAGAATGGCTCGATTTTTAACAATTTCCAGAATTCTCTATAAATATTTTGGGATTTCTTCTGCATATTCGTAATTTCTTCCGCGGTATTTTACGATAAAACTTAAATAGTCGCGATGTTATGATTATTCACAATTGTGAAGGTGTAAGTGTGACAGTTCAAGACAAGACCATTTACATGGACAACTCGGCTACAACGCCTGTAAGAAAGGAGGTTGTTGAAGAGATGATTCCCTACTTGACCGAGAATTTCGGAAACCCTTCTTCTATTTATGAGATAGGAAAAATCTCAAAACATGCAATAGACAAAGCAAGAAAAAAGGTTGCCGATGCTCTCGGGGCTGAAGAGAACGAGATATATTTCACATCCGGAGGCACGGAATCCGATAACTGGGCAATTAAGGGGATAGCCTTTGCAAACCGGAATAAAGGAAAACACATAATCACCTCTTCTATAGAACACCACGCAGTCCTGCATACCTGTGCCTGGTTGGAAGGGCAGGGCTTTGAGGTAACGTACCTGCCTGTGGATAAATATGGAATGGTCTCTATTGAGGAACTAAAGAAGGCGATTCGAGATGACACCATTCTCATTTCCATAATGCTTGCGAACAACGAAATAGGGACAATCCAGCCTGTAGAGGAAATTGGGAAAATCGCGAAAGAGAATAGAATATATTTCCATACCGATGCAGTGCAGGCAATAAGCCATGTCCCTATCGATGTCAAAAAAATGAATATTGATCTTCTCTCCCTTTCAGGGCACAAGTTCGAAGGCCCAAAGGGTTGCGGAGCACTCTACATCCGAAAAGGGACAAAAATAGAAACCCTTCTGCACGGCGGGGCTCAGGAGAGAAAGCGCAGGGCTGGAACCGAGAATGTCTCTGCCATTGTGGGCCTTGGAAAAGCTATAGAGCTTGCAACAGCCGGAATTGAAGACTCAAATAAAACCCTGCTGGAGCTGAGAGAGCGCCTTATCAAAGGCCTTCTGAAAATCCCGAAAACCCACCTCAACGGGCATCCTGCAGAAAGGCTTGCAAATAACGTAAATGTCACGTTTGAATATATAGAGGGCGAATCGCTTCTGTTGCTACTGAACGCGAAAGGAATTTTCGCATCTACCGGAAGCGCATGTAATTCTTCTTCTCTTGAACCCTCACACGTGCTTACAGCCTGTGGAGTCCCGCACGAAATCGTTCACGGTTCACTCAGGCTTAGCCTCGGAAGTATGAATTCCGAAAAAGATGTGGACAGGGTAATTGAGGTTGTGCCTGAGATTGTACAAAAGCTCAGAAACATGTCCCCACTGACTCCGAAAGAGTACAGGACTATTTAAGAGGCAGCAGCACACGATGTTGAAATAATTCAAGGTCGTTTTAAAAAGATTTGAATAAAAAATCGGTTCTGGAAATGTTTTTCGAAACAATCTGAGAGAAATCCGATAATTGAAAAATAGCATTGGAGGACAACTTATGGATTACAGCCTTAAAGTAATGGATCATTTTTCAAACCCAAGAAATATGGGGAATATTGAAAACAGTGATGGCGTAGGAGAGGTTGGGAACGCGAAGTGCGGAGATATAATGAAAATCTACCTCAAGGTTGAGGATAATCGGATTGCGGACGTGAAGTTCCAGACCTTCGGGTGCGGAGCTGCAATCGCATCAAGCAGTATGGCAACTGAAATGATTAAAGGAAAAACCCTGGAAGAGGCCTGGAAACTTTCAAACAAAGCCGTTGCAGAGGCCCTTGACGGACTTCCTCCGATAAAAATGCACTGTTCAATGCTTGCAGAAGAGGCTATCCACGAGGCAATTAACGATTATCTCAGGAAAAAAGGGCTTGAGCCGTGGAATGATTAATCCCGGCTCTTGAAAACTATAATACATTGAAATCCCGGAGCATATAAATGGAGAAATATACAGCAGAAAAATATATCAGGCAGATAATGCTTTTTGGGGAAGAAGGTCAGGAAAAATTAAAAAAAGCAAAAGTGCTTGTTGCCGGGGCAGGAGGACTGGGATCTCCGATTTCCACTTACCTTGCAATCGCAGGTATTGGGAAAATAATACTTGCAGACTTTGATTCGGTGGAACTCAGTAACCTTAACAGGCAATTTCTCCATCATGAAAAGGATATTGGGAGAGAAAAGATAAAATCCGCAGAGGAAAAGCTTCTTTCCCTGAACCCGGAGATAAAAGTCGAGACAATCAGGGAAAAAATTACCGATGAGAATGCGGGCTCAGTAGTTCCTTCTTGCGACCTGATAATAGACGCACTGGACAATTTTGATACAAGGCATGTACTGAACAGGCTTGCAGTGGAACGGAACATACCTCTGATTCATGGAGCGGTCTCAGGATACAGAGGTCAGGCGACAACAATAATTCCAGGAAAGACGCCATGCCTTTGCTGTATTTTTCCAACCTCCTTTAAAAAAGAAGTATTTCCGGTACTTGGAACAACTCCTGGGGTAATAGGCTCCATCCAGGCTAATGAAGCGATTAAATATTTGACAGGGCAGGGAAAGCTTCTGGAAAATCGCCTATTGTTATGGGACGGGTTTTCATGCTCTTTCAGTGAACTGAAGATTAATAAAACTGAGAATTGCCCGGTCTGTGGAGTTAATAAAAGATAATAAGTTATCCCTGAATTCGGTTTTCATTCGTCCTTCATTCATTCCTTAATTTATCTTTCGTCCTTTAGTCATCCCTTAAATTCGCGATTAGTCCTTTATTAGTTTATTAAATTTGAAAAAAAGCCACTTGCCCAGTCTTTACGGCTCCGAACATCAATTAAAGTTAAAAACCGGAAAAAAGGTTTTTGCAGGTTTATTCCTTCAGTATGAGGAACAATCCCTGCATTATGAGGAATAAGATCGTTATGGAAAACGAGTTAATTATAGAAGAGATAAAAAAACTTAAAGCCGAAAGGAATGCAGTAATCCTTTCCCACTTCTACACCCGAAGCGAAGTTCAGGAAGTTGCGGATTTTGTCGGGGACTCACTTTCCCTTTGTAAAGCCGCAGTTAATTCAAAAGCCGATATTATAGTTTTTGCAGGCGTTCACTTTATGGCAGAATCGGCATCAGTTATTTCTCCTGAAAAGACGGTTCTCTTACCCGTTCCCGATGCAGGCTGCCCTATGGCGGATATGGTTACTGCGGAGTCTCTGCGGGATGCAAAAGAAAAACATCCGGAAGCCGCAGTCGTATGTTATGTAAACAGTTCGGCGGCCGTAAAAGCCGAATCCGATATCTGCTGCACATCGGCAAATGCGATAAATGTGGTAAATTCAATTGAAAACCGGGAGGTTCTTTTTATTCCGGACAAAAACCTGGGAGCTTTCGTATCCCTTCATACCGATAAAAAGATACATCTCTGGCCTGGATTTTGCCATGTTCATGATAATATCAGTGATGAGAATATACAGGAATTGAAAAAACTACACCCTGATGCCGAATTTCTCGCACATCCCGAATGCAGGCCTGGAGTCCTGAGCTTTGCAGACCGGATTCTCAGCACCTCAGGGATCATAAAAGAAGCAGGAAGTTCAGGTTCCACCGAATTTATAATCGGAACCGAAAGGGAAATTGTTCGGAACCTGAAAAGGAAATACCCGGATAAAAAATTCTATCCTGCCTCAGAGAAGGCTTTTTGCTATAATATGAAAAAAATCACCCTTGAATCTATCCTTAATAGCCTACAGAATATGGAATATGAAATCCACATTCCGGAGCATATAAGGGTGAAAGCCAGAAAAGCCCTGGACAGAATGCTTGAGATCAGCGGAAATTGAGGTACAGGAAAGGATCTCTGGTCCTTTCCTTGACTTTTTTGAGTTCATAAACTTTTTTCCAAATTATTCCCGGAAGATATCACCCTGAGTAATATTTCTTTATATATCAATAATCATTCTTATTAACGATAATTATTTATACAACCGTCACAATTGTGAAGATGCGGTCTTGATTGTGGCCGTATGTAAAAAAGAGTGTGGGCGTCAGGATGGCAGAGAGGCTATGCCTCCGGCTGCAACCCGGAGATACGTGAGTTCGATTCTCACTCCTGACTTTTCAAAAAGGTTGAAAAGAAGTCGAATCGAAAGACACTGAGAAATAGCCTGGCAGGATAAGTAGAGAAATCTAGTCTTGAGGTAAGATAAGATGACGGACGAAAATAAACACCGGAATGAAAAAGAATGCAAGGAAAATAAGGAATGTTGTACAAAAAAGAGGCTTGAAAACTTTGGAATTTCTACCCTTGCCGTGCATGCAGGCGCAAAACCTGATCCGGCTACAGGAGCAAGGTCAGTTCCTATTTATCAGACCGCAGCGTATGTATTTAAAGACGCTGAGGAAGCTGCCGACCTCTTCGGGCTCAGGAAAGAAGGTAATATTTATACGCGCCTTATGAACCCCACAACCGATGTCTTTGAGAAAAGGATAGCTGCTCTTGAAGGAGGCGTAGGCGCCCTTGCAGTAGCCTCAGGAATGGCTGCAATTACAACCGCACTTCTCACTTTTACAAAACCCGGAGACGAGATCGTTTCAGGGGATAAGCTTTACGGAGGAACATACGAGCTTTTTAATTATACTTTCCCCAAGCTAGGAAGAACCGTAAAATTTGTAGACGTCGGTAAGCCTGAGGAATTCAAAAATGCAATCTCCGAAAAAACAAAAGCCTTTTATGTGGAATCAATAGGAAACCCCGGGCTTGACATTCCTGATTTTGAGAAACTCGCAGAAATCGCCCATGCTGCAGGAATTCCCCTTGTTGTGGACAATACGGTTTCTCCCCTGATTTTAAAGCCAATTGAGCACGGGGTAGATATAGTCGTATATTCCGCAACAAAATTCATAGGAGGACACGGAACTTCTATAGGAGGGGTAATTGTTGACTCCGGAAACTTTGACTGGAGCCCTGAAAAGTTCCCTGAAATCTGCGAGCCTGATCCAGGATACCACGGCCTGAAATACAAGGAAACCTTTGGAAAGGCAGCCTTTATTGCAAAAGCCAGGGTGCAGTTCGTTAGGGATACCGGAGCATGCATTTCTCCCTTTAACTCGTTCCTGTTTACCCTGGGGCTTGAAACTCTGCCGCTCAGAATGAAGAAACACTGTGATAACGCCCTGGAGATTGCCAAATTCCTGGAAAAGCATCCTAAGGTTTCCTGGGTTTCCTATCCTGGACTTGAATCCCACGGCAGCCATGAGCTTGCAAAGAAATATCTTAAATCAGGTTCCGGCGCACTAATAGGCTTTGGAATCAAAGGCGGAGCCAGTGAATGCAAAAAGTTTATCGAAGGGCTTGAAATATTTTCCCACCTTGCAAATATCGGGGATGCAAAAAGCCTTGTAATCCATCCGGCTTCAACCACCCATGAACAGCTATCAAAGGAAGAAAAGGCAGCCTGCGGAGTAACTGAAGATTTTATCAGGCTTTCCATAGGAATAGAGGATGAAAAGGACCTGATTTCCGATATAGAGCAGGCACTCTCCGAGGTATGAGCATGAAAATTTCGGCCCAGATTCCTTCCTTTAAAAACTTTTTTTCGGGAAAAAAAGGCCAGAATCTAGGGATAGTCCATTCAATGAACTATGAGATTTCTGAAATTTTCAGGCTTGAGAGTGGAAAGACCCTTTCTCGCGTCAGGATAGAGTACGAGATGTATGGGAAGATGAACGCGGATAAGAGCAATGTTATCCTGATCTGTCATGCCCTTACCGGCGATGCCCATGCTGCCGGGTTTCATGCAGGCGACAAAAAGCCAGGCTGGTGGAACATTGTAATCGGCCCGAATAAAGCCTTTGATACGGAAAAATATTGCATTATTTGTTCAAACATAATCGGGGGCTGTAAAGGTTCTACAGGCCCTTCTTCCATTGACACTGAAACCGGAAAACCCTATGGTATCTCTTTTCCTGTACTTACTATCGCGGATATGGTAAATGCCCAGAAAAAGCTTGTCGATCACCTGGGAGTAAAACAGCTTTTTGCAGTTGCAGGCGGTTCGATGGGCGGAATGCAGGTGCTTCAATGGACGGTCAGTTATCCCAAAATGGTTAAAAAAGCGATCGCAATAGCGACAACCGCATCCTCAACCCCACAGCAAATCGCATTCGGGGCAATCGGGAGAAAAGCCATAACTGATGACCCGAAATGGAACGGAGGGGATTATTACGGGAAAGAAAACCCTGCACAGGGCCTGGCACTTGCCCGCATGATAGGTCATATTACATACCTGAGCGATGCTTCGATGCAAAAGAAGTTTGGGAGAGCTCAGCAGGATGAAGCGGACCCGGCTCAGTCGAAAAGCTCTTCAAAAAGCTCTTCAGAAACCTTCCCTGACCGCTCCTCGAATTTTCAGGTCGAAAGTTACCTGAATCACCAGGGAGATACCTTTACGAAGCGTTTTGATGCCAATTCCTATCTCTATATTACAAAAGCCGTAGATTTCTTTGACCTTTCAAAGAACGGGTCTCTTATAGAGGGTTTTTCTGGGGTTACTGCAAAATACCTTGTGATTTCCGTAACCTCAGACTGGCTCTATCCCCCTTATCAATCCCAGGAAATTGTATCGGCACTTACTGCAAACGGGGTTGATGCCAAATACGAGGAAATCAGGTCCCAGTACGGGCATGATGCTTTTTTGCTTGAAGAAGGACAGCTCAACTACCTTATAAGGGGCTTTCTCTCTCAAATTCTTGTAAGCGACATCATGTACCAGAATTTCTATTCAGTTTCCAGAAACGAAACGATAGAAAATGCCTCAATCCTTATGGTAAAAAAGAAAGTAAACCATCTGCCTGTCGTGTCCGAGGACGGAAAGCTTGAAGGCATAGTCACCTCCTGGGACATTACAAAAGCTGTTGCCTGTAAAATCACCGAACTGGATGAGATAATTACCCGCGACGTGAAATACGTGTACTCAGGCGAAAAAATCGAGACAGCTTCCACAATAATGGAAGATTTCTCGATTTCAGCGCTTCCTGTAATCGACTCCGAAAACCGAATTATAGGTATGGTTACAAGTGAAAGCATAAGCGCTCTTATCGGAAGGTTCAGCTAATTCAGGAAGGTTCAATTAACTCGGGAAGGTTCAGTTAACTCAGGAAGGTTCAATTAACTTTCATAAAATGGGGGTTGAAACGCGGAATACCCTCCGACGTATAATTTTTTTAAGTTTTCTTTTAAGCTGAAAACGAAGGTCTTTTTTGTTCAATCAATTTATATACTATTTCATAGCAGCCTGAATAGCATCTCCTGTCGTTATTGTCCCGCGCAAATGTGCGGCTGGAACCGGCTACCTTAGACTGAATAAAAACGAAATCACCCGATACCATGTAAAAATGAAATCGTCAGATACCATGTAAAAACGAAATTAAAATACCAACAATTATATATTTAACAAATTCTTGAAAGTTTTCCGAAAACCGAAAAAAATAGTTTTTCAAATCTGACCCTGCAAGGCTAATGCGCCTTTTGTCAGATCTAGTCCATTGCATCTATTGTCGGATTTTCCTATCTTTTTATACTCTTTCTCTTTTAGAGATCTTACTTAAGGCTATCACAAGTGTTGAGACAAATATTATAGCAAGGAATGTTATGTTTATGGGGCTGCTCAAATCTGAATAGTTATTGACAAAAGCAGCAGTGAGAGCATAAGTGTTCCCTATACGTAATCCATAGTAAGCTGCCTCTATAATTAATGCTATAAGTGATACTAAAATGGCTATCAAAAAACTGCGTATTATCGTGTCAACTTCATTCTTGATCAGCTTTATAACTGCACTCTGAAATATAAATAAGTTTATTTCAGCCGAATACCTTCTGGATTTTTCGAAGGGGATTGGAACTTCCCGCGAGCCGCAGAAATCAAGCAATATTTTTGTCTGTGTCCGGCACGGGTGGAACCGGCTGTCTTCGGTTAAAAGAAATGAGCAAAAATCGAGTTGCCTGTAAATGCCTAGTAGCAGAAATCAATAATTTACAGCCAGCTACCTTATTCCTCCATCAATCTTAAACTAAAAAAATAAACTACGGAAAACACTGAGAATACAAAATAAAGAAAACGCGGGTAAAGCTTCTTCGTATGGCAGTAATTATAGAATTTTAAGTGAATAAATGCAAATATTTAAGTTCAAAACTATATTTGATCTCTAATGAAAATCCACGTTCTCCAGCACTCCTCCATAAACACTCTCGGTACCATTGAAGAATATGCAAAAATTAAAAACCACAGGCTTGAATCAACCCGTTTTTACGAAACAAAAAACCCTCCCGAACTTGATTCTTTTGACCTTCTTATCATCATGGGTGAGCCGATTGGGGTTTACGATTATAAAGAAAATCCCTGGCTGAGAACGTGTCTTAAAATTGATCCTCATTCGCGTAAAGGTTTGATTTTAGCAAGTCGTTTACTCATTATACGGATCATAGCAGCATAGATAAAGGCTTGACTTGATTCTGGTAATTAGAGATACAGGGATTTCTGTTCAAAATGCTGTTCTTTAGCTGTACTTTAGTGAGGATGACTGTAAATTACGGGAAAAGGGAAAGTAAGAAATTACAAGCCTTCTCCGAATAAAAAGATAAAGAGGGGGCTAAACATATGAAAAAATAAGATGTAATTATAACAAACATAACCAGAGCACTAGCATAAAAAACTCTTTTGATATTCCTGCTTCTTTTCCCTTTTTTTGTTTCTAGATAGTCTGAACCCTGGATTTCATCTAGATTCTTCGCTTCTTCTTCGCTTAGCTTAAAAACAAAGTCATTATTGCCTTTTAACTTAACCAGATCTTCGATAAGAGTTATGAGAAGGATTCTTCCCTCGTCTTTTGGCTTTGAAGGTGCTTCATTGGTAATAAATTTTAAAAAATTAATTTTGTCTGAATATTCTAAGGGCTCCAGTGCTTTTTTAACCCCTTTCTCAAAAGAATTGTACTTAGAATCTCTTCTAGAATTGTGTGCCCACTTGTTATCTAAATTGTTTTGAGATGATATCTCCC
>Ga0183099_1001054_pt1 | contig 16896 bp, 12 predicted proteins | sample Biomet1_FD_127788 | JGI IMG/M metagenome (GOLD analysis project Ga0183099, IMG submission 127788) | Microbial communities from bioreactor (seeded with anoxic lake sediment) at LBNL, California, USA - Biofuel metagenome 1 | ecosystem: Engineered > Bioreactor > Anaerobic > Unclassified ... | reverse complement strand
CGACAAACTGGACGACCGTTATGCGTAGGTGATGGTGAAAAAGCGCGACGCGTCAGTGCATCGGGTGGCACAGACGAACACACCTGTGCTGGCCCGCAGTTCTGCCCGTATGCCAGAGAGCATGGCTGTAAGCTCTATGGGCGTTTGAATGTGCAGGTGGATGGTCAGGGCGATGAGCTGGCGAGTTTTATCTTTCGCACCACCGGCTATAACTCGGTGCGAACACTGGCCGCAAGACTGCAATACTTTCAGGCATTAAGCGGCTGTAACACGCGCTATCTGCCGTTACTGCTGCGACTGCGCGCCAAGAGCACCACGCTCTCGTATCAGACACCGGTGTACTACGTTGACCTGACATTGAGAGATGGCGCTGAACTCGCCGCCACCATACAGCAAGCCAAAGATGCCGCAGAGTCTGATGCGGAATCAGGCATGCTATTGGAAGGGCTGGAAAAGACCGCCAAACACCTGCTGCAAAACGGTCAGTTCGAAGACTCGGAAGAAGAAATTCCACTGGTGATGGAAGAGTTCTACCCCGAAGAATCAACCACCACCGCAGAGCCTCTAGCTACAACCAATACAACCTCAACACCCACCGTGAAGTCACAGCAAACACCCATCCGGCAAAGCAAACTAACCAATCAACTGGGTACGGCTAACCAGCAATAAATACCCAGCAAAACATACATCTCAGAGCCCCGTTATCGGGGCTTTCTCTTATTCATTACAGAAGGAACTATGCTATGCAAATCGGCGACCATTTAGTGACCCCAAGAACTGGTTATACCCACCATGGCCTGTATCTGGGCAATCAACAAGTCATTCACTACAGCGGTAAGTCCGCTCATGACCAAGGCTCAATACAGCAGGTCACGTTAGAGGAATTTTGTGATGGCAAAGCCTGTCGGGTGCGTGATTACCCGTTTCGGGTCTATGGACGAAAGGAAAGTGTGGAACGAGCCCATCAGCGTTTAGGCGAGGCAAACTACAGCATTCTGTTTAACAACTGCGAACAGTTTGTGGCGTGGTGTATCATGGGGTTTGGTTACAGTGAACAAATCAATACCATGGTCAGTGCCACTATTCAGACGAAAATGTTAATTGAAACGCAAGGCATTCAAGCTGCTGCAAGCTGCGTCGCACTAGAAGTGGCAACTGCTGTTGTGCCGACCAGTGCTGCACTGGTGACGAGCTCAGCCATTTCAGGCGGCACGGTAGCGCTTGCTAGTGGGTTGTCGATTGCATCGGTAACACCGCTGGTGATGCCCATGGCTGCGGGGGCGATAGTTGGGTATGGCGTGAAAAAGCTAATTGATTGGGTTTGGTGAGATGGTTATCTGTTTACCAAATTTTATGATGAAAGAATCCTAAGGAGGATTCTTTTTTTGTACATGCGGTATATTTAGTAATGAGCATTGGTAGCTCTGCGAGGTTTATTTTGCAAAGCATATCAATGCAGTTTAAGTGGTTCGTAGTTCTGTTTGATACAATACTGTTCGGTATTGGGGGCAATATATGGTTAAGCTAAAATATCTACCATAAGTTATAAATGTGCACTTAATGCATTATTCCCCACCAAAACACCATCCTAGGAAATCAAACCCAATAATGACGCCGATATGATCAAGTAACATTGACTTCCATCCATAGCAATCACCTTATCGCACTCATTTTATGAAAAAAATACACAATCAAGTGAAACCAGTCATTTGTGTTCCTTTTCTTTCTTTTTCCCTGACCAAATCGACTCTACTGTAGCCGTTTTTGAGCCAAAAATTTCTTTTCATCCTCAGCCTAAAGCTCTATTGCCATCTTTTTTACACAAAATGTAAGCGTTTACCCAGTGGTTTCCGGTGTTGCGTGTAATCGGTATCATTTATTTTTATTTCATATTTAATTGATTTATATGGTTTTATTTTTATGGTTTTTGATTGATTGTATTTTTGTGAGATGCGTCAACTCACAAGATTTGCGTTAAACTCTATAATGTCTGCGTTTTTAGTGAAAGTAGTTACACAAAGTTAGTTTTTAGCTGTCACTAACAATCAAAAAACCAAAGCATAAGGAAAACAGAATGAACGCTAAATGGATTCCATTGTCTGCTGCGATAGCATTGGCATTAGGTTCTGCAGCCGCATCAGCCGCGACTACCGATTTTCATGGTTATCTGCGTGGTGGTGTAGGCTCATCAACTAATGAGGGTGGCACTAAAAGTGGTAGTGAATTTAATAAAACCAAGTTAGGCCGTTTGGGTAATGAGTTTGATACCTATGGTGAAGTAGAACTGGGTCAGGAAGTATTTAATAAAGATGGAAAATCTTTTTATGTAGATTCAATGCTGGCTATGGATTCTGCAGGAACAGGTAATGCGGAAAATACTAAAGATGACAGTGCAAACTTTGGTCTGAAACAGCTTAATGTTCAAGCGAAAGGCTTGATTGCTGCCGCACCTGACGCCGTATTATGGGCGGGAAAACGTTTTTATCAACGTCATGATTTACACATCATTGATTCTAAATATTGGAATGTGTCAGGTTATGGTGGCGGCGTTGAGAAAATTAAGGCCGGTCCGGGAGAATTATCAGTGGCATGGATCCGAGATGACCAAGGCCCTCTAAATATTAATTTTGCAGATGTTCGCTATGCTGGTTTATCACCATGGGCAGGTTCTTGGATTGAAGTTGGTGCTGATTATGTTATGCCAAATAAATCTGATGCGCAGGATCAGTTAGATGATTCAGACAGTTCCGGAATTAAATATGCTACTGGAACAGATAATGGCGTCATGTTAACGGCTGAACTGAGCCAAGAAATGTTCGGCTTCTGGGATAAGACTGTGCTGCAATACGCTAACAAAGGTATGGCTAAAAATATGGTTACTCAAGATGGCGGTTGGTACGATGCCTGGAGTAATAATGAGGATGCTAAAGGTTTCCGCATTATAAATACGGCAGAAGTGCCGGCTGGCGAAAATCTACAATTTGCCTATGTGCTGACTTATGGCAAAACGACCAATATTGATGGTTTTGGACAAGATCAAAGTCTGTTTTCTGCAGTAGTGCGTCCAATTTATCAATGGGATGACTACAATAAAACCATGCTGGAACTGGGTTATTTCAAACTGAATAAAGATGCAAGCTGGAATCCAGCTGATGAAGGCGGGAAAAAAGTTACGCTGTCTCAGGCTTGGTCTGCTGGTCGTGGTTTGTTTGCGCGTCCTGAAATTCGTGTTTACACCACGTACATCAAAAATGATAAAGGTGAGACATTTAATAACTCTACCTCAGATCATGATGTTCGTTTTGGTGTGCAAGCAGAAGCTTGGTGGTAATTGCTGCGAGAACAGCCCCTTCACGGGGCTGTTTTTTTATTATCTGATTAAATGCAATAAAAATGACGTTAGTTCACGGTTTCAACATGAGTGATTAACCGATTGGTAAAGTTTGATATGAGTATGCTTGGGTTCATAACCATTAATGGAGTTCCAATATGAAGTTAGTTTCTTCGATCGCACTCGTTGTCTGCATTTCGTTAGGTGGTTGCTCTTCTTTGGTTCTGCGATCTCTGGCCCAACTACACTTAAACCGATTTCGAATACCCATGAAGCGAATGCCGCACTTAAATTAGCTGCCTCATGCTGTAAGCGATTTTCAGAAATTAAATATAAAGATTTTTCTGAGATTAAAGATAACGATGAAGTTATCAATGCAAGTAATAATGCATATATTTTCCCTGAGGGAAAAAGTTATTTTTCTGCCTATAAACTGCCACTTAATCGGGGTGATTTCCGTATAACACTCTCTTCGGTGTTTACTAAGACTGTTTTTGTCCCCAAAGTTATATTGTTGGATGGTGAATTTAATATTACGCGGATTATTGATTCATCTACATTTGGTTTTGAACCGGCAAATTTACTCAATGAAAACCAATTCTCAGGTGTGTTCACTATAGATCGCTCTCATGCTGAAAATATTCACAATGAGACATATATGATCATTTATACACCTGAAAACAGTTTGGCCACCTCGACAACGATTGATAGTGATGAAATGCGTTATGCCCGCGCACGTTCGTTAGCGGCACCACGCAATGCAAAAATAGATATTCCACATTCGGCATGGGGTAATATCAATTTGAAGGTAAATTATTTATCTGATTTGAACTCTAAAAATAATATTTACATTCCATTGCCCATTGAAAAAAATACATTGCCGAATAAGGCAGACATATCTGATGCTGCTAGTGACGTCTCTGGCGCTGCACATGAAATGCTCAAAGAAACAGAAGATTATTACAACGAGCAAATAAAATTAGCTATCAAGAAAAATGATATTAAAAAGGCCGTTGCTTTATATAAAGAAGCAAAACGACTAGGTTCGCCAACTGCAGAAGCGGTATTAATTAAAGGGTTGGAATAAAAAGTTATCATCTTTATCTAAATAACCAAATAAAGTCAGCACCTTTGCTTTTTAAAAAGCAGGTGCTTTCTTGTCATATATCTATGTTGCCAAGCTTGAATGCCAATTTATTTTGAGAGTAACGTTCTATAGGGAGTTTTTATGTCATGGATAACCAATTTTTTATCTGTGTTTTTGGGCTTGTTATTTGTTTCCTCTGCTTATTCGGCTGATAACCAATTATCGTCATTGGTTATTGGTGCAGATGTCTCACATTTACCTCAGTTAGAGGCAGCTGGTGCTCATTTTTATGAGCAAAATAAACCGGATGATCTGCTGGTAATTTTAAAGCGCAATGGCGTCAATACCATTCGTATCAAGGTATGGAATGAGCCGGGGCAGTATGCGAAATTTCCGGCCGATCAGAGCGATCCAGTTGGATACAACAATCCGGACCATGCCGTGGCATTAGCCAAAAGAGCCGCCCAGTTGGGTTTTCGGATCATGATTGATTTTCACTACAGTGATTGGTGGGCCGATCCAGGCAAACAGCATATGCCAATCGCATGGCAAGGTAAAAATGCTGCGCAAGTCAGTAAAGCATTATATCAATTCACCTTACGGGTCATGCTAAAGCTTAAGGCTGAAGGGGTGACCCCTGAATGGGTGCAGGTTGGCAATGAAATTTCCAACGGTATGCTTTGGCCTTTAGGGCGCACTTCTGAGTGGGATAATCTGGCGCTGTTTTTGAAATCCGGCTCGCAGGCGGTCAAAACAGTATTCCCCGACAGTAAGGTGGTGCTGCATTTAGATGCCGGTGGTGATAATGAACGTTGTCGGCGCTGGTTTACAGAAGCGGTTCGTCATGATGTGCCGTTTGATGTGATTGGCCTTTCTTATTACCCCATTTGGCATGGCGCGATGCAAGCCTTGGCCGATAATATGGCGGATTTAAGCCAGCGTTTTGAACGCCCAGTCATGGTGGTGGAAACGGCGTATCCATGGACTAAAGACGAAGGTGATGCACAACTTAATATTTATAAGCAAACCGGCCCGGAACCATGGCCAATGACACCGGAAGGACAAACGGCTTTTCTGTCAAAATTACTGCAGACAGTGAAACAGGTTCCACAACATAAAGGGCTTGGTTTTATCTATTGGGAACCGGATTTTATTCCGGTTGCGGGTGCTGGTTGGAAAAAAGGGGCCGGTGATGAATGGGATAATGTCACCTTGTTTGATTTTCATGGCAATGCGTTACCCGCGTTACATGCACTAAAACAAGAGGCGGCTCATGAGTGATTTTGTGCGTGGTGCGGACATGTCGCAATTGCCACAATTGGAACACGAAGGAACTCGCTATTCTCTGGCTGGCAAAGAGATGGATTGTTTGGAAATCCTGCGCCAGCAGGGTATCAACGCTGTCCGGATCAAAGTGTGGAATGATCCAGGAAACCCGGATTTCTTCCCCGCGAATCAGAGCGATTGGCTGGCCTTTAATAGCCCTGAGCAGGTGATCAAGCTTGCGCAACGCGCCTCGGCGCTGGGTTTTCGCATCATGATCGATTTTCATTACAGTGACTGGTGGGCTGATCCGCAAAAGCAGTTTATGCCGCATGCCTGGCAAGGTTTACCACTGGAAGCGGTGGCTGAGCAGTTATCTCTTTTTACCTTAGATGTATTACAGCGGTTGCGGGATGCGGGTGTCACCGTGGAATGGGTACAAATCGGTAATGAAATTACGCATGGTATGTTGTGGCCGATGGCCTTTGTACCGGGTAATTGGCCTGCGTTGGCGCAGTTACTCATTGCGGGTGCTACTGCGGTTAGAACATTTGATCCCAATTGCCGGATCGTTCTACATCTTGATGCTGGTGCGGACCATGAGTTTTACCGTTGCTGGTTCAATGAAGCTATTGCCAGAAAGGTGCCGTTTGATGTGATTGGACTCTCTTTTTATCCCTGCTGGCACGGTAGCCTGACGTTGCTGAGTGATAACTTAAATGCGCTGGCGCACTGCTATGGTAAATCGCTGATCGTGGTAGAAACGGCATATCCGCGCGTTCTTGATCCTAATAAGAATCAGCACTGGCTGATTCAGCACTGTGGGTCGGAACCATTTCCTGCTACTGAAGTTGGACAAGCACAATATCTGCAGGCACTGAGCCGCAGCGTTCGATCGGTGGCTGGCGGGCTTGGTGCAGGGGTGTTTTATTGGGAACCGGCTATGATCCCATCCCCAATGTGCAGAGAGCAGCATTCGGTTTGGGAAAACGTGACCCTGTTTGATGAACATGGTGCTGCGTTATCGTCACTGGCGGCATTCGGATGTAGTTGAAGGAGTGGTTATCTTTATAATACAAGCCGGTGCCGTGGAATTTGGTACCGGCTTTTTGATTATTAATAATTAAGCAGGAATGCGTCCATCGCGTAAGTCGGTTTGCCGCTGTTATCCATTAACCCGAGTGAATAACTTTGCCAGCCGTTGTAGCTTTCCGGTTCCCAATAAAAGACACCCAGTCCTTTACCATTAGGAATGGCCGCCATTTTTTTAAGCATGTCGGCGATGGTGTCATAGCTGTTTTTAGGGTCATCCCACGGCATACCCACTTCGACAATCATCACTTCTTTATTGTAGCGGCTGACCATGTCGGCTAAGTTGTCATAACAGAGATTATCCATGGCAAACCAGTCGCCGTTACCGGTCTGGGTTGGGTAAATAGATGCCCCAACCACATCCCATTTTGCCCCATTCGCGGTCAGGCCATCAAACATCCAGCGGTAAAGGCTGTTGTTTTCACAGTTCGCCAGATGAACGATTACTTTTGTTGAGCTATTAACTGCTTTTACGGCGTCATAACCGCTGTTGATCAGCCAGGCAAAGTTTTTCATGTTAACGGAGGCTTTGCCGTCGCTCCATAACATGCCGTTATTGGTTTCATTACCCACTTGCACCCATTTTGGTGTGATGCCGGCATTTTTCAGTGTGGTCAGCGAGTTATATGTGTGCCAGTAAACGTTCGACATGAGCTGATCAAAGGTATAGCTCGACCACGCAGCAGGCTTAGTTTGGTGTGCTGGATCAGCCCAGGTATCACTGTAGTGAAAATCGATCATAATATCGAAGCCTGCCGCTTTAGCGCGTTTGGCTTTGGCGACCACATCGGTGATGTTGCTCCAGCCAGCGCTTGGGTTAACCCATACCCGTAAACGAACCGCATTCATGCCGTGCGCTTTCAGTATGGGAAACAGATCCTGTTGTGTTCCGCTGTCGTTATAAAACTTGTAGCCGGATTTTTCCATTTGCGTTAACCAGCTAACATCAGCCCCTTTGACCATGGCTTGAGCTCCGGTGTGATAGAGCATCGACATGCCCAAAACTACGGCGCTAAACGTTTTTAATTTCATTTATAACACTCCTGTTTTGATGTTTGCTCCGAGCTTCCGAATACTCATGCCAGACGGATATTAGCTAAATTAATCGACTGAATGACAGAGGCTGGGTAGGGATGGAGATAAAGAGCAGATCTCTTTATCTCCGAGGGATTAATTTGCTTTTTTAACGGTTACCAGTACTTTTTTCGCGTCACGGCGATCAAGGTAGAAGGCATAAACGCCATCGGCGGCTGGCGTGAATTTCATGTCGCCCCATTGGTAGCCGGCTTTGGCAACTACCGGTTTATCTAATTCAACTTTGCTACTTGGATCGAATTGACCGAAGGTGGTGTCACCTTTCCATTTTTCATCAGCAAACTTAAATTTATAAGCACCGTGGCTGGCTTGCAGTGTTGCTTTGGCAACCAGTACGCCGGCTTCTGCTTGCGCTAATTGGTTCTCTTTCGGTGCAGTCCAGTTGTTCATTTCTCCGCGCAGAAAGATTGCACGCGTTGCGGCGGAATCTTCATCAGCCCAAGCGGCCACGCTGCAGCTCAGCAGGCTGGCTAACAGAACGATTTTTTTGATCATGATGTTTCCTTTCCTATTCTTTGCGAGTTAAACCAAGGTTGAGAGTTAAACTCAGGTTGAGAATTAAACATGCTATCCGGCTTGAATAACCAAGCTCTGTGAGTCCCAGATGTTGAGGCTCACAGAGCTTGAGTCTGGGCGTTGTTGCCCAGACTCAAGTTAGAGAGCGAATTGGCTGATGAGATTTTGTTGTTCTGCTGATAGCTGTTGCAGCTGATTACTGGTGGCTGCCACTTTGTTTATTTCTTGCCGGTTTTGATCGGCAATGCCATTTATGTTATTGAGGTTTCTGGCTATTTCGGCACTCGTACATTGTTGTTGTTCGGCTGCGGCGGCAATTTGGCTGCTCATATCGGCGATTTGTTGCAACGCATTTGAAATATCATCAATCGTTTGTTTGGTTTGCTCACTGTCGGCGGTACACACCGACATGGCTTCGCCGCTGGCACTGATCTCGCTGACGGCTTGCCCGACACTTTGTTGCAGTGCTGTGATCATCGCTTGTATTTCGGTGGTGGAATCTGCAGTACGACGAGCCAGATTGCGGACTTCATCCGCCACCACTGCGAAGCCTCGGCCTTGATCGCCCGCGCGCGCCGCTTCAATGGCCGCATTCAGGGCGAGGAGATTAGTCTGCTCTGCGATCTGACTGATGACATCCAGAATGCCGCCAATATTGACGCTAAGGCCATGCACTTCTTCGATAACATGCTGGGATGTGGCGAGTTGCTTGGCGAGTTTATTGATCCGTTGAATGTTGATATCACTGATGTTGCGCCCTTGTGTCGCTTTCTGGGTCACTTGCACCACCGACTCCATTGAGTGGTTGGCGGCTTTGGCGACATCACCAACGGTATGTTCCATCTCCACCATCGCAGTGGCGACACTGGCAGTTTCTGTGCGCTGCTGTTCCAATTGCAGGTGGGTTATTTCCAGCGTGTTTAGATTGCGCTCCGCGACTGCGCCTAATTCGTTAGCCGTTTGCACAACCTGACCGAGCATGTTGCGCATTTGACTGGCCAATGCGTTGATGCCTCGGGCTATTTGGCCCAATTCATCTCGTTTGTTATAGCTAATGCTGCGAGTCATGTCACCACGACCCAGCGCATCTAATACGGCCAAAATTTGTTTCAGCGGTTGACGAATAGCGGCAATCACCCGCCACAACACCAACCCGGCCAGGCCCAGTGAAACCAGCAAACCGATAAACAAGACGTATCTTAAATTCACTAAAATTTGCTGGGTCAGACTGACACGGGATTGCAGTTGCTGATCTGTCAGTTTATCCATACCGGTTAACTCAGCGAGTACAGAATCAATAATGCGGGCCGATTGCTCACTTTGATTACGGATCTGACTGCTTTCGCTCGTCAGGCGCAGATGTTGCCCTAACAGACCCTCATCCGTGCTTGTTTGTTTTACCAGTTCATTCAAGGCATTGCCCAGTGATGCCTCAAAATCAATATTTCCACCGAATGCACTTTCTTGTTTCAGTAACTCTGTGGCTAACTCTTTCCGCTGTGCATCCAGTTTGGCGGCTAGCTGACGATTACTTTCCAGTTTCACCGCCACGGATTCAGGGTCGTGCTGCCCCAGTGCTTCTTGTGTTGCACTGATCATTAATTCCAGATTGTTGGCTAGATTATGGCTAAGGCCGACGGTGTAATGCGCACCCAGTGGTGCCACCATGATTGATAAATCACTGATGAATCGTTTACTACGTGTATCCAAACCGGTGTTTTGGCGCAATGCTTGCTGATTTGCCAAATTAGTCGCGTAGCTCTCAATCAGTTGTGTCGTGAGTTGCCAGTAAATTTTTTGTTGTTCCGCTAGACTCCCAATTTTTTTTTGCATTTCAGGATGGCTGTTGGTTTTCAGTTGTAATTGCTGCAGGTCTTTTTCAAATGCTTTTTGCCATTTAGTCAATTGAGATTGTTCTCTCTTTACCACTTGGGCTTCTTGTTGACTCAGCAGATTGCGCAGTACTTTATCCTGAGAAAAGAGATCGCGCGTCACGGAGCGACTTTGTACTAAGGTCGGGACAATCTGGTTTGCCAGCATATCGACTTGTGCGGCAAGTTGTTGTCCGGAATTTAACGCCATGACAACGGCAAGAATCAGGAGCAGGATAATGAAGCCAAATCCCAGAGATATACGCTGGATGATGGATATGCTTTTCATGTTTCCCCTTGTGAGATAGATGACTCTGATCGCTTATGCACAATGACTTGAGTGAATGTCATATGTCGCGAGGTAAGCGCACAGGACTGCGCTGTTGTTTACACTGATATTGTGTAATTTACACTTAATTGGTGTAACTAAAGAGCTTTGCTTTGATAGCTTGGGATCTATCTCTCATTCTGTATTTTGCAAAGGGCACAAAAAAGAAGGCCCCGCATAGCGAGGCAAAGGGGTGAAACATGGGACGATGAAGAAAAATGAATTGCAAAGACTCTGCTTACTTACTGATACGCACACCATCATCATTAAAAATCAGACAGTTTGACGCGGAGAAAAAGACATCAATTTGCTGATAGGGTTTGAAATCATTGTCACCCGGTAACAGCATTTTAAAGTTGTCTATCCCGCAGCTTTGTCCAAACAGATAAGTGCTATTACCAAGGCGTTCAACGACTTCGCAGTTAAAGGTTAATGCGTGTTCATTGCCCTGTGGAGTAATGTGTTCTGGCCGTAAACCTATGGTTACCGAACATCCTGGCTCCAGTTTTTGTGTACAAATTGGCAGTGTGATCTGTTTTTGTTCTGAAATGAGTACAGTGACTTGGGCTGGACTCCATGAAATGACTTTTGCCGGTAAGAAGTTCATTTTCGGCGAGCCGATAAACCCAGCAACAAAGAGGTTGACTGGCTTGTAATACAATTCCATCGGCGAACCAACTTGTTCGACTTTACCGTAGTTCATGACCACGATTTTGTCGGCCAGTGTCATGGCTTCCACTTGGTCATGCGTAACATACACCATGGTTGTTTTCAGTTCCTGATGTAGTTTGGCGATATGTAACCGCATTTCTACACGCAGTTCGGCATCCAGATTGGATAAAGGTTCATCGAATAAAAACACTTTTGGATCGCGAACTATCGCTCGGCCAATCGCGACGCGTTGTCTTTGACCGCCAGACAGTTGTTTTGGTTTGCGATCAAGGAGATGGGACAGCTGTAGTGTTTTGGCAACCATGTTGATCTGATGTGTGCGCTCTTCTTTCGGTACGCCATTTACTTTGAGTCCGTAACCTATATTGTCGGCTACTGTCATATGGGGATAAAGTGCATAAGACTGGAAAACCATCGCCACACCGCGATGTGCTGGAGCTACATCATTTACTACCGTATTACCGATCGATACTTCGCCGGAAGAGATCTCTTCTAAACCGGCAATCATGCGTAATAGTGTTGATTTACCGCAGCCTGATGGCCCGACAAACACAGCAAACTCACCATCTTTTATATCCAGGTTTATATTCCGCAGCGTTTCTGTTTTACCAAAACGTTTGACTACATTATTTAGTCTGATACTCGCCATTTATTAACTCCTTGATAATTAGATTAATGCATTACAGCTCATACCAGGAATGTCAGTCTGGATTATCTGAACTAAGCCCGTTCAGAGCTTATTAGCTATAACAAGATGCAAGAATGTATGCGTAATTTCGCTGGCTGATTTGGAATATAGCAGCGTGGTGTAACCGCTTGCACTAACTGCTGCTGCTTTTGTGCATCAGATCACAGCCTTTGCATGTTTTACTGGCAGATATTGCCTTCAGCCCGTAACTTTAACGCATGTAGTGTAATCGTTACCCTAAATTTTCAAAAACAACGCACAACCGAGGTTTTTAGGGAGCAGAATGTTTTACACTGAGGTTGTTCTGATTTTATGTGGATTAAATCCTTATTAATCAGATTGTTATGCTTAGATATCCGCTTCTTTGACATTGATATCAGTTGTTGGTGGTAGCTATCAAACTAAGAATGCTGAGGCTAGGAAGTTGTTTGGATAGCATGATCGGTTAATTACATAGTGGTTTTGTGTAACAAGTGACAGATTATGCATGAATGCAATCATGAGATGACAACCACAACATAGTTTGTGAGTGCAGGAATCAAGGAGCTACGATGAAAATTAAAACATTATCCGCTGTAATTATGATGTCACTGGGTGTTGCCGGTGTGTTCTGTAAAGCGGCTATGGCAGCGGATGGTGAGCTGCTGGTTTGGGAAGACATCAAAAAGTCGAATGGTATTACAGATGCTATTAAGGCGTTTGAAGCAAAATATAACGTCAAAGTTAAAGTTCAGGAAATGCCTTACGCGCAACAGATTGAAAAACTGCGTTTGGATGGCCCAGCAGGTATCGGCCCCGATGTTCTGGTATTACCTCATGATCAGGTGGGTACTGCGGTAGTACAAGGGCTGATTTCCGAGCTGAATACCGATAAAGCAGTAATGAGCTCATTTACCAAACCGGCAGTAGACGCACAGACCTATAACGGCAAGTTATACGGTATTCCAAAAGCAGTGGAAACCATTGTTTTAATTTACAACAAAGATCTGTTGCCGAAAGCACCAGAAAAAATGGATGACTTGTACACGTTCTCTAAAACACAACGTGCGGCGAATAAATATGGTCTATTGGCGAAATTTGACGAAATTTATTACGCCTACGGCGTTGTTGCGGGAATGGGTGGTTACATCTTCGGCCAAAACAGCAATGGTTCGCTCAATGTCAGCGACATCGGTTTAGCGAACAAAGGTGCGATTGATGCGGTTAACTATATTAAGAAATTTTACACCGAAGGTCTGTTTCCTGCTGGGATAGTCGGTGAAACAGGGGCCAATGCGATTGACTCTCTGTTTACCGAGAAAAAAGCCGCTGCCGTTATTACTGGGCCTTGGGCATTCCAACCTTATAAAGATGCCGGTGTTAACTATGGTGTCGCACCATTACCTCTGTTGCCTAACGGCGAACACATGCGTTCGTTCCTAGGTGTGAAAGGTTACAGCGTTTCTTCTTATTCTAAGCAGAAAGATCTGTCACAGAAATTCATCGAGTTCATCAACCAACCTGAATACGCCAAAATTCGTTTTGAGAAAACCGGTGAAATTCCACCAGTTAAGTCTCTGATCGATGATCCACTTATCAAGAATGATGAAAAATCCCGCGCGGTAGCTATTCAGGCTTCTTATGCCGTTCCAATGCCAAGCGTGCCTGAAATGGCTGAAGTATGGTCCCCGGCTAACAGTGCATTACAACTGGGTGGCACTGGCAAACAAGAAGTCAAAGCTGCGCTGGAATCTGCAGTTAAGAACATCAAGATGCAAATCGAAGCAAACCACGCAAACCAGTAATTATTAATTTCTGTTGTGTGGATAAAACATGGGTAGCCGCTGTTGTCAGTTACCCATGTTCTTTATGGATAGGAGGTTAATTGTGGTTGTTGATTCCAGTAGTGCATCGTTGAGCGGTGCGAAAACCAACCATGCGAAAATAGCGGCGTTGTTGTCGCTGATCCCTGGATTTGGTCAGTTCTATAATAGACAAATGGTAAAGGGCGTTATGTTCTTTGTCATATTGGTCTGTTTTCTCAGTGTATTCCATGACTTCCTGCAAAGCGGATTTTGGGGTTTATTTACACTGGGTACCGAACTACCCCGTGATAATTCCGTATTCTTACTTGCAAAAGGGATCATCAGTCTCATTGTCGCTTGTTTTGGTCTGGGGGTTTATTACTGGAGTATCCGGGATGCTTGGCTCTGCGGTCAGCAACGAGATGACGGTATTGCGCTCACCAGTGTAAAAAAACAGTATCAGTTGCTGTTAAGTGAAGGGTTCCCTTACCTGATGATCAGCCCAGGTTTTATCCTGCTGGTTTTTGTGGTGGTATTTCCGATTATTTTTGGTTTTTCTATCGCGTTTACTAACTACGATCTGTACCACACCCCGCCAGCCAAACTGGTTGATTGGGTTGGTTTGAAAAACTTCTTCAATATCTTCCGCCTTGATCTCTGGCGTTCTACATTCTTTGATGTTCTGCAATGGACGGTGATCTGGACGTTGATCGCGACGACGCTGCAGTGCACGGTCGGTGTCATGCTGGCCATTCTGGTGAATCAGAAAGATCTGCGTTTTAAACCGTTGATCCGCACGATCTTGATCCTACCTTGGGCGGTGCCGGGTTTCGTGACTATTCTGGTATTTGCCGGCATGTTTAATGAAACGTTTGGGGTGATCAATAATGGTATTTTGGCCTCGTTAGGCATTGAGCCAAAAGCCTGGATGACAGATCCGTTCTGGACTAAGACTGCGCTGATCATGATGCAGACTTGGTTGGGTTTCCCATTTGTATTTGCGATGACAACCGGCGTGCTGCAAGCGATTCCTGATGATCTGTATGAAGCGGCTACGATTGATGGTGCCAGCACATGGCACAAGCTGACTACGATCACCTTGCCGTTGGTTCTGTATTCGATTGCTCCGATTTTGATTACGCAATACACCTTCAATTTCAATAACTTCAACATTATCTATCTGTTCAATAACGGCGGCCCTGCGGTCATGGGTTCAATGCCGGTGGTACCGATATTCTGGTTTCCTGGATTTATAAGCTGACGATGTCGTCATCGCAGTATGCCATTGCGGCCAGCATCACCATTTTGTTGTCCATCTTTGTGGTGGGGATTGCGTTGTGGCAGTTCCGTGCGACCAACTCCTTTAAACAAGATGACATGGCATAAGCGAGGCAGTTATGAGCGCAAAACACAGTGTTAAAAAGAGTAACTTTATCCGGCTCAGCCTGTCATATCTGCTGATCCTGGCGGTGGCAGTCATCATTATCTATCCGTTGATATGGACGGTTGGGGCATCACTGAATCCCGGCAACAGTTTGCTGAATACCTCGATCATTCCGGACAATTTCTCGTTCCAGCATTACAACGAGTTATTTAATGGCCAGATTGATTATGCCGCATGGTATTGGAACTCGATGAAGATCAGTTTTCTGACCATGGTGTTAACGCTGATCAGTGTCAGTTTTACCGCCTATTCGTTCTCGCGTTTCCGTTTTCGCGGACGCCAGAATGGTTTGATGCTGTTTCTGTTGTTGCAGATGATCCCGCAGTTTTCGGCTCTGATTGCCATCTTTGTATTGGCCCAGATGTTAGGTCTGATCAACAGCCACCTTGCACTCGTGCTGGTATATGTCGGCGGCATGATCCCGATGAATACCTATCTGATGAAGGGTTATCTGGATGCGATCCCGAAAGATCTGGATGAATCAGCCCGTATGGATGGTGCAGGCAGTTTCCGCATCTTTATCGAAATCATTATGCCACTGTCTAAACCGATCATTGCGGTCGTGGCGCTGTTCTCTTTTACCGGCCCACTGGGGGATTTCATTCTGGCCAGTACGATCTTACGTACGCCCGATAAATTCACCTTGCCGATTGGTCTTTACAATCTGGTATCACAAAAAATGGGTGCCAGTTACACCACTTATGCGGCAGGCGCGGTGCTGATCGCGGTGCCAGTCGCCATTCTTTACCTTTCTCTGCAGAGATACTTCGTTTCCGGCCTGACCGCTGGCGGCACGAAGGGTTAGTCGATCACACAGGATAACAATCATGAAACTGAAAAAAATTTAGTGTTAGCCGCTATTTTGATGACAGGCATGTTGCCTATCGTTCATCAGGCGCAAGCTACAGAGACTGTGCAAATTCAGCCAGTAAAGGGGTTAGCTGCAGATTTTATCAAGGGTGCTGATGTGTCCATGCTGAATGAAGTGGAAAAGCATGGTGGTAAATATTACGACCAGAATGGCAAAGAAAAAGATGCCCTGCTGATCTTAAAAGAGAATGGTTTTAACTATATCCGCCTGCGGTTATGGAATGACCCGAAAGATGCTGATGGCAATGGTTACGGTGGCGGTAACAACGACTTACCAAGCACTATTGCATTAGCTAAACGCGCCAAAGCGCTGGGTTTCAAACTGTTACTTGATTTCCATTACAGTGATTTCTGGACGGATCCGGGTCGGCAGAATAAGCCGAAAGCCTGGGAAAAGATGAACTATGACCAGATGAAAACGGCGCTACACGATTACACCAAAGCGGCGATTGCTGAGTTTAAAAAAGCCGATGTATTGCCTGATATGGTGCAGATCGGTAATGAAATCAACAGTGGTATGTTGTGGCCGGAAGGTAAGAGCTGGGGCGAGGGCGGTGGAGAATTTGATCGTCTGGCTGGCTTGCTGAATGCCGGTATTGCAGGTGTGAAAGAGAACCTGACCACGAAAGACAATGTGAAAATCATGCTACATCTGGCGGAAGGCACTAAAAACGATACGTTTGTTTGGTGGTTTGATGAGGTGATCAAACGCAAGGTGCAGTTCGATGTGATTGGTTTGTCGTTCTACACCTACTGGAATGGCCCGATCTGGGAAAAGATGAACTATGACCAGATGAAAACGGCGCTACACGATTACACCAAAGCGGCGATTGCTGAGTTTAAAAAAGCCGATGT
>Ga0183099_1001052_pt1 | contig 16917 bp, 20 predicted proteins | sample Biomet1_FD_127788 | JGI IMG/M metagenome (GOLD analysis project Ga0183099, IMG submission 127788) | Microbial communities from bioreactor (seeded with anoxic lake sediment) at LBNL, California, USA - Biofuel metagenome 1 | ecosystem: Engineered > Bioreactor > Anaerobic > Unclassified ... | reverse complement strand
TGAAGTCCTTTTCGGAGGGCAGGGTGACCATGGCGCCGCCGGCCACATCCTCGGCCAGACGTACGATCTCATAGGGGAAGCGGGTGAGCTGGAGACACCCTCGCGAGCCGCAAAAATACTTGTTGCAGATCTCACTGATGGTCTCGCCGTTGTTGCCCACCACCGTGTCGGACTTGAAGTCCTTTTCGGAGGGCAGGGTGACCATGGCGCCGCCGGCCACATCCTCGGCCAGACGTACGATCTCATAGGGGAAGCGGGTGACATTCTGCTTGCAGACATTGGCCAGCAGCAGGTCAATTTGGTAATTGCCCGCCTTGGTGGGGCAGCCCTCGCAGGAGCAGGCAATGCCGCAGGAATACAGCGTCTCATTGAGATGGGTCATCTCGATTAGCTTGTCCTTCACAGCGCTGGCCTTCTCCACGCCGTTGTACTCAGCGGCCAGAGCAGCGGCGCCGATGACCACATCACCCACACCCACCTTGCACCCGCCGTAGCTCTGGCGATGATAGCCGGCAAAGCGTTCCACCATCATACCGGCGAACTCATATTCGCCATTCAGGAAGAGGTACTCGTTGGGAATGAACACATGATCCAGAACCACCAGGGCTTCTTGACCGCCAAACTTGGCGTTTCCGACATCAATGGTGCAGCCCTCCAGTTTGCGGGTATCGCAGCTCTGACGGCCATAAATCATGTACATGCCCTCGGCATCCGTCGGGCAGGCAAAGGAAACTGCCCAGTCCTTGTCAGCCTCACTCATGGAGATGGTAGGCATGAAAATGTGCCAGTGGGAGTTGACGGACCCGGTCTGATGGCACTTGGCGCCGCAGACAACGATGCCATCCGGGCGGCGTTCCACAACATGCACATACATATCGGGGTCAGCCTGCTCATGAGGAGCTTTGGAGCGGTCACCCTTCGGATCCGTCATTGCGCCGTCCACCGTCAGGTCCTCGTTCTGCACCATAATGAGGAACTTCTTGAAATTTTCGTGATAGTGGGTACCGTGGGCTTCGTCGGTTTCAAACGTCGTGGAAAACACAGCGTTGAAGGCATCCATCCCCACGCAGCGCTGGAAACAAGAGGCGGTCTTCTGACCCAGTAAACGCTGCATCTTCACCTTGTTGATCAGATCCTCTGCGGACTGATGCAGATGGGTGAAGCGGTTGATGGTGTGGCCGGTCAGGCTGGACTTCACGGTCATGAGCTCTGCGTACTTGGGATCCTGTGCCAGTGCGTAAGTCATGGAAACACAGTTGATGCTGGGCCGTATCATGGGGTGGTCCACCCAGTTGTCGATCTTCTCACCAAACATATAAACGCGAGTATTTAGCTTGCGCAGGGAGTCGATGTACTCCTTTGCTGTCATAAGTGCCATTCTTGTTTCCTCCTGTAATAAGTCGGGTTTGGCATGTGTGCGGTCAGTCGTTCTTAAGCCCCATCAGCTCGTCTTTAAAGATACGCTCATCCATGAGCTTGAGATCTTCCGAAATTTTTGGCATAAAGTCCATCTGATCGAGAATTTGAGTTTGTAGGTCAATGCCAGGGGCAATCTCAATGAGGGTCACGCCCTCGGGCTGCAGTTCAAACACGGCGCGCTCGGTGATGTATAAAACAGGCTGTCTGACCCTGACGGCATATTTGCCAGAGAAAGTGATGTGCTCCACTTCCTTGACAAACTTCTTCTTGGTGCCCTCCTGAGTGATAACCAGCTTGCCGTCACTGCATTTGGTTTTGAGACCCTTGGCGGTAAAGGCGCCGCAGTAGCAGACCTTTTTGGCGTTCTGGGTGATGTCGATGAAACCACCGGCTCCGGCCAGACGGGTACCAAACTTTGAGACGTTCAAGTCGCCGTTGGGAGCAGTCTCGGCCAGGCCCAAGAAGGCAATGTCCAGGCCGCCGCCCTGATAGAAGTCGAACTGCACGTTATGGGGTAAAATCGACATGGAGTTGGCTGCTGCACCGAACTGCGTGCCGCCGTATGGTACACCGGCAATGCTACCAGCCTCCACCGTCAGGGTCATCTTGTCGGAGATGCCCTCCTCGGCTGCCACATTGGCGATCTTCTCGGGAGCGCCGGTGCCCAGATTCACAATAGCGTCCTGTGGAAGTTCCATAGCCGCCCGGCGGGCGATGATCTTCTTGGCGTCCAGCGGGATGGCGGGGATGGCGTCCACGGGGATACGGAACTCGCCGGTCAACGCGCCGTCGTACGGCATACCAAGGCACTGTTCGTTATCCTCAATGGAGCCTACCACAACTGAGTCCACATAGATGCCGGGAATTGCAACCAGCTTTGGGTCCAGCGAGCCGCCCTGTACGATTTTTTCCACCTGCACGATCACTTTTCCGCCGGAATTCTTACAGGCCTGCGCCATGGCGGTGACGTCGATGGGGCCGATCTCCCGATGAACGGTGCAGTTGCCGTATTCATCGGCGTAGCTTGCCCGCAGAAAGACCACATTAATGGGAAAGCTTTTATAAAGGAGAAGCTCCTTGCCGTCAATATTGACGACTTCGACCAAATCCTCCTTGGTGCAGTCATTTAACTTACCACCACCGTTGCGGGGATCAGCAAACGTATAGAGTCCCACGGTGGTGATGGTGCCGATGTTGTGAGCGGCAATATCTCGATACATATGGGAAATTACGCCCTGAGGAAGATTATAGGCCTCAATCTTGTCTGCCAGAGCCAGATCGCCCAGTTTGGGCGCACGGTCCCAGTGACCGCCGATTACCCGCCTGATCATGCCCTCGTGTCCGTAATGATCTCCTCCTGTGCCGTCCCGATGACCCTGGCCGGCCGCGAAAAAGAGGGTCAGGTCTCTGGGATGCCCGGTCTCCAGAAAACGGTTTTCCAGGGCTTTGGACAATGCCTCCGGGCAAGCGCAGGAGACAAAACCGCCAGTGGCAATGGTATCGCCGTCCTGAACGAAAGCCGCCGCCTCTTGTGCAGAGAGAATCCTTACTTTTTTCATGTTGCCAAGTCTCCTCTTATTTGTTCTGGAACTGGGCCGCGCGTTTCTCTAGGAATGCCGTCATGCCTTCCTTTTGATCCGTCGTGCCGAAGCACATTGCAAAAAGCTCATTTTCCACGGCAATGCCGTCGTCAATGTCCATCTGCATACCGCGGTCAATGCAGGCCTTGGCGTATTTCACAGCAATGGGTGCATTCTTGGTAAAGGACTTAGCCATCGCTTCGGCGGAGCTCATCAGCTCTTCAGGAGCGTAAACAGCGTTCACAAGGCCAATCTCTTTGGCCTCATCTGCCCGGACCATTCTGCCGGAGAAGATCAGCTCTTTGGCCTTTGCCGTGCCAACCCGGCGAGGCAGACGCTGCGTGCCGGAAAAGCCCGGGGTAATGCCCAGCGTCACTTCCGGCTGGCCGAATTTGGCCTTTTCGGAGGCCAGGATGATGTCGCAGGACATGGCCAGCTCGCAGCCACCGCCCAGCGCAAAGCCGTTGACCGCCGCGATGGTGGGAATTGCCAGACGCTCGATGCGGCGCATCAGAGCGCTGCCGCACTGGCCCCAGGCACGTCCGCCAACCAGATCCAGCTGGCACTGCTCGCCGATGTCGGCCCCGGCCACAAAGGAGCGGCCTTCGCCAATGATGATGAGCGCGCCAAGAGTTTTGTCGGTCTCCACCTCACCGATCACTTGATCCAGCTCGGTAATCACAGTGGAATTCAGCGCATTGAGCGCCTCCGGGCGGCTGATGGTAATAATGGCAATATTCTCTTGCTTTTCATATTTGATTGTCTGATACATGGTGAAATTCTCCTTTAACCTTTGAAGCATACCTTTGCCCTAAATGTATTTTCTTGGACATGATCATGGTGTTGGTATTGGCGGCGTCAATGTATTCCTGTACGCCACAGGGGCCATAGCGCAGGCGCGAACACTGGGAGACAGGCCCCACACACCATTGGGCGTATATTTCACATAGGAGGCCAGATCCCGGGCTTTCTGAGGGGTGTCCACATTGGGCACCTGCACGCCGGCATAGCCCAAATCCGGATTCTGCAGGATCTCCACCTAATTGTTTTCCCGCACGCGAACGATAGGCGTGATTCCCGCCGCATCGGCGGCCCGCACGATATTGCTCAGCTGCTCCCGGTCCACCGCCACATGCTCGTTGTCCAGAACAAAGAAATCGAAGCCGGCCAGCGCCAAAATTTCCGGCATAGCCGGGTTCACCAGCTTGACAAAGGTGCCGATGGCACTTTCTCCGTTTTTGATTCGTTTCTTAAGGTTATTCTCTCACATGATAAGCCTCCACAATTATGTTTTTCGCCTTGCCGCTCAGAAGCATCAGGCCCTAAACAGCAGGGATTTTGCAATAGTGCTGACGCCGCCCAGCAGGAACGTCACCACAGCGCATTTCTGCATAAGCATTGCTTTTGTAGAAATATATAGCAACTTTTGTGCCAGTTTTGCTGATTCTCCATTTTTCACTGATTTTTAGATGATTCTAACAATGCATCCATTCTCGTTTTGGCGAATCTGTGCAGAGAATTCTTTCGTTTTCCCTCTCTTTCTGCCATAGCCCATAAAAAATAGGGCCGTACTTTTCAAAGTGTATGCGTGTGCGCATCTGTGCTGCATATATGCAACACGTCGGCTAAAAAAAGAGGAGAATGGCGATTCTTTACTTTTGGAATTCCCGCACCTGTATCTCAGAGTCAGGACGTCTACTGCTTATAATGATGCGGGAATGAGTCTGATGATATTGCAAAATTGATAAGGCAGTTGTCTGACTTTGGCCGCTGTCGCAGGAAGCAAGGAGTTAAAAAATAAAAATAGAGATTTTTTCCAAAATGAGGACTGTCGTCTATCTTTTAGGTTAAAAATATATTCTGTCGCCCACATAATTGAAAAGCATTTTGACGTATTTCCACCGTTTTCGTGCAGACTCTGTTCTTCATGAATATAACTCGTCTGTTCCAAATCCCGCAGTGCCCGTTTTGCGGTGCTGCGGGAAGGTGGCGGTCATCGATCTGCGGAACCCCCACCCAATCGGACGGCTTCAACTTTCTGCAAGATCGCCCTTGGTGTCAAGCGCCAGAAAGCTCATACCGATGGCGCAGGCGTATTCCGGATTTGGATACAGGAAATACGCCGTCTTGCCGACGCCGGACGTGCCGATTATGAGGCAGTGGACGTCGTCGATGTCCACAAGCGCCACAAAATCTCCGGGGACTTTGACGCAGCCGAGCACGATACCCTACACCTTCGGACGGGTCTTGGCGTCCTTCCGCCATAGCCCCGGCTGATACGGAACGTGGCGATAGGTTTTCTGAATTTCCTTCTTCGTGGCCCAGCGGGCGGTTCCGTACTGCCCGTTGCCCACCGACTTGCTCTTGATCCCGTTGCCCTTGCCCTTGCTGCGGCGCACTGCAGAGGAGATCTCCATGAATGTAGCGTATCGGTGGTTTCTGGGCTATACGCTGCAGGAGGAAACGCCGCACTTCTCCACTGTCAGCTATAATTTCCGCCATAGGTTCGCGACAAAAAACTTGTTTGCTCCCGTTTTTCTGAAATGGAAACTTGTTCACCAGCAGATACTGAACGGATTATGAACAAATATGCATCCAATGACTATTTCTGGGAAGGCGTCTATCCCTTTATGGATCAAAAAGACGCCGGTGTGGTTATGGAGACCCTGAAAGAAACCCTGTCCAACACGTAGCACAGACAGGACATGTTTGTAGCAAAAAAAGGCTTCGATGAAAAAGTCTGGGTAATGAGTATGGGACAGTTTATGGGGCTTTTGATAGGGAATTTCTGAGTATGCGCAGAACCTACAAGATGCAGCACCTGCAATACACTGAGTTTTCCTGCGTAGAGTACGGGAAAATCACCCAACCGCCATGTTTGGGGATTTAATCGGCTTTATGAACGAATCCGGCATTTACCCACTTGTGCCGGAAACGGGACACTATTTTGCCTATCCAGGGTCTGGAGATTTTTGAGCGCACCGCAGATATCTACAATCCAAAAATTGACCAGCGGACTGAAGGGTCCTGCTCTCGGGAAGTTATTTGACAAAAGGGAACGCCTGTTGAAGAGAGACACTACCTCTAATTTAGAGGAGGTGATCTTCAACAGGCGCCTTTTTTACGCACAGGTGATTGAAAATATTACAAAAGACAGATCGGTTCCCGCGTTGGTCCATGATCGTGGATTGCACGGATTCACCGAAATCGGAGCACTTTTTTGCTTCAGAAAAAAGCACTGTTCAGTTATTGGTAATCTGCGGGTTGCAGATGGATGCAGTACGGTCAAAAATCTCCAGACCCTGCTCGTGCAGCCAGTAGGGCAGATCAATGAAACACCAGTTCTCGGAGATTTTGCCATCTTTGCAGTAATAGATGTCAATGTCGCCGCGCAGATGGGCACTGTTTTTGCCACCGGGAAGTCCCAGCCAGCCGCCGTCAGGCGTAACATCCATGCTGGAGTAGAAGCATACAAAATCGCCCTCGGCAAAATAAGCCTTCAGTTCATTTTCACGCTTGTCAGAGAGATTTGTACGGAAGGGAATCTGATGCTGCAGCTGGTATCTAGGAATGGTATAGCTGGCGCCAATTCCACTGGGACCGTACCAGATCATATCCTCAGACCAGGTTTCGTGGAGCATATCCTGAGGTGTGGATTTACCGCCATTGATGGAAAACAGGCCGTGCACCATTTTTTCAACAATTGCCATAGACTGCCTGCTCTTTTTTTCAGGCTGATCTTCAAACAGAAGACCGTTATGATCGCGGGGGCCGGGGTATACGAAATAGTGGCCTGTCTCGGGAGGCAGGGGGTGCACACCAGCTTCATTCATAGTAGCCCAGCAGATCGACAAACATGGCGGTATGAGTAGTCTTTCCGTTTTCCACGCAGGAGTATTCGGCATACTGCAGATGATGCATTTTGCAGGTGGTACGGATCCCGAGATACTCGTGATCGAAAAGACCCATAAACTGGCCCATGCTCATGACCCAGATCTTGGCGTCTGTGGCCCGGCCTCCCATAAAGACGTCCTGGCGTCTTTGCATGTGAACCGACTTCCTGATCAATTACGTTCCCAATGGCCTGCTGGGCGTTCTGCTGGCTGCAACATTTGCCGCTGCCATGTCCTCCATTGACTCGGTACTCAATTCGCTTACCGCCGTGTTCACAAAGGATATTTACGAGCCCTATATTTCCAAAAAGGAAAATACTCCGCTGGCCAAGAACATGATTTTCTCCGTAATCTTCGGCATTTTAATTATTCTGTTTGTTTATCTGTATCTGGGTGATAACACAACTTCCATTCTGTCTACCATCGCTGCCTATGTTGCTCCCTTTGGCTCACTGCTGACCGGCATCATGATATGCTGCATCTTCATTCCCAGCATCAACGACAACGGCTGTTTCTACGGAAGTATCGCAGTTGCAATTGTCTCTTACTACATCAGTCTGCAACTGCCCAGCGCACACTGGCTGTGGATCTATTTTTACGGAGCGGTTCTGTGCATCCTGTTCTCATGGATTGCTAGTAAGCTCTTCAAAACAACAGATGAACAGAAAGGGCGAGCACAGAAATACTGCATTTATGGTACGATTGCCCGTGTCAAAGGAAAGACGGACGATACCGGTTGCTCTGTGGAGCCGCTGAAGATGGACAAATACGGCTGGATTATGATTGGCATTCTAGTCGTTCAGTGCATCATCTTGGCCGTTCTGCAGTAACAGGAACATTGCCATAGGGCGGCATCCATCAAAAGAGACTGCAAGGTTTTTTGGCGGACGAACCTTTTTACCACAAAAGAAACGACAAAACAGAGGTAGGAATTGCTCCATTAAGCAATTCCTACCTCTGTTTTATGCTGCGGAGAAAAGAAAGGCGGCTTGTATAAATCCACCCGCATTCTGCACGTTTACTCTGCGTACGCCTTTGTGCTGTGAATTTCCCCAGCAATTTGGGAGACAGCAGGTTCGCAATGAGCAAAGCGGTGACTCCCGCTGCCAGCTTTGCGAGAATTACCGGAAACACCATCTCCTGATTTACGCCTGCGGTGAAGCCCAAATGATTGCCGAATGTGAATGCGGCGGAAACGGTAACCGCCACATTCAAAAGCTTGCCCTTTGGGGCCATCTCGTCCAGAATACTGAACATGGCGATGCTGTTTGCTGTATTTGTAACCTTGACGGCAGATGCCTTGGCGTTAATTCCCACAAGAACTCCAACCGTTTGCAGGGCTGTTCCAAACGTGCCCGTAATTCATTTTACCATCGGAAACGCGCCGATCAGTACAATGCCAATTTGACCGCAGGTTACAAGGCGGAGTCAAGAGGAGTAAGACCAGTCTTTGCATCGGGAGTCGCCATCGCATCCAGTAGCCGGAGGCATATTCCAACATTGGGGAGAATACAGCGATCAGCCAGCTGATTGACGTGACTCCATTTGTGGACTATTTCATCAGCAACGTCTATAATCAAATCCGCTTGGACGAGGCCAGGCCGAACACAATGCAGTCCTTTCAGCAACTGCTCCATGCCGGAAAATCACGACAAAAGAAACAGACCCGTGGAACTTCGTTCTGTCAGCCTACGGCACAGATTTATTCTCCACCAAACAGTTGGAGCGCGATTTTGGGAACGCAGCTTACGCCACCATCCGCAGCTTCGTGCTTAAGTTTGAGTCTTTAGGCCTGTTGGTGTGGCAGAAGTACACCAACAAGGTCAAGTATCACGTCTTCTGAGTAGGCCTATATTTATACTAGACTTCTTGAAATTGAGTTCTGTGCGATAGCTGCTCTAGCGCACTGCCTATCTCATCTAAATAAACGCGCAGCAAGGGAATTATAAATTCCCTTGCTGCACGTTTATTATATCATTTTGGGTGCCTGCTTTCGATGCCATAGAAGCGTTTAATCTGCTCCACGGCACTGTCTGCGGAAATGCGGCCCTCGGTAATCATCTCACAAAGGCGGATGACCCTTCGACTGGGTGTCACTTTCTCTATCGCAAGGGTTGCGAGGGTGTATTTTAAGCTTTCTTCTGCTTTCGGTGTCATAACATCCGCCCCCAATCTGTTTTTGTATTGTATCACAGTTCCAGTACTATTATCAAGATATCCCGGCACAGCATGCAACATAATGCTCGTTATAAACAGCTGTTATTATAAGGCCTTCCCCAGTATGGCGCAGTCCCCGTCTTCCTTAAAATTAAGAGTTTCCATGTCCAAAACCCGGGGATGATACCTGCGGCTTTGATGATTTCGCTCCACCTTTTCCACTTGCCCCAAGACACAGGACAGCGTATGAATCAGGTTAGCGTATTTTTTTCCGTGCAGCACCGTCACAATTGGCGCATAGCTTTCCACCATATCCTTGTAGATACGGCGTTCCAGCAAGCACATTTTGAGCTTGGCTGCCGTCCTTGCGCGTGCCGTGGCGTCGTTATCATACAGCTCAAGGCTATGCAGCAGGTCGTTTCTGGCCTTATCGCATAGGCTCAGCCTGCTGCTTGCATATTCAAAATTCGCAATGCTCTGTTCCAAAATGGAAATACATTCTGAAAGCTGTTGAAATGCAGAATTCGCTTCGTTGTTTTCATTCATGCCAAAGTCCTCCTTTACGCAGCCGATTATGCTGAAATCCTCCGGTGTGTCAGGACACCAATTTTCTCATAGAGGTGCGTATTGCGGAACGGCATGGGCTGCTGAACCGCATCCCGCAGCACTCGCTCATCCCCCACAAGAATGACACCCTTTCGCGCTCTAGATACTGCTGTGTAAATCATGTTGCAGTACCAGCTGCGCCGATGCTGGGAAACCAGTGGCAGAATCACATAATCATATTCGCTGCCCTGCGCTTTGTGGATGGTCAGAGCCCATGCGTGGTCCAGCAGGGAATCTCTCCGAATGGTTTCTTCCCTATATGGGACAGTTCCGACATCATCAAAATCAATGGTCACGATTTTCTGCTGAGAGCCGTCAGGGGCATGGCAAAGGCGAATACTCAGAATCGTTCCCACATCGCCGTTTTTGGCATGCTCATTGTTTTTGAGCTGCACAACCCGGTCTCGGGCGTGGAATACCCTGCCTGAGATTTGAAGCGTCAGCTCTCCATGAGTGGGCGGGTTTAGCAGCTGCTGGGCCATCGCATTGAGGGTATCACTGCTGCACAGCTTCGTTTTGCGAACAGGGGAGAGCATCTGCACGTTTGCCCCTTCCCGGAGCAACGCAATATATTCCCGCAGCATCACCTGCTCAACATCCCAAGGGCTGCTGGTTGGCAGCAGACAAAAGCCTGCGCCGTAGACGATGCCGTCCGCATCCATTCTGCGGATTGCCTCGGTACTCTGCACCAGAGCCTCCGGGCTCTCCAACTGGCGAAAATTATCGGTCAGGCGATATGTCCGGAGTCCGCTGTCGATGATGTCACACAGCAGATGGCCGGGGCCAATGGAGGGTAGCTGTGCCGGGTCGCCAACCAAAATCATCTGCTTGCCGCGCCCCAAATGCCGGATGATATCATATAGCAAGCTCACGTCAATCATGGAGGACTCGTCCACAATGATGAGGTCGGCACAGTAAGTACCGTCCGGCTGAAAACAAGGAGGGAAAGAAGAATACAGTGCGGAATGGATGGTGCAGGCTGGGTGACATGCCTGTTTTGCCATTCTGCGTGCTGCCTTACCCGTGGGAGCCATCATGAGGACGGGAACATCGGCTTCCTTCATGACATGGCTGATTGTTTTCAACAAGGTGGTTTTTCCACTGCCGGCACCGCCGGAAATGACGCTGATGCGGCAGCTCAGACTGCCGACCGCCGCCGCACGCTGCGATTCCGACAGCCGAATATGTAACTCTGCTTCTGCTTGGGCGACGGCTCTGCACTGGGCTGCATAAATCTCGTCATCTTCCTGTTCCTCCAGAATGCACCTGGCAAAGAAGGCCGCCAAGGTACTCTCCTGCGCTCTGGTGGTCCGAAAGGCGCAGAGCTCCTGCTGAATATCCAGGGTCTTCTCCTGCGCCAAATGGGCAATGGCAACTTCCACCAAAGCCTGTTTCATGTAAGGGTGTTCTGCACGGCAGTCCCGGGTGAGTTCCGAGCGCGTCAAAAATACATTCCCGTTTGTCTCGGCACGAAGCATCATAATGCAGACTGCATGACAGGCGTCCCGAAGCTCCTTGGGAATCGGACGGGGCATCAAGCTGTCATCCGGGGAAATGAAAGAGTCCAGACTTTTCATGACTCAGGCCCCCTTCCGATGCTCAGCAGCTTCAGAGAATTGCACCTTTCTATTGGCCAATTCGGCCAGCATCCTTTTGCAGTGACGGCGTTCCGCCAAACACATCCGAATGTCCCAGGCAGCCTGCGCACGTACGGCGGCAATGCCAGAATGCTGGCTCAGGGTGCGCATGACAGCGTCAAGTGTCTCGTTCACCTTAGCCAAACGGTTGGCATAGTCGCTGGCGGAAAATGCCGTCTCGGTCTCATGGATAACCGGATACCGGCCCTGACGAACAATTTCTTCCGCATACAGCGCAAATGCTTGCGGTAGGGAGTCCCCGCCGTTCGACCGCACGATGTCCTCTGCCTGACGCAGCGTGGGGATGTCAAAGGTATTGCTGCTATCTTTGTTCATAATGGTTCCTCCTCATAATAGGTATAATCTACCCGTAGTGTAGGGACAGCTGTTGTGCCAGTACACGCCGTCATGTCCAGCTGCACAACCAGCGCATGGTGCAGAGCCAACTGGTCCAAACCAGCATTAACCTCAACCAGCCGCTTGACTTGACAGGATTTATTCAATCCCATTATCTGTTTACAGCAGGCAACGCTCCTGCACCGAAGACCTCCACAGCACAGTAGCACATGGGTGGGAAACTGGCCTCTATGCGTATTTAAAGTCAGCGGGACCGTGGTGATGACAGGACTGTGAGTGTTGACAAAATCGTTGGAAAACGATGACGGAAGAGTACCATGCTGCACGTGACCGAGCGTATTCGGTAGCGCAGCCATCTGAATTTTCTAAATACCAGCATAATGAATGTCCCCCTGTTTGCATTGCATTCCATTTAAGGTGAGTGTAATCATTTGGATTGTGGTGGTCAAAGAATCAGAGAGATCGGAACTATACTCAATTCGTTTGAGTTCGGCCAGGACGTTTTCTAACTGCAATTTGAGGGCTTTGTAAACGCGCGGATTTCCATAGACAATAATATCTTTCTGCTGGCAACGGAGGATGATGTAGTCCTGCTTTGTTAGACCTGACAGCTGCACGCGCAAATTAATGTCGTTGTTCTCCTCAGGCGAAACGCGAAAGGCGATGGTCTTATTCCTCCAGCGGTTCTTTTCATCGCGGTTTTTGCAAGACATTAAAGGTCCTCCTTTCGAATTTGATCCAATTGATCAGCCATCTGCGATTGGACAGACGGGAACAGGTGAGCATATCGATATGTGATATCGATGCTCTCGTGACCCATGCGGTCGGCGATTGCAACTGCGCTGAAGCCCATGTTGATGAGCAGAGACACATGGGAGTGGCGAAGATCGTGAACGCGGATCCGATGCAGGCCAGCTCGTTTTGCACCCGAAACGATGTTGTTGTAAAGGAGGCTCTTTGTGACGGGGAATGCTCGATCCGTTGCGCGCAGTTTATAACACATCTGAAAGTAATCCTGAATTTCTTCACAGAGAAAGTCCGGCATTTTAACAATGCGGCGGCTTTTAGGAGTCTTTGGATCAGTAATGATGTCTTTTCCCTTGATGCGCTGAAAAGTCTTCGTAATTGAGACAGTTTTGGCTGCAAAATTGAAATCCTTTTCCGTGAGAGCCATCAATTCACCTTCGCGTATTCCGCACCAATAGAGCATTTCAAAGGAATAATAGATGAGAGACTTATCCATCATTTCCTCTGCAAAACGGAGATATTCAGCCGTAGTCCAGAAGTGCATCTCGGTTCCTTTTTCGGAACCCATATTCCCGGCAGTTCTGGCAGGATTGCTGGCCAGCTTGTAAAAGCGGACTGCGTGATTAAAGATTGCACTCAGCTGATTATGCACAGTTTTCAGATAAACGGGAGAATAGCTTTTTTTGTTTTCTGGATTCCGATATTTCAGCAGATTGTTTTGCCACTGCACGATGTCGGATGGAGAAACGTCGCAGAGCCTTTTCTCCTTAAAATAAGGGAGAATCTTGGTGTCAACGATGTTTTCCTTCGTTGCCCATGTGCTTTCCTTCAAACGGGGCTGTTTGTCCTTTTTGTATATTTGGATGAAATCTTCAAAAGACATATCCAGATTTCCAGCTTGCTGGGCCAGATAATCAGTTTCCCATTGAAGTGCATTCCGTTTGGTGTTGAAACCGCGTTTGGTGATCCACTTTACATGATTCGTCCAGTCCTTGCATCTGAATTTGACGTACCAGGTGTTTTTCGAGGAATCCTTATATGCAGACATGACTTCCCTCCTCAAGCAATCTGGCAGCCAAAGCTTTTCTGGCAAAAGAAAGCCTTGCTGACACGGCCTGCCACCGTGATATAGCCCTCGGCAGCCAGTTCATCGTTTAGTCGCCGGATGATTTTGTAGGCCATCGGAATAGAAATTCCCATATAGCTTGCAACATCCTGAACATTCATAAAATTCTTGTTTTCCATTTTTGATACTCCTTTGTTTTGTAATAGAAAACGAAACACCGTGCAGGCTGTGGAGCCTACACGGTGTCATAGATGTGACATGGGAACGGAAAGTCATGCAACCGACAGAATGTTTTCCCCTTGCGCATCAAAGCTAAAAAGGGTATACTAATTCTGCGGTGTGGGCTTGACCCGTTGTGTAGGTGCTGATATCACCTGCGCAGGTGTAAGGGAGCGCCAACTCCTTTACACTGCCGCTGTTTTATTTTCTATCTGTATTATACAGTATCAGGCGCCATATATCAAGTGGCGAAATGCCCAAGATCTTGTGGCATATTCTGTTGAAATGTATGGGGCCTGATATTTCTTGACAGTATACAGACTGCTTAATATAATGTAAGAAAAAGAAAGCTGGAGGGGCCGCGAATGGCGAGTTCAGAGGCATTAAAGCGTGCAAGCAAAAAATACGATGAAGAAAAGATTGACCGAATCCCTATGCGTGTACCGAAGGGGAAGAAAGAAATTATTCAGAAGCATGCTGCCGAACGTGGAGAGTCGGTTAATGCATTTTTGAATCGTGCAGTAGATGAGACCATGGAACATGATAAAAAATAGAAAAATTATGACTATCCGCGCACAATAATGGGATAGATTAATAATCCACAAAAAGTTAGCGATTACAGATTTTTGTATGTCTGCAACGTTTAACATTGAACAAATTATTAAAAATCTCTAATTTAATTCCGGATAAAGTAGAGAATAATTTTGGAATTGATAAGAAATGTCAAGGTGTTATAATGATATTATGAAATAGTATGCACAAGCCCGTGCCGTAAGTAGCACGGGCTTGTGCATACTCATGACCGATATATTATCAGCGTTGGGGTTGAAGAAAAAATTTTCTCCATCCCCAACGCTTCTTTTGCCTTGAATATCAAGGCAGTATGGTGGATGTACTCCAGGTCCGGCTCAAAATATTTTTCCTCTCCGGTCCCGTCCTTTGGCGAATACATGGCCGAGCCCAACTGCTTTGCCGTCATCTCCACAGGATATGTGATGCCGATCGCTTTCGCTTTCGACAGGATTCCGGATACGGTCCTTAACGAGCAGCCTGTTGCCGCAGCCCTTTCTTGCATTTTATCACTGGCGATGACAGTATCTCTTTTGCCTTTTCCATGTCGGTCCTCCTCATTGCTGTGCCTCCCGCTATTTTCTTCTATAACGACAAGCTCAACATCATGCCATCGTTAATATTAAGGGCGACAAACCAATCTGAAAGGGAACAGTAGTATGATGGCACGAAACTGAATTATTAAACAGAAAGACTAAACATAGCAGGCCGGACCAAAAATTCCAATTCACAGTACGAAAATCTTCTTTCTTTACCTGATGTAAAATACTTGACAACATAAAAAAATCGGTTTACTATAATGAAAAATGTTAGTTTTTACCCCAAAAGTTGGTGCGAATGGGCATTTGCGCCAGCATGCTGACAGCAGTCGAACGCTGTCATAAGTATCTGGTATCACGATCCTGCCAATGCACGGCCCCAGACTTTTTGTCTGCAAGTATGCAGGAGAGGAGATATCTGTGCTGAGGGGGTAGTTTGCCTAAAACCACAAAAATCCCCCAGCACGTCTGTGCTGGGGGGTTTTTGCATTGAGTTGATACTGGCTTTATTTGAAATTGCGAAAATAGGGTAATTATAGAAAGGATGAAGCATAATGCCTAATTTTGGTTATATCAATGCACCCGGTGGAAAAAGAGTCATGACTGCAGTAGGTTATGATCCGGATCATGATGGCCCCATCAGCTGTAAGTGTGGTATACCAATGTTCAGGAGTAAGTCAGGTAGGGGTACTGCATATCTGTCCGCATATCACGGCAATGGACATAAGCCTGACTGCATCTATGGTTGTCCAAGTCTTGCAGCCAAAAATTATGTGGATCGTGCCGAATTTGGTGACTACCTCATGGATAGCATGATGAGAATCTTAAGTGGTGCGCACAGTGTCAATGCTGACGAGGGCGAACATAACGGGCAAAATGTTGCATTCAGATATAGGCTAACAGTACGCAAGCTATACGGCTTCTTCAAATTTCACGCTGCTGAAGAAAAGGTCTGTGGTTGTCAGATTGGAACATATTATCTTATTGACGACCGCAGTCTACTATCGGAAATACATGTGTTGCTGAAACCCACGTTCGTCGAGGCTAAGTGCGTAGCATATTTTTATGATAAACCTGCGCAGACACTCAATCTTGAGATTAATAATGAATCTGGAAGGATTAGGTTTGTGGCCGAAGTTCCAGAGAAGGAACTTTTTCATGAAGTGATAAATGAAGTGTTTTTGCACCGCGGCGAGCGAGATGACAAGGGCAACTATGAAGCAGAAGTAGCTTTGGTCGTGCTGTCTACATGGCAGGTAGATCCATGCAGTAGCGTATTAACATTCCAAGGTCAAATTAGCCGGCGTAATCTATGCTTAATCATTCGGCGCCCAAAGATAGGCCATACTAGTATATTTGGCTTGGCTCGTAAAAAGTCAAGCGATTCAAAAGGATATACAAGAAGATGAGACCCAAACGAACTATGATTTTTACGCGGGCAGATAGGACAACTGCACTTGGACATCAAATTTTTGCTACATAATGTCAACTGAACAATCCGTATTCCTCCCGAAGCCGCTTCACATACCGCGAGGCAGTGCGTTCTCTGAAATCCTCGCTGTAATGCTCTTTTAGCCAGTCGCAGACCTGCGCGGAGGAAAGTGTTGGATAAGCCCTCAACCAATACAGAATCTGGTCGCGGTAGTCATCCAAGCTGCTCCAACGCTTTAAGGCCTGCTGTTGAGCCTCGTATTCATCTGCCGTCATTGTCCAGTACCTGTCCACTGTACGGCGATTGATTTGAAGCTGTGCCGCCACGGCGGCTCGCTTAAAACCCATGTCTTTTAATTGCTGAATAGAATTGTACACTCGATACCCCTTCATTTCTCACCACCTCCCGCTCGAGTTGGCTTCATTTTACCAACTTCGCTGAAGATGTGCAGTCGTGGCTAAAAACTGTGCACTTTATATGGCGAAAAACTGTGCAATTCTATTGGCTGTAAAGTGTGTACTTTATCTTACCATTTACAACAGCTGCTTCTGAAAAAAGGCACCATCGTAGATTCTACGATTATTGAGCCCCTTCCTCTACAAAAAATAAAGAGAAGCAGCGGGATCCGGATGCCCATCAGGCAAAGAAGGGTAACACATGGCACTTCGGCTATAAAGCACACATCGGTGTGGACA
>Ga0183099_1001051_pt1 | contig 16926 bp, 17 predicted proteins | sample Biomet1_FD_127788 | JGI IMG/M metagenome (GOLD analysis project Ga0183099, IMG submission 127788) | Microbial communities from bioreactor (seeded with anoxic lake sediment) at LBNL, California, USA - Biofuel metagenome 1 | ecosystem: Engineered > Bioreactor > Anaerobic > Unclassified ... | reverse complement strand
CTGTTTCTTCAATACCTTTTCCACAAAGGTTCTTGCTATTTCGGGATCAAACTGTGAACCTGCATTTTCCCTGATTTCCTGCAGGAACTTCTCTTCGCTAAGAGCGTTTCGATAGGGCCGTTCGCTGGTCATTGCATCATAGCTGTCCGCCAAAGAGATGATCCTTGCCGCCAAAGGAATCTCTTCACCGGAAAGACCTCTCGGATAGCCTTTTCCATCCCATCTTTCATGATGCGCCAGGATGCACTCTGCAATTTCGATCATCTCGTTGGATGCACTGAGGATTCGAAAACCAATTTCAGGATGGCGGTTTATTTTTTCCCTCTCACTTTCTGTCAGGTGGTCCGCTTTATTCAGGATCCCCTCGTCAATTGCAATCTTTCCGATATCATGAAGGTGACCCATCACTTTTAGTTTGCTGATTTCAATATCCGAAAGATCCAGAGCACTCCCTATTTTCTGTGAAACATCGCCGACTCTTTCCGAGTGCTGTTCCTCTCTTGGGTTTTTTTCATAAAGTGCGTTGACAATCGTGTTGATCAAATTTCCCCGCAACCCCTGATTTAATATGATTTTATACTTGTACATATGATCTTCCGCATTTTTCAGGACCTCCTCCAGATCAGTCTCTTTGTTCGACTTGGTATCCCATCCGATGGACATGCTGATTTTAAACATTTTAAAGGATTCCATTTTGCAGATATCCTTGATTCGGTCGGAAACTGCCTCTGCTTCCGCAGAAGTGGTATTCGGAAGAAGAACGATAAACTCGTCTCCTCCCCATCGGGCAAGAAGATCCTGAGGTCTGCACGCGCTTTTGATAGCCTTAGCCGATTTTTGAAGAAGATTATCACCCGTGTAATGGCCAAAAGCATCATTGATCATCTTCAGGCCGTTAACATCAGCCATAATAATGGAAATCGGAAGATTCTTTTCTATATCCAGCCATTTGATTTCCTGTTCATAATATCTTCGGTTATAAACTCCTGTCAAAACATCATGGTAGCTCAAATATAGAACCTCATTTTTGGATTGCTCCACTTTTTTAAAAAATTCGCTGATCAGCAGATATAAGATAATTGCGGTTATGATGACATAAACCCAGCCTTTATAGTTATTGATTAATAGAAAGGTATCCTTGCTCGGTGCAAGGTAATAAGCGATTTTATCCGAGAAATAGATCCACAGAAAGCCGAGAACCAGATAAATAAAACATATTTTTGCGCATTCGTATTGAAATTCAAATTTTTGTTTCATCTTGTACCTCATATTGTACCTCATAAACAAATACAACAACGACGAATGACAAGCATGAATCTGTTATAATAAATTAGAAAATTGATTGATTCCCGCAAAATTATCTGGCGCAGAATCCTTTGATTCTGACGCAGACAAAACATCCAATTGCATTTTATAACGATAAAGACTCATCAACATCGAAAGATCGTCTCCGCTCAAATTTTCAAGATTGATACCTGTGGTCGATGCTCCCAGATTCTGAAAAGCCTGCAGGAAATCGGTGCTGTCAGTATTCAACGCATTAAGAATGCTTTCAGTATTGATAGCGGCTGTGGCAGTTTCTCCTGTTGCAATTCCGCTCCCTGCGGTAACGCTCCCTGCAGTAATACTGTCACCGGCATAACCCAACACTTTAGTTATATAACGCTGCGTTTCCTCAAATGGAGGTACGCCGTTGTATTTTTTCACATTGCCTGGACCTGCATTATATGCCGCCAAAGCAAGTACGGTATTTCCGTCATATCGTTCGAGCATCTGGCTCAGATATTTCGCGCCGCCCATAATATTCTGCTCTGGATCAAAGGGATTGACCACGCCCAGGCTTTTTGCAGTGGCCGGCATCAACTGCATGATCCCCTGAGCTCCTGCACTTGATCCTGCTTGAGGATTAAAGTTGGATTCCGCTTTTGCTACTGCTTTCAGTAATTCTACTGGTACTTGGTAGGTCTGTGCCGCTTTTTCGAAGATTTGATCCAGATTCGTTGTTTTACTATTTGATACAGCGCTATTAAAAGCATCTGAAAAACTGCCTGTCCCGCTGGCAGGCATACTCGCAGCGTTTGTTCCGCCGGCAGAAGAGTTACCTGTTTGTGCGGTCTTTAACGTATTATAATAAGAAATCTGATTCGGATTGATGATATTGACTGCCATTTATTTATCCTTCCCGTTTCAAAAAACTGTACCTCAAGCCTGATATTTATTTTATTATACTATAAATATTAGAAATGAGGAAGTAGGTTAATGTTAATTTCTGGAGTGAAAGGTTTATCGTCGGAGTCCGCATTTATCAAGAAATATTCTAATGTTTTCTTCCTCTTTTTTCCGGTCGGCGCCCAAACGCCCCATTCGATCACAAAAGCCAAGCAATGCGACTTCCCTGATGTCAACCTCTTCTTTCATCCTTTGAATATCGGCAAATTTTAAAGATTTCACCACAAATAAAATCTGCATATGCCATCTCACCAAAGCTGATACCTTATTAATAAAGTAAGTATCCTCAGTAAACTCACTCAGAAAGTCCTTTGACAACTCTGCTCCGAGCTTGTCATGATCATAGGCGGTAATTCTGCCATTTCTATGCTTTGTAGAACCTTTTTTCCCGATGTCATGGAGCAAAGCCGCCCAAAGAAAGGTTCTTCTGTCATTACTATACTTCTTTCTTATTGCCGCTTCATCAATCACCATCATCGTATGGTTCCAAACATTCCCTTCCGGATGAAATTGCGGAGATTGCGGCACATTTCTCATATCTGTCAGCAAAGAAAGAGGAAATTGTTCGAGGATTGGATCCCCGTTAATCCTGTTGAAATAAGAGGATGGCTGTTCATCGAATAAATGCTCATCCATATGTTCAAATAATTGCTGCTTCATTGCACTTTTCATAAGATATTTTTCCTTTCCTATCGATATAAAATCGTATCAATGGTTATTATAACCATATTGGCCGGAAGGAATGTCTCAAATTGAACATATCAATGATGCTTGTTGGTTGAAGTCAAACTTTTACCGGAGTATAATAAATATATATATAAATCCCAAGGTAGGTTAATTTTATGAAATTAAAACAAAATTGGTACAATGCGATCCAAATAAGGACTTCAAGAAGAGCCTTTAAAAAGCATGCGATCAGCCAAGCAAAAATAGAGCAGATTGAAGATTGCATTCACACGATCAACGAGGAAAGCGGATTGCATATACAGTTTGTAGCGAACGGATATCATTTTTTGAGAGGTTTTAAAGCATCATATGGGCTTATCAGCGGTTGTCCATCCGTGATTGCTATGGCAGGAAATGGTGAAGACCAGGATTTAAAAAGAAAAATTGGGTATTATGGCGAGTTTCTTCTTCTGGAATGTGTTTCTCTGGGATTAGGCACCTGCTGGATTGGCGGAAGCTATAACCGTGAGGAATGTAAAAAATCGATACGTCTGGGTGAATCAGATGAACTTGTCTGCATCATAGCTGTCGGAGAAGTCGTGTCAGTTAAAAATTTGAAAGAATTGCTGATTTCACAGATTGGTAAAAGAAAACAAACTTTTGATGAATTATTGGCAGAAAAAGAAAGCACACCGCCGCTATGGGTCAACCTTGGAATTGAATCAGCCAGAATAGCGCCGTCAGCCGTCAATGGAAAGCCGATCGCATACTGCTTTAAAAATAACGAGATATCTGCATTTGCCGCTAAAAAGAATCATGGCAGTGAGGAAATTGATTTAGGAATCTCGATGGCCCATTTTCAGTTGGGCGCCCTGCAGGGGCTTCACAACGGTCAATGGGTCAAAAGAGATAATCAGTATATTTTTCTATAACAAATATGAATCTATCTTATGGGGTTCTTAAGTTAATCAAATGCCAGGCCTAAATATCCCTGTTCCTCTGAAAAAACATTCCGGCTTGATTCATTATTACTATGAATCATGGCAAAAGGATGGATTTCTCCTCCGAACCGATGCTCCAGGAAATAAGGAGTGCGAAGAATATATTCCTTGGATTTTAACGTTTCGGTCAGCTTGTCGAAAGCATTCCCGATTTGCTTTCCGGGCAAAAGCATTTCCTTGATGATTACTTTTTCCTCAGAAGCTCTTTCAGCAGCGAAACAGCCTCTCTCACCGTCAATATCCACAGTATAGATATCAGCACCTGACAATTGGGACAATTCCTTTTGATAAGAAATATCCTCATCCGAATAGGCAATGAATTTTCTCCCCTTTAAAAATCCATTTCGTCTGCTGTTGTATTCTCTCGGGTCGGCTGCATCTATCCGGCAGGCGGAAATCCCGAATGATTTAATTTGTTCTTTCGTCACCCTTGCTTCCCGTATCGCAAATTCTGATTGATATCCCCGTTTTCTGTAAAAATCATATAAGGAATCTTCCGCAGGAACCAATATGGAGAAGCTGATATTCTGTGACTTTAAATATTGATTACTGAATTCCATTAAACGGGTAGCGAAGCCCTGGTTTTGTCGCTGCGGATGGGTTGCAACGGCATAGAGCATGACAGCATCGAAGGCTTTGCAGTCAGGCATCACAAATTTAACCGGAAGCATAGAAAGCATGGCGGCAATTTCACCCCGGGACAACAGCAGCGCTGTTTCCTCCTCATGATACCGGTTTGCATAGTAATAATCGATGTAGATGTCCTCATCCCCGAATGTCTGCTTCCAGATATTCTTCTGACTTTCCAAATCACCTTTCCGTGCCAGTCTGCACTCCATTATCTTTCCTCCGTTGATCTTTAATTTCCGGATTTAACGTTTTTGGTTCTATTACATATTATAGTATTACAACTGTCGCTAGGATATCTCAGAAATACCCTTCGTCAGCATATTATTATTTTGAAATGGAGGATCTTACCGTGTTTACTCAGGAACAAGATATGTCACCATGGAGTATGCCTCAAACAGCAGAGCCAAACTATAATGCACAGGGAATGCCGGCTATGTTGTCAGACACAATTGCATATCAGCCTATTTACCCTGATGTTTACTACAAGGTGCAGCCTTTTGTCATGATGGCATGTGATGAAATGGATGCGTATGGTTGTATGATGCCTAATCATGATATGTTACGGCAAACGACCGACAGAATTTATCATGATATTGGCAGAATGCATCCGGAACTGGCCGAAGTTCAATCACTGCAAATCGGTGAGGGAGGTTTCTTTAACGACCTCATCACTATCATGTTACTTAATGAATTTTTCCACAGAAGACGGAGATTTTAAATGGACTGAATTGCTTCCTTCAAGCTGTTCACTCCCACAATCGTGATACCGCTTGGCCTGTCATTCAGGCGGGCGGTATTTTTTTGAGGAAGGATTACCTTGGTAAACCCCATTCTGGCTGCTTCCTTCACGATTTTATCTGCGTTCTGGACAGAACGCAGATCGCCGGTAAGGCCAATCTCTCCCAATGCCAATGTTTTGCTAGATCCTCTGATACCCTTGCAGGTCGAATAGATCGCCAAAGCGACAGCCAGATCGATAGACGTGCTGTCTGGCTTCAAACCTCCTACAATATTCACGTAAACATCCTGGTTGATCAGTGACAGTCCTGCTTTACGTTCCAGAACTGCAAGAAGCATATTCAGTCTGGAGAGTTCCACTCCGATGGCTGTTCTTCGTGCAAAGCCTATATTCGTCGGTGAAGTCAATGCCTGCACCTCCAGGAGCAGCGGACGTGTTCCCTCGTAGACTGCTGTTGCCACAGCACCCTCCGCACCGTCTTCCAATCCCTCAAGAAAGCTCTTGGACAGATTTTGTACCTCTGTCAGGCCTTCCTCCGTCATTTCGAAAGCACCGATCTCGCTTGTCGTTCCGAATCTATTTTTATAGGACCTTAATATCCTTAATTCCTGATTTCTTTCTCCGGTAAAATTGAGAACGCAGTCTACCAGATGCTCGATGATCTTAGGACCCGCCAGATCTCCGTTTTTCGTGACATGAGCAACGATAAACACAGGGATATCCTTTCCTTTTCCTATCCTCATCAGTACGTTTCCGCAGGCTCTCACCTGGGATACGCTTCCCGGCGCTGATTCCATGGCATCCGTGTACATGGTCTGGATGGAATCGATAATGAGAAACGCCGGATTCAATTCCTCCTGCACCTGCGTGATGATTTCCATATTGGTTTCTGCCAGTAAGTAAAGATTCTCCAGTTCGCCCTTGCAAACCCTATCGGCCCTCATCTTGATCTGTTCAGCGGATTCTTCTCCCGTTACATAAAGCACCCTGCCGTAGTTTTCCGCAATCTTCGCAGCCGCCTGTATGATAAGGGTGGATTTTCCTATCCCGGGTTCTCCGGATATCAAAGTCAGTGATCCTTTTACCATACCACTGCCCAGCACCCGGTTCAATTCACCGATCCCGGTATCAATCCGAGTCTTATTTCCAGATTTTATATCGGAAAGCTTGCTGGCTCTTGTCTTTTCTCCTGAAGGAGCCCGCCGTCTGGAGTCATCTTCCTTGATTTCGACTACCGTTTCTTCGATCATGGTATTCCATTTTCCACAAATGCACTGGCCCTGCCACTTCGGACTTTCGTAGCCGCACTCCTGACAAACATAGACTGTTTTCGCCTTCTTCATATAAACACCCTCTTTTCCTCTTCATCTTAGCATAATGCGAACTGAGGTTCAATTCTTATTTACTAAATATGGAAATTATGTTATAAAAAAGACTAGGGTAGATTTACCCTAGTCAAGTCATTTATTTTGGTTTTCTACGCTCAGCTTACCGCATTATTCTTCGTCAGCCTTTTTATGCTCAGCGATAATCTTTTCCGCCAGATGCATAGGGACTTCTTCATAACGCTCAAATTTCATTGTGAAGCTTCCTCTTGCCTGAGTCATAGAGCGAAGAGTAATGGCATATTTGAACATTTCTGCCTGAGGTGCTTCTGCCAGCACCTTCTGGCCGCCGCCTGTCTGTGGTTCCATGCCGAGGATTTTTCCTCTTCTTTTGTTCATGTCGCCCATGATATCGCCCATGTATTCATCCGGAATGAGGATTTCTACATGCATTAAAGGCTCTAAGATGATCGGCTTCGCTTCAACAATACCTTTCTTGAACGCAAGGGATGCAGCGATCTTGAATGCCATTTCGTTGGAGTCTACATCATGGTAGGATCCATCATAGAAAACAGCTTTGACATTTACTACCGGGAAGCCTGCAAGAGGTCCCTTTTCCATGGATTCTCTAAGTCCCTTTTCTACTGCAGGGACATAGTTCTTAGGTACGGATCCTCCAAAGAGTGCTTCGGAGAATTCAAAGATTTCCTGAGAAGGTGAGAATCTGATATGAACATCGCCGTACTGTCCTGCGCCGCCAGACTGCTTCTTATGTTTACCCTGAACATCAGAGCTTCCCTTGATCGTTTCTCTGTAAGGGATTTTCTGTTCCACGAGATCAACGCTTACGCCGAACTTGTCCTTTAGCTTAGCGGTAATGATTCCGATCTGGATTTCACCCTGGCCACCGATCAGCGTCTGGTGTGTTTCTGTATTTCTTGTCAAAATGAAGGAAGGATCTTCTTCCATCAGCTTGTGAAGACCTGAACTTATCTTTTCATCGTCGCCCTTTGCTTTTGGCTCAACAGCCATGTAAAGGGATGGCTCCGGAAAGGATACCGGTGGATACTTAATAAAATGAGCCTTGTCGCAAAGAGTATCTCCCGTCTGTGTAAACTGCAGTTTTGCGGCCGCTACGATGTCGCCGGCAACTGCCTGATCTGCATCAGCCTGAGTCTTACCTCGGAGGAAGAACAGGGAACCCAGTTTTTCCGGTTTTTCTGTTCTTGCATTAAACATTTCCGTGCCGGCCGTCAACTTTCCGGAAATAACCTTCATTAGGGAAATCTTGCCTACGAAAGGATCGGCGATTGTCTTAAAGACAAAAGCGGAAGCAGGAGCAGCAGGATCGCATTTTCTGCTGATCTCAGCGTCCTTTGAGTCAAGTCCTATATATTCTACATGGTCCTTCGCATTTGGAACGTACTTGATCAACGTATCCATAAATTCCTTAATTCCCTTTCCGTCCATAGCACAGCAGGTCAACACAGGAACGATACTGCCAGAAGCAATACCAGCTACCAATCCACGATTAAATTCTTCCTCGGTAAATTCTTCACCGCCGAAATACTTTTCAAGAAGCTCTTCATCACTTTCTGCAACAGCTTCCATCAGTGCATCCTTTTCGGAAAGTTGCACTACGGATGTGCCGAATTTTGCCTTCAAATCGGCGATAACTTTATCTACGTCTACATTTTCCTTATCGATTTTGTTGATAAGCATAAAAGTAGGCATATTATATTCTTTGCATGAGTTCCAGGCCTTTTCAGTACCAACCTGAACTCCGGATGAAGCATCTACAACGATCACGGCTGCCTCAACAGCCCTCATTGCTGAATCTACTTCACCAATAAAATCGAAATATCCTGGTGTATCAATAAAATTAATCTTAACCTTATTGTATTCAACAGGCACAATGGATGTACTAATTGAGTAACCCTTCTCTATTTCCATCTTGTCATAGTCAGATACAGAGTTCCCATCCTCAACCTTACCTAGTCTGTTGATTACTCCTGTAGCAAGTAATGCGGCTTCCAACAATGTAGTTTTTCCACATCCTCCGTGTCCTACAAGTGCAACGTTTCTTATCGTGTCGCTAGTATAGCCTTTCATAATCAGACCTCCCATATTTCTTTCAAATAGTGGTTTCAGTATATCATTTTTAAACCTAAATGGCAAATATTATTCCTGCTCCATTTTTTTGATTATCGGTAATCTGGCAGCGATAGCTGTGACAACAGTGGCAATAAATAGCCGCCCGACGGTGATCGCGATGATATTTGCCCCTGCCACTCCGAATATAAATGCAGTTTCAATGACCCCGTGGCACAGGAACATAAAAATGCCGATCAGGGCGAAATCTTTTTTGGGGATAGGGGTCTGCCTGTTAATCTGAATCAGGGTGCCGGCCCCGTATGTAACTCCCATCACAACACCAACCAAAAGTGGAAATATCGACTGTTTTTTCATACCAAGAAGGCCTGCGATAAACTGCATCCTGTCCGCCACTTTTTCCATCACATTGTATACCATTAAGATTTCCACAATTATCATAAGGGGAATCAGAATTTTCAGCATGTTAAGCATGGTTGAAATGCAGCCAAAAAAGATTTCATGGATAATAAAACCGGCAGAAGCGCTCATAAGATTAGCCCTCCTATCCATCCCATCAGGATGCCAACTCCAATTGCCGAGAAAATACGAAAAATTGAGAATTTTACTGCCGAAAGTCCTATTTTCTGAGCAATAGCCGCCTCGACGGGCATAGAGTGAGCGACGAGAACAAACATCGCAATCGTTGTGATTTCAGCAGTTGTGAAGTTAAAGGTGCTCATTACGGCAATGGTAGAGTATTCATCTGTAAACATTCCTGTAATGAGAGGTACTACGCCATTACCCGGCAGATGAAAGAACTTCATTGCCGGAGAAAACAAATTCTGCAAAAACGGCATAATGGGAGAATACTTGATCAGTACAACAACAGCATAAACAGGCAAGACGATTTTCAATAGCATGAATGCCGTCTTGATCCCCTTTATGATGCCGTCCTTAATCGCTTTTATAAAAAGATTCATGTCTTATTCCTTTATTGTCCAGGATTGGATATCATAGGTTTAAAACTCTGCTGTTTTCGGAGTTCTTGGGAATGGGAGCACGTCTCTGATATTGCTCATTCCAGTAATATACATAATGATCCGTTCAAATCCCAAGCCGTATCCGGCATGCTTAACCCCGCCGTATTTTCTGAGATCGAGATACCACCAGTAATCCTCCTCGTTCAGTCCCATTTCTTTTATTTTGGAAAGCAGCACATCGTAACGCTCTTCTCTCTGGCTTCCGCCGATGATCTCACCGACTCCCGGAACCAGAAGATCCATAGCGGCAACTGTCTTGCCGTCTTCATTTATTCTCATATAAAATGCTTTGATATCCTTCGGATAATCAGTTACAAAAACAGGTTTATTGTAAATTTCCTCTGTAATATATCTTTCATGCTCCGTCTGAAGGTCGATCCCCCACTCTACAGGGTACTGGAACTCCTTGCCGGATTTCTTCAGAAGCTCTACTGCCTCTGTGTAGGTTACTCTTGCAAATTCTGAATTTACGATCTTGTTCAGCCGTTCAAGAAGTCCCTTGTCAATAAATTCATTAAAGAATTTCATTTCTTCCGGTGCGTGCTCCAATATATAGTTGATGATATATTTTATCATGCTTTCTGCCAGTTCCATGTTGTCATTGATATCGGCAAAAGCAACTTCAGGCTCAATCATCCAGAACTCGGATGCGTGTCTTCCCGTATTGGAGTTTTCAGCACGGAAGGTAGGTCCAAAGGTGTATACATTTCGGAAGGCGAGAGCAAAGGTCTCCGCTTCCAGCTGCCCGCTTACCGTCAGGTTGGTCTCTTTTCCGAAGAAATCCTGGGAGTAATCGATTGACCCGTCATTTTTCTTAGGAAGATCGTCCAAATCAAGAGTGGTCACACGGAACATTTCACCTGCTCCCTCCGCATCGCTTCCGGTTATGATCGGTGTATGCACATAGACGAAGTTGTTGTCCTGAAAGAACTGATGGATCGCATAAGCCACCAGGGACCTTACTCTGAAAACTGCAGAGAAAGTATTGCTTCTTGGTCTCAAATGAGCGATTTCTCTGAGAAATTCCAGGCTGTGTCTCTTTTTCTGAAGCGGATAATCTGCATCAGAGCCTGCTTCGATTACAACCTGCTTTGCTTTGATCTCAAAAGGCTGCTTGGCATCCGGTGTCAGCACCAGTTCTCCGGTAACGCAAAGTGCCGCCGAAATAGGAGCTTTGGCGATCTGATCAAAATTATCAATGATTACTTCTTCGTATACTACTTGTACGGATTTAAAATAGCTGCCGTCGTTCAGTTCTGCAAATCCAAACTTGTTTGAGCTTCTGTTTGTTCTGATCCAGCCTCTTATCACGACCTGTTTTCCGGCATATTGATCCATATTGGTAAAGAGTTGTCTCAACTGAATATCCTTCATATTGGTATCTCCTTAAATTAATTTTTTTGCAGTAGAAATCTACCAAATAAAATCAGAAAGAAAAGTTTGCCAAAGCAAACTTTTCCAGTTAATATTATGTTTCCTTAAGCACTGTTACGCAGTAGGGTCTTCATGTAACAACGCTGTGGGTAATTTTGGCAAGCTTTACAGTGGCTTCATTGTTGGGAATAAAATAATGTCCCTAATCGACGGCGAGTCTGTCAGCAGGATGATTACTCTGTCCACTCCTATTCCAAGTCCGCCTGTCGGAGGAAGTCCTACTTCCAATGCGTTTACGAAATCTTCATCCATTGGATGCGCTTCGTCGTCTCCGTTTTCCAGCTGAGCCTGCTGATCTTTGAATCTCTGATACTGGTCGATCGGATCGTTCAATTCTGAGAAGGCATTAGCCACTTCCCAGGTATTGATATATGCTTCAAATCTTCTTGTGATTCTAGGATCCTTCGGGTCTCTCTTCGCAAGAGGGGATACTTCAACCGGATGTCCTGTAATGAAAACCGGGCCTTCCAGATATTCTTCACAGTATTCTTCAAATAAAGCGCAGATCACATGGCCTCTTGTCATCTTCTCAACGTCCTCGAGGTTATGCCTCTTTGCTGCTTCTCTTGCTTCTTCGTCAGTTTTAATCTTGTCAAAATCCTCTCCAACCCATTTCTTCACAGCATCCTGCATGGATAGTCTCTGCCAAGGAGGAGTCAGGTCAAATTTCTTTCCCTGATATTCGATCACCATCGATCCCAGAACATTCTGAGCCACGGTAGCAATCATGTTTTCCGTAATATCCATCATATCTTCCATGTTTCCATATGCCTGATACAATTCCATGGATGTGAATTCAGGGTTATGGTTTCTGTCCATTCCTTCGTTACGGAACATCTTACCCATTTCATATACTCTGTCAAAACCGCCTACGATCAGTCTCTTGAGGTAAAGCTCATTGGAAATACGAAGTCTCAGATCAATGTCCAGCGTGTTGTGATGGGTAACGAACGGTCTCGCATTGGCACCACCGGCAATCGTTGTCAGAATCGGAGTATCAACCTCAAGGAAGTCTCTTCCTTCCAGGAATTTTTTAATTTCCTTAATCATCCTAGAACGAAGTAAAAAGGTTTCTCTTACCTCCGGATTCATGATCAAATCCACATATCTCTGCCTGTATCTGATATCCTGGTCCTTCAGTCCATGGAATTTATTCGGAAGGATCTGAAGCGACTTGGAGAGCAGTTTGATTTCGTGAACCTTGATGGAAATCTCCCCATGCTTTGTTTTGAACACATCCCCTACGACACCTATAATATCGCCGATATCATAAGTTAGGAAAATCTCATATTCTTCAGGAGTGATTGCATCCTGTCTGATATAGCACTGAATTCTACCCTGTTTATCCTGAATATCTATAAAAGAGGCTTTTCCCATCTGACGTTTGGCCATGATTCTTCCGGCACAGGTAACACCCTGTCCTTCCATAGCATCAAAATTATTTTTGATGTCCTTGCTGTAATTTTTAACATCCCATGTTTCAACAAGGAAAGGATTTCTTCCCATGTCCTGAAGCTTTTTTAGCTTTTCTCTTCTGACCTGTCTAAGCTCATTCAAGTTCTCTTCGGAAATTTCAACTTCTGTTTCCGCTTCATTCATCATCTGGTTCTTGTTGTCTTCTGTACTCATAAAAACCTCTTTCCTAGACTATTTGAATATCTTTTCTATCTTTTATAACCGTAGTCTATTTTTATCTATTTATTTATTTCTAATACTTGATAGCATACAACTCCATCCGGTATCTGAATCTCAGCGATTTCATTCACTGCCTTGCCGAGCAATCCGGCACCGACCAATGATTCATTGGAAATCTTACCCTGAAACGGGTCTGCTTCTGTAGATCCTACAATGACGAAATCAATGATCTCATTGGTATCCAGTTCCTTGACCTTCACTTTGAGTCCGATCCCCACATGATCATTTGACATCGCATTTTCATCTATAATCTTTGCTTTGCGCATCATATTTTCAAGTTTAATGATTCTTTCTTCCAGTTCTGCCTGCTCATTTTTTGCTGAATCATACTCGGAGTTTTCTGAGATATCACCATAGGAGATTGCCTCTTTGATCCATTCGGCAACTTCTTTTCGTCTGATTGTAACCAGTTCTTCGTGCTCTGCAACTATTCTGTCATATCCTTCTTTTGTTAACAGCATTTCTTCTGCCATTTTATTATCTCCTTTAATGTTTATATTAGGTTTTTTATGCCCGAGAGATGCGCTTGTATGCGCAATATTATAAATGAATCCTTGATAAATGTCAAGGAATGCATTGAATATCTAAGCTTTCAATTGCAGGATTGTCTCTTTTAAAACATCTGCTCTAACAATGGAATTAATTTCTTTCCGGATACTTGCTGAACCCGGAATTCCTTTCAAATACCAGCCCGCATGTTTCCTCATCTCCCTGACTGCCACATATTCCCCTTTTTCTGCCAATACAAAATCAAAATGCTTTAAAAGCATATCAATTTTTTCGGTGATTTCCGGAGGGTCCGAAACATTCCTGCCCTTCCATAAACTCAAAGCTTCCCTGAAAATCCAAGGATTTCCTAATGCACCTCTTGCGATCATCACAAAATCACAATCGCTTTCCTCCATCAATCTGACGGCATCCTTGGCGGAAAAAACATCACCGTTTCCGATTACGGGAATGGAAACGGCTTTTTTAACTTGTCTGATTACATTCCAGTCGGCCTTTCCGCTATAAAACTGTTCTCTGGTCCTTCCATGAACACTGATGGCGCTGGCACCTGCGGCTTCAATAACCTTCGCAATTTCGACTGCGTTGATACTGTTTGTATCCCATCCGATCCTTATTTTTGCTGTGACCGGCTTTCCGGCATCTTCCACCGCCGCTTTCACGACAGCACTTACCAATTCAGGGTTTTTCAGAAGCGCAGAACCCTCTCCGTTTCTGACTACCTTCGGTACCGGGCATCCCATGTTGATATCCAGAATGCAATTATCTCTATCCGCAAGCTTCTTTGCCGTAAACGTGATCACCTCTGGTTCAGAGCCAAAGATCTGATACGCTGCTGGCTTTTCTTCCTCATGGATTCCGAGAAGTCTTTCTGTTGCTTTATCGTTATAATATAAGCCTTTACCGCTTATCATTTCGGAAAAGACCAGAGCTGCACCCTGTTCTCTACAGATCCTCCGGAAAGGAGAATCTGTAATTCCTGCCAAAGGAGCCAGAAAAAAAGGATTTTCCAGCTCAACATTTCCTATTTTCATTATTTATGTCCTTTGTTCTTTTCATAAATGATCTGAAGTCCTTCCAGGGTAAGCATCTTATCGACACAGTCGATGCAGCCGATTCCGCTTTCAATCAGGGTTGCAAGACCGCCAGTGGCCACAACTTTCGGTAAGGTTCCGGTATTTGAATGCTGCTTCATTTCGATTTTCATTTTATTTACGATATAGTCCACCATTCCCATGTGACCGTAAACCAGACCGGATTGCATGCTCTCAATGGTATTCTTACAGATCACATGACCCGGTTTCTCCAATTCAACCTTTGGCAGCTTTGCCGTCTTTTCAAAGAGGGCGTCCGAAGCGATCTTAATGCCGGGGGCAATAGTACCGCCCAGATATTCCGCATTTTCTGTTACTGCACAAAAGGTGGTTGCGGTCCCAAAATCCACGATAATCAATGGACCGCCGTATTTTGCAAGAGCAGAAACGGCATTTACAATCCTGTCCGCACCTACCTGCTTTGGGTTATCATATTTGATGATCAGACCGGTTTTGATCCCGGGGCCGATCACGATTGCACGTTTGTTGAAATATTTCATCGATAAATGCTGCAAGGTGTAAAGTACGGATGGAACTACCGTTGAGATGATGATATCCTTAACCTCTTTGGTGTTCAGTCCCTCATAGCAGAAAAGCTGATTGATGATCATACCGTATTCATCAGCGCTTTTATTGTTATCTGTTTCCATTCTCCAGTTTTGAATCAGATTGCCGTCTTTAAAAACTCCCAGAACTATATTGCTATTCCCTACGTCAAATGCTAATAACATATCTGTTCTCCCTTCCTTATCGGATTGTGATATCTATTCTTCAGGCTGAGTCGAATTGACTTTATATAGTATAAACCAAACACCTTATTTATACAATAAAAAAGGTGTCTGAAAATCCGATGGAGCCTTGTGAAAAGCCAGGCTGACAAATAGCCGCCCGGCTTTTTGCTTCATATTATATTAATGTTAATCTCTCTTTATTTGATTTTATAAGTTTTGGTTGTACCGCTGTTCTTATTTGGATGTTTTATTAGAAATACCCAGCATAATTTTTGTAGCGATGTAGAACAAAATCAGTACTGCGAAAACTCCACCCAGACCAAAGGCGGTAACCTCAAGGCCAGCTCCAATTAATTGCATATCCATATCAATTCCTCCTTAACAATTACAATGCTGAGAATACTGCCGGAACCAAAGCAAGGATCAAACTTCCTGCAACTACCGAGCCAAGCTGTCCGGCAACATTAGCACTCATAGCCTGCATCAGGATAAAGTTCGTTGGGTCCTCCTTGGCGGCCATTCTTTGAACAACACGTCCGGACATTGGAAATGCGGAGATCCCTGCAGCACCGATCATAGGATTTACTTTGGTAGGAAGGAACAGATTCAAAAGCTTGGCAAACAGCACGCCGCCTGCCGTGTCAAAAATAAATGCAACAAGTCCCATCCCCATGATCATGATTGTTCTGATGTCCAGGAAAGCTTCTGCTGTCATAGTGGAACCGATGGTGATACCAAGAAGCAAGGTTATCAAGTTTGCCAGTTCATTCTGAGCTGCATTGGAAAGTCTTGTCAGTACGCCGCAGGCTCTGATCAGATTTCCAAACATCAGGGATCCGATGAGAGCTACGCTGATCGGAGCAACTATTCCCGCAATCAGAGTGATCATAATAGGAAACAGGATTTCAACGATACGTGGAACCTCGACCTGATTATAAGGCATTCTGATTTTTCTCTCTTGGCTTGTGGTCAGAAGCCTGATAACCGGAGGCTGAATGATCGGTACAAGCGACATATACGAGTAAGCCGCAACCGAAATCGGCCCTAAGTAATTCTGAGCAAATTCCTTTTGCCACGTAAATGGAAGTTGGTCCGTCCGCTGCACCGATGATTCCGATGGAAGCAGCTTCCTTCAGGTCAAACTGACCTGTAGCCAGCGCAAACATCATAGTAAAGAAAATACCAAACTGTGCCGCTGCACCGAAGAAGAGCATAAATGGATTCTGTATCAGCGGTTTAAAGTCGATCATTGCACCGACTGCGATAAAGATCAGAACCGGGAACAGTTCTGTTTTAATTCCTGCATTGTACAGAATTGTTAGGAAACCCTCATCTCCGATTGCCGAAGAAAGTGGGATATTGCATAATAGTGCGCCAAATCCGATTGGCAGGAGAAGCATTGGTTCATATTCCTTCGCGATCGCCAAATAAATCAGCAGTCCACCGATTAAGAACATAATAACCTGATTGATATGCAGATTCAGAATTCCAGCAAAAAGTTCATTCCAAAGTCCGTTCATACTATAACAAATCCTCCTTTTTTCTTTTGTCTGTCTATCTATATTTCCTTATTCCATGCCTTACATATCTTATGACGGTTTTTATAACTTAGAATCGTTTAAAAAAAAAGGCACTGGACACAAGGGCCCAGTGTCAATTTTAAATATATGAGCCAAGAGTCAAATCGCTCTTTTCTATTTAATTGAAAGCAGGACATCTCCGGCGTTTACGGAAGCTCCCC
>Ga0183099_1001050_pt1 | contig 16970 bp, 22 predicted proteins | sample Biomet1_FD_127788 | JGI IMG/M metagenome (GOLD analysis project Ga0183099, IMG submission 127788) | Microbial communities from bioreactor (seeded with anoxic lake sediment) at LBNL, California, USA - Biofuel metagenome 1 | ecosystem: Engineered > Bioreactor > Anaerobic > Unclassified ... | reverse complement strand
GGCGTGGCGGACGGTCCCGTGAGCCGGAGGCCACGGCGGTCAGCTTCTTCTTTGCGGCAAGGGCTTTGCGCTCGTCCTCGATCTTTTGCAGATCCATGAGCGCCTGCTCTTGCTGCTTTGCAAAATCCGTTTGCTGCTTGGCCAGAGTAGCGCCAAAGGTGTCGCCGGAAAGGGTGAGGGATAGCTCGTTATACGTGCCCATCAGTTCGCCCAGGCTCTGCTCGGCCTTCATGGCGTCCTGAGTCAGGGTCTTGATGGTCGACGCGCCTTCACCGTTGTCGCTTTTTTTGATGATGGGCGCGGACTTCTTCGTCGTCTTTTCCGAACTCTCCCCTGCGCCCTTCTTGGGCTTATTGCCACCAAGCCAGACATCAGTGTAGCCCTTACCGATGTCATCTATGTCCTCCCAGACGGAGGTATTGAGATCCTTCCAGTTCTGTTTGAACCGCTCTGCACCATCAACAAAACCTATTTTGAGGCCGTGGTTAAAAGCGGTGTAGGCGGCAGCCCCGGTGGCTGCAATATTTTTCCCAATAAACAAAGCAGGAGCAGCAAATATTTCTACGACATTTTTTGCGCTGATTGCAGCATAGATTACGCCACGGGTCGCATTCTCAATCTGCTTTAGTTTCTTTCCATATTCCTCCGCGTTGTTAGCGGATCTTAAAAAATATTCTGAGGTATCGAGTAATGCTGGCATCATTCCAGACACCATGAGTATCTTAAGCGCATCCGTCCTGCTATGCAGGCGCTTGAAGTTGTCGTTCACTTCCTCGGCCTGGCGGGCAAGGTCCTCGCCAAAGGTGAGCCCCAGCCGCTCCGCCTCCTTACGCATGGCGACTATTTCTTGCGATCCCCGGTTCAACATGGGGATCATCTCTTGTCCGGACTTGCCGAACAGGGCCATGGCCAGGGCGGTCTTGGCCGCCCCGTCCTCGTACTGGCCGAACTTGTCGGAGATTTCGAGCAGGATCTGGTCCGCGCTCTTGAGCTGGCCAGAGCCGTCTTTGACTTTGATGCCCAGGGTGGCGAAGGCATCCGCCGCATCGCCGCTGCCGTCAGAGGCGGCAACCATATTCTTGCTCAGCTTGGCAACGCTTTTGTTGAAGGTCTCCTGCGACACATCCGCCAGCTTGGCGGCGTAGCTGTACTCGGTGTAGGCCTGGGTGGAAATGCCGGTCATCTGGGCCATCTTCCCGGCCTGGTCCATGTACTCGACCTGGCCCTCGATGAGTTCCTTAAGCCCGGCAACGCCAAGCCCAGCACCGGCAAAGGGGATGATGGAGCGACCCTTCTCCAGCAGGCTGGTCAATGCCTCGGCAGACGTATGCACGCGCTTGAAGGCATCGGAGGCCAGATCCTTGGCGGAGATGATGATTTGTGTTTCAGCTGTCATCTTGTGCCCCTGCCCTGTTTTGCTTTCTCTGCCGCGCCCATCTGTCCAGCTGGCGGTATTCCAGCAGCTGCATGCGCCCCAGCATCACTCTGTCCAGCCGTATGCCCAAGGCCTGCGCCGTAATCCCCAGAGCCTGGTAGTCCAGGCCAATTGCCCCGGCAAAGCCCACGCGCCACTGTGTGCTGACGCTGGTCCAAAGCTTCCACGCGGTTTTGTTTTCCGCCTTCAGCTCCGGGCCCTGGTTCTCCGGGCAGTCTTTGCAATCGTCCGCCCCATCACCGGTTCCCCGGCAGGCCTTGCAATAGGCTAGTCGGTCTGGGTCGGTTCGCCAGTCCCAGACCGCAACGAGTTTTTTACGGCGTCGGCTTCCCGGAAGTTGTAGCGCACCGTGTCGTTGTAGAGCGCCACGGCGTCGGGCCGCTTCTTCATGGCCACATCAAGCACGGCGGGCGCATAATGCTTGCGCAAAAACTCCTCCATGAACTCGTCGGACTTGCCCTCCTTCAGGGCGGCGTAGGCGCGCGCGGCATGCCCCTTCGAGTCCTCCCAGTCCAAAGCCGCCAGCTGCACTTCAAGCCCGCTCTCGGGCAGCGTGATTTTCTGACCCATGATCTTAGGCCTCCATGTCGTAGATTTCGTTGCGCTGGCGCACCACAACGGATGAATTCGACGCGCCGCCGTCGTAGAAGCCCTGGTAGGCGTGCTTTTCCAAAACGCCCTTGGGGCCATCGATGGAGGGCGACGTGCGCTCGTACACCAGCTCCTCAAGGATGAACTCCAACTGGTAGCCCTCTTTGGCCAGCAAGAAGGCAAGGCTGCTGGTGGTGTTGGCAATGGCCTTGTCCACAAGGTCAACGTCCTTAAACAGGGCTTCCAGGTTGCCGGTGATCTTGAGATCGCCTTCCGTGATGTCGCCGCGCTCGCCCGCCTTGTCGGGCTCATTGATGGTGTACTTGTCGCCGTCCAGGCCAAGATCCAAGTCCAGGCTCACCGTGGTGACGCGCTCGGAATAGGCCGCGCCGCCTTCGGTGAGGCTCAGATCCTTGTGGCTGAACTTGCTCACCGGCCATTCGACGGGGTTCGCGAAGTAGCTGGTGGCGTCTTTGTCCTCGCCCGCGCCCATGAACGAAATGGTTGCGCTCACGGTGCCTTCGCCACCAAGGCTCAAAGAGAGCTTGCTGGCCTTGACCCCGCGCTCCAGAAAATACTGGGGCAAATCGGGAAAGGCCTTCTCGTTCAGCATGCTGGGCTGGATATCGCCCACCTTGAAGATCTTGTCGTAGAAGTTCACGCGGCCGGTCACCTCGCCCGCGGTGAATGTCTCGGCGGTGTAGGTGGCGGTCACCAGCAGCTCGTTCGCCGTGGTGCCGCGCAGCACTGTGTAGGTGGCGTCATAGTGGGCGCTGCCCGCCACGATGAGCCGCGCGCCGACGGGCAGGCCATGCGCCGCGCAGGGCAGCCCGACCTTGCCGCCGCCGGCATCGCGCACCGCGCCGACAATGGCCTTGGACCACCCCAGGGATACCGTCTCATCGCCCGCGAAGGTTTCCGCCGTGTAGGTCTTGGTGATGACCAGCTGGTCCGTCGACGTGCCCACCTGGAGCACATAGGCGCCGTCGTAATTCGTGCTTCCCGCGATGATGACCGGAGCGCCCGCGCGCAGGCCATGGGCCGCGCAGGGCAGGCCGACCTTGCCATTGCCCTTGTTCACGGCCGGGCCAATGCTCAAAAGCTTGTCCGCCACCATGACGTTACTGGTGGGCAATCCGAACAGTGAGCGCAAATGCACAAGGAAATTGTGCGCATCCACCGGGACTTTAAGATCGCCTGAAACGTCGACATTGCCCACGCCGGGCTTGGTGGGATCGCGCCGGCCGGTCAATGTGCCGTCATCCGTCGTGAGCTTGCTGGCGGCCACAATGCCGTTGCTCATGATGGGCACGCGCCAGCCCTTGCGATTTTCGGCGGCGGGCACGGTGTTGAAGTCGGTCTCGAAGTCGACGATGGTCTTGCCCTTGTAACCTCTGGCCTGCTTTTTCTGGGTCATGGCTGGTGCCTCCTTGGTGTGCGCGCCTTAGATGGTGCGGGTGCGGTCGACGTGGAAGAAACAAACGGCCTCGAAAAAGTTCTGTATGGAGGTGGGGGTTTCCGCCTCCCAGCGCGAGGGCGGGTACTCGGTTTCGCCCAACACCTGGCACACGGCGGAGAAGAACAACCCCAGGCTTTCCACACCGCGCAGAATCTCGCTTGTGGCACCCACCCTCTGGCGTTGTGCGTCGTAGATGCCAAGATCAAGGCAAAGGGTTGATTCGTCCTGCTCCGCCTCGAATCCGCCGTTATCCGTAAGCGGAACGATGGCGATGTACGGGGCGATGTCTTGCCCGGCCTTATCTTCCTCCGGAACCCCCAAAAGCACCGTGAGCCCGGCGTTGAAGCGATCCTGGCAAAACGCCTCCAGCTCCGGGGAGCCGAACAGGGCGTCGAACCACACGCGGGATATTGCAGCGACATTTTCCATGGTGATCCCCTAGGCCGCCTTCATCCGTTTCTTGAGCAGGTATTCCGATATCTTCCCTTCAAGGTATGTGGGGATCTGGCTCTCCACGGCCCGGAACACAGGACCGACAAGCGGACGGGGCGGCGTGACGATGGAGCCCTTGCCTGAAAGCTTGAGCCCGCGGGCGTTGTACAGGCGGCGCATTTTCTGCGTGACGCGCGTCTCGAACCCTTCCTGCAGCTTCATGGCCAGGGCCGATGACCGGGAAGAGAGAAAGCCGATTTGCACCCGCATGTTCGCTTTGTCGCGCCGGTAGCCTATGGCCTGGTACAAATGGCCGAACAATCCCGCATGAGGATTCGCCGAACGTGTGCTGCGGGCGCGGTCGCCTATCTGGGCGTGCAGCTTGCCAATGCCCACATGCTTGGGCCACGTGGCGCCCGGAGGCCCGCCTGCCCGCATGGACTCGCGCATCTTGTTGCGCAGGGTCCAACCAAGGGAGGCCAAGGCCTTGTTCATTTCCGGCCCGAAGGTTTGGGCAAGCATGGCCAGGTATGGCGTGGCGGTGTCGTTCACGCGGAACAGGGTTTCCCCGCCGCTGGCAAAAAACTTGTAGGAGCGGCCCTTTATGGTCACCCTGGGGGTAATGTCTGCGGCCATCAGTATTTCCCCCTCTGGTCATTGGCGCACAGGCATATCCACCACAAGGGCTCTGGCCCGGTCTTGGGCTCGCGCTGCACGTTGCGCACACGGTAGGCCAAGCCGTCGACGCTGATCGTATCTTCGTGCGTGGGCTTGGCCGGAACGTCCGCCGGGCTTAACCGGAACGAGGCATGCCGCGCCATGTTGCGGAACAGATCGCCGGGCCAGCCCTGCGGGCACAGGCCAAATTCGTAGCGGGTCACCACGGACAAGACGGTCACGGCTTCGGCCTCGCCAGCCTGATAGAAAACGCTTTCGCCCTGCTCCCGCAGGATGAAGGCGGACATGTCGGTGAAGGATGTCATGATTAGCCTCTCAGCACATAGTGCAGCACGATGGGGAGCACGACGATCTCCAGGATCGCAAAACCGCCCAGACCCATGTAGACGTGAAAGCGCAGCTTATTGATGGCCGACCACGTTTCCGCCCGTTCCTTGAGGTATTCTTCGCGCTCGGTCGCGTGCGATTCCCGGTGCTGGGTCTGCGACTGCTCCAGGCTGACAAGCCGCTGATCCTGCTTGGCGCAAAGCTCCCGGCGCGCGGACTGCGCATCCACAACCTTGGCGATGGTGTCGCGAAACAGATCGGCCTGCTCTTTGAGAGCCGCCAAGCCTTCGCGCATCTGCTCGCGGATATCCACCAGCGTGGAACGCAACTGCTCCATGCTCTGGTCGTGGAAAGCACACGGTGCGGTCATGCGGCCTCCTTGAGCTCAAAGACCATGGCCCAGGCGAGCGAAGCGCTGACAAAGTCGTGCATGTCGTCGGGATCGGCCTCGTTCGGGTCGATGCCGAAAAGCATCCCGAGAGCCCTGAAGTAGGCGTTGGCCCACACCCAGGAACAGATGGGGTAGCGGTCGAGGCTGGCCAGCTTGCGCACGGCGTACACGTTGCGCCCCATGAGCCGGGACAGCAGGGCATCGCCCAGGTGTGCGCCGATCTTGAGCAGGCCGTAATCCCGGCCCACGTAGGCCAGGGCTTGCGCGGCCACGGCCTGGCGCTGCGCGTCCGTGAGGGGCATGCAGCGCCAGACCTGGAAGGGGGTGCCGTCGTTGAATTGGGCAAACGGGCGCGTCTGCACGCTCCACAGCGCCTCGGTCACCATGCCCGGTGGGGTAAAACCCGCCACATGGTTGGCGTAGGCCTCCGGCTCGCCGGGCTTGCGCTCGGCCCAGCGGATGCCCCGCTGGATGAGGCCCGCGCCGTGGGTGAAGATGAGGTCGCCGGGGAGGAACATGGCGCGCCCTAAGCCTTGGTGAAATCCAGGTAGTATTCCTGGCCGATCTCGAAAAACGCAGCGGTTCCCGGCTTGGTGATGTTCAAGATGAAGTTGCCCGAGGGGGTTTCATCGGTGAACACTTTGTTTTCGTGGTTGGGATCAGACGAATACACGGCGTGCATGCTGATTTGGGTGGCACCGCTCGGGCATTCCTGCTTACAGCCGACCTTGAACTTTGCGCGGACAGATTCCATTCTGTGCTCCTTCTTGCTTTCTTTTGAGGTCAATTACTTCGCCAAAGCGTTGATGATGGCGCGCTGATTCGCCAGGTGCCGCTTGATGATGGCCGCGTCGCACGTCGCTGTTGGGCGCGGCCTGGGTGAAGTTGCCGAGCAGGCCCGTACTGACAAAGAGCTGCGTGCCGGCCGCTGTGTTGGCATCGGCCAGCTTTCCCGCAACATAGGTCGCCAGAGCGCCGTACGAGCTGGCGCCATCAAGCGCGGCCTCGATGTCGTTCAAAACGGTCAGGGCATCCGAAGCCTTGTATACGCCGGACGTGATGGCCGCGTAGTTGGCGAGCTGCAGCAGCACACCCGTCCCGGTGGGGTTGGGCAGAACTTTGAGAATTTCGGAATCGGTGCCGAGGTAGGCCCCGGTGGCGTTGTCGTAACTGCCGGTGCAGACGGTGGGCGGCGCGTAGGGCGTGGCCGGGCTGGGGTTGACTTTGCCGCAGCCGGACATGGCCATGAGCGCCGCCAGAAGGAAAGCGGCAAGCATGGCCGAGCCGAGCACCTCCATGTTGATGAAGCCCCCGGTACCGGGCTTGTCGAAGCCGGGGAGAGGCTGGCCGATGGGCTCGATCTTTCCGGCGGTCGGCTGTTCCAAGGGGGCCGCGCTCACAAGTTTTCCGGTGCGGGCGATCATTGGTTCGGAGAAGATACTGAGCGCGCCCTGGGGATTGATGAGAGCGAGAATGGCGGCGCCGCCGGCCATGGCTCCGGTCTGCAGGAAGTTGAACGAGGGGACCGGCATCCGCCTTGCCGAGCAAGACGATCATGGTCCAAATGCCGAGCATGACGGCGAAAGCGATGAGACAAAGGATCTTTGCGAGATTGGACATGATGCCTCCTTAGGCGGCCGGGTACTCGCCGGTCCGCATGATGTTTGCCAAACGCTCCGGGCGGTCGTCCTTGCCGCCTTCGCCGTCGCCCAGTTGCAGGGCCCATTTGCTGGCGAGCATCTGGCGCGCGGCTTCCGCGAAGTCGCCAGCGGCGAGGGCCGCAAGCATCTTCTTGAAACCAAGCAGACCGGTGATGCCCATGTTGAAGGCCATCATCACCAGCACGTCGAAGCGGGCCGGGGCGAGATCCACGGCAAAGGGCACACGGGAGTACACTTCGCTGACGGCCTTCTGCAGATCGTGCTCGGCCAGCCGCAGCGCCTGGTCCATGGTGATGACCGTGCCGAGCGCGGCTGGAATTCCAGGAACCGGGTTCGCCTCCAGGTTGTGGCCGCGGCCGATGCTGATCTTGCCGAACTTGTCGCGGTAGGCCTTCAGCCTCATGCCTTCGTCCACATCGAGCGTGGCGCGGATCCATGCCCAGCGGTCGGTGACGGAGCGGGTTGGGGTCGACATCGGTTCGTCCTTTTGTTTTGCCCCGCTCCAGCGGCCCAGGGTTCCCGGACCAGGCCGCCGGAGGCGGAGCTATGCGAGGAGGTGGCTACTCGATTAGAGAACGTCCTTGAGCAGGTAGCCCGCGGCCTTCATGGTCAGCTTTTCGGCCGTGTTCTGGCGGGCGCGGATCACGTTGCTGCGGGTCTGCTCTTCCCGGTAGCTCTCAACAACCACGGGGGTGGGGCTGTCCTGAGTCCACATGAAGGTGCGGCCCAGGCTGGGTTCACGCAGGTCCATGCCGCCGCTGGAGGTGACGCAAAGCATGGCGTAGGTGCTGGGCCAGATGCGGGCGATGGACTTCGACAGGCCCTTGTTGGCGCTGTTGTAAACGCCGCCGGCCACCAGAACGCGGTCGACGCCGAAGTACTGGGCCAGCAAGTCGGCGCCGATCTGTCCACGCTGCACGTTGGGGTTGGTGTACTTGATGCGGTCGATGAGGGCGTCGCACAGGCCAAGAGCCCGGAAAATGGGCTTGTTGATGATGAGGGTGTTGGGGGTCAGGCCCGTGAGGTCCTCGATGGCTTCCATTCCGACATTGACGTCGGCGAGAGGATCCGCCGTGTCGGTGGTGCTCCAGGGATGGCCAACGGCGTGCGGCGTGAAGTTGGTCTCGTTGTAAAGCAGATCGGCGATGCGCTTCTCCTGCCGGCGCAGGATCACGTCCATGCAGCGCTGGGTGGCCACAAGTTCGGCGTCGAAGTAGCGGCTGAGGCGCTTGACCTGCTTGTCGTCGATGGGCGACTCGAAGCCGTTTTCTTTGCAGAGGAAGTCATCCTCGCCGTACTGGAAGTCGTCACGGTTGTATGCGCCGCCATCAGCGCGGGCGGTCTCCGGAATGGAGAGCAGGGCTTCGATGGGGATGACCGGATACTGGCCGCCTTCGACATCGGTCTCGAACACGGGCAGCACTTCCGCGCCGATGTAGCCGCTTTTCGCGGAGTCGAGCGAGTACTCAAAAGCGCACGTGGCCAGTTCCGGCCGGATGATGGCAGTGGAGCTGTTGGGAGCGGGCATAGTGGTTCTCCTTGTTCACCGTGCCTAGGCGGACACGGTTTTGGCGCTGTTGAAGTCGTCGGGCAGCACCTCGATGATGGCGCCAGCGGCGGAAGCCCCTTCAAGGGCGGTGCCGATACGGCGATAGGTGCCCGCAGCCGTGGGCAGGGCCTGGACCTTGCCATCAGCGGCGGCGTACACGTCCGAGCCAGCGGTGATGGCGGTAGCGGCCTCCATTTCCATGGTGCCGTCAGAGGTCATCATCTTCACACAGCCGGGTTCGCCCGCCTGGATAAGCTCACGGGTTGCGCCCACGGGACGGTCCGTGGCCGTGGCGGTCATGACCACCAGCACGCCAGCCGAGAGTTTGCACAGGCGGTAAGCGGGGATGTCGGCGCCGCCGACGATGAAGGTCTTTCTGGGATCGTCAGTGTAAGGCATGATGTCCTCCTTAGGCCTTCTGGGCCTTGGGCTGCTGCTGTTGCACCCAGGCCTGGTGCGCCTCGGTGTGAGTGCGGGCCACATAAGCAATGGCCTGGGCCTTGGAGAGCTTGGGGTCGTCTTTCTGGGCCGCCGCCACCAAGGCCATGAAGTTCTTGCCGCCAGACTCCGCGCCATTCTTGAGCGGCGCAGCGGTGGCGTCAGCGAGCGTCTTCAGGGCGTCCTCCTGGGCCTTGCTAAGGGCTTCGTCCTTGGCCGGGGCGGTGACGCCGCCCAAGAGATCCTTGGCGGAAACGGCCATTTCCTGGGTCATGCCGGACTTGGCCAGGCCTTCGATCTTTGCGCCGGTTTCATCGCCGAACATGACCTTGACCAGGCCAACGACGCGGCCCTGCTCGGCCTGCACGGCCTGTGCGGAAGCGGCCTCGACTTTGGCCAGCTTCTCATTGATCTCGGTGGTGGCTTCGGCCTTGATGGCCATGACCAGGTCGGGATGTTCCGCCTTGAGCTGCTTCAGATCCATGGGGTCCTCCTGATGGGAAATTTTGGCTAAAAGGTTATCGCGCGTGCCCACCTCATCAACGAGTCCTTGCGCTTTGGCGTCTGCGGCCAAGAACACTTTTCCGTCCGCCCACTGTTCCGCGTCATCCGTCGTCAGATTGCGATTGGCGGCCACGGTATCCGTGAAAATCCCGTACAACTTGTCCAGGTTGCCCTGGATGACCGCGCGCGATTTGTCGTCCAAGGGTGCGGCATCGTGGCCGATGGCTTTGTGGCTGCCAGCGGTGATCATGGTGCGCTTGATGCCCGCGCTCTGATCGCGAGCGCTGCGGTCTGTATGGGTCGCGAGTACGCCGATGGAACCCACAGTGGCCGTGGGCGCAGCCGTGATTTGCCGTGCGGCGCAGGCCAGCCAGTATGCAGCCGAACACATGAGCCCATCGGTGTAGGCATAGACAGGCTTGATTTTGTCGGCCTGGGCGATGTAGTCGGCAAGCTCGGACGCGCCAGACACGGTCCCCCCGGGCGAGTCGACATCGAGCAGGATGTTGGACACGCTGGGATCGTCCAGGGCGGTCTGGATGGCCTCGCGGATGCCCGCATAGGTAGCGCCACAGTCGAACCCGAAGGTGCGCTTGGACAGCGTTCCGTCCACGGGGACGATGGCCGTGGTGCCCTGGGCCTTGGCCGCGCGGTGCTGCTGGCTGGCGCCACTCATTTTTGCGGCGAACGACTCCAAATCCGCACCGGTCGAGCGCAATTCAAGCAACTGGACAAAGCCCTCAAGAACCTCGGCTTTGATGGCCCATTGCTGGCCGTCGATAAAATCGGACAGGTTCATGTGTCGCGCTCCTGTTGCGGGTCTTGCTCTTGCTGCATGTCGGGCATGGTGATGTTTGAGGTGCTGATGGGCAGGCCAAGCTCCTGGGCCTTTTTGACCTCGCGCGCGCGCTGCTCCATGGTGGCCTCCCAGTCATCACCGCCCTGCTCGCTCACGATCTGGCTCAGCGTGGTGATGTTCTCCTCAAGGGCGACCTTGTTGGCGGCCATTTCCTTCACAGGATCCACATGGCCGCGCGCCGCGCCGATCCACATGGCGTTGCACCATTCGGCCTTGGCCTCGTAGAAGTCCGGCGCGTTGGCGGGCATATCCAGCAAGCCACGCAAAAAGGCCTCTTCCATGATCTGCTCGTAAACGGGCTGGCAGAACCAGTTGACCATTCCTGCGCGGTACAGCAGGTACACGCGCCAGGCTTCGAGCAACGATGCGCGAGCACTGGAATAATTTGTTTTAGAGAAGTCCTTCGCCAGGACCTCATAGGGCATGTTCGTTGCGGAAGAGAGACCGCGCAGCACGCGCTCCACAAAGGTCCCGAAGTTATTCCCAGGGCGGTTGGATTCAAGGACTTTGGGGATTTCACCGCTGCGGCCATACATGATCTGACCGGGCTCATATTCGCTGTAGATGCGGCCCTGGTCTTTCTTGGGTCCATTGAGAGGCTCCCCACCGGCAATGTCGTCAGCATTCTCTGTGGCGATGAAAATCGGGAAGCTGGCGGAGACGATGTTGGCCACCAGTTCAAAGTCCAGGTAATCGCCCAAGTCGCGGAAGCTTTTCATTCCTGGGGCCAGGATGCTTGTGCCGCGCACTTGTTCCGGGTCGCGGTGGAAAAAGCGGTGATAGACCACGTTGCGGTGGGCGCGCTTGATGGGCAGATTCTGGAAGTCCGAAGAAGTCAGGCGCAACATCACGCCATCGTCCGGGTTTGCAATCCAGCAACTCACCGGCTGACCACGGTCGCCCAACACAACGCCTTCGCGGATGTTGGGATCGCCCACCAGATCGATTGGCGTCCGCAACCGCTGGGGATGGATGCGCTGCAAAGCCGTGAAGAAGGTCCGGCCGGGTTCATCAACCTTCACCTGCAGGTTGATGAACTCGCCATGGATGAGAATGGAGCGGAAATTGACGAACTGAATGTCCGCAAACGAGCAGCAACTGCACGCATCGGCCTCACGGCTCCAGAGCTTCCAGGCCCATTCCGCGCTGGCGGAGAAAGCGTCCGCCTCTTCATCGGTGATACCAAGCCGTTTCATGTTTGGCTTGGCCTGCGGGCGAAGTCCGGTCCCGATGACGTTGACCCCCATGGACTCCACAGTGCCGGCTGCATAGGGGTCATTCGCCACCAGGTCATCGGCCCTGTCCTGGGTGAGCTTGCGCTCGCTGGATTCAGAATAACGGGAGTGGCGGAGCGGGTTCCAAGATGACAGGGTGCCTTTGCGGCTGCCGGAATCGCGACGCACCGGCATGGTGGCGGCAACCTCAAGGCCGCGCTCCGCCAGCATCATGCCCGCGCGCGCCTTCATGCGGTTGAGCCCGGCCTGCGGGCTCACAAAGGCGATGGCGCGATCTATGAAGTTCGCGGCGGTCATCTGCGCACCCGCCCAGGAACGACGCGCGGGCCGCCGGCCCTGGAAAGGGCAAGCTTTTCGCGATTGAGATATTCGAGGGTTTTCTGAATGGAGGGGAGATCGGCATTGGTGAAATGCGTGTCACCCATTTGGTAGGACTGCCCCGAGGCGACCTTGATTAAGGCTGTCTTGAAAGCCGCGATTTGCGTATCAAGTTCTGCGAGGGTCCAAATACTCATGGCCGCATTGTTAGCGCGGGCATAGAGTCTACGTCATGGACGTGGTGGACGGGGTGGACAGGGTGGACAGAAAGTAAGGTTTTAGCGAAAAACTTACATTGCTTTTTTCTTCACTCTCCCCAAAGGCGAAAATAGACTATCTATTTTGTTCTTCACTTGCCATAATCTCCTCGGGTTCTTCTCCCAACCTCCGATAATAAATTAAAAAAATCATAGTCAATTTCACGTATTTCATAAGGCCATGTCCCATGCATGGCGTCAATCTCATCCCCGCTAAACAAAAAACACAAAGCATCAGCTTCGGCATCGATTTTACTGTCGCCAATACCCCAAATTAAATTTTCTTCATCCACTGCTGCGAAATATAGTCGAGACATATCGCCTCCTTCATTAGCTGTTCCGCCCAGAACGACAATTTTTACTATGCGCCTTTCGTTTGGCGCGCGGGGCAATAGGTTCTGGCTGTTCCACATCGCACACACTGCGCAAATACGCCTCCACACCGGCCTCCGTCACGCGCTTTGACGTGCCGATACGATAGACTTGTCCGAGCTTACCCTGATCCGCGAGGTTGTGAAATGTCTGCCGACAAATGTCCAGGCGTTTGCACACAGCGCTGTAATCTAAGAGATTCGGACGAGCATGTGGCAAGGAATCGATATGGGGCATGGCTATCTCCTTCCCATCCAACTGGGGAGCTTTCTGCCGCCTGCTGCGGACGTTGATTCTGATTTTCTCGGAAGCTCTCTCGCTACCGCCACTTCCTCCGGCCGGGGTCTGTATTTGATTCGTCGCACTTCTGCGGCTATCAGGTTGTAAACACTGCAATCCCATCCATGGTTCGCCTTATGGTCCGGGCAATGCCACAGGCCATCATCGCCCACATACTCAGCTGTCAGCATGCGCGCCCAGTTCTCCGTGCACGTGGAGAGCAGATGCCAGGCCCCAGGGTCGGCAGGGTTGATTTCGAGAAGTGAGGACAAGCGGTTTTTGAAATAGTTCACGTCCGCGCGCAGCAGCTGCAAGCCGCCGGGGATCGGCTTCTTGTTGCCATCGCGTGTGGGGTAGTAGTCCAACTTGCTGAAGTCGAAGGGCTGGCGCATGCGCTGCTCGCCCTTGAAGGGGAAAACCCGGCCACGATGATGGCGGGCCCACTCATACACGTCGCTGGTCCGGTGCCCCTGCGAGTCGATGACCGCCAACTCCACGAAATAGATATTGCCTTCGGCATCGGTAATCGGCTCTTCCCAGAGCACGGTATCGAGAGCCTCAAGGGTGGTCACAAACCCGGCGCGCACCTGCCAGGATTCCCTGTTCGACGCCATAGCCCCAGGCGCGGATTTCATACCACCAGCCGTTATCCTGCGTATCCGCGCTGGCCGTTATTCCGGCGATGCGGCCGCCGGAAGGGACAATGCCCTCCGGCCGTGCGCCTTCGGTTTCACGCAAGGCCTTGATGCGATCCTCAGTGCGTTCCTCCCGAAAGTTTACCCAAGGTTCGGCCTTGAAGGAGTTCATGAAATTGCGCAGGTCCATCTTGTCTTTTTGGCCCTTGAGGAAAGCCGAAGCCACCTGCGAGAGCGAGACAAAAGGTGAGATCCACGAGGGGATATGAAAGCCAATTTTTTTCGGGTGGTGCGCCTTGAGATAGACCATAAGCTCTTGTCCCGAGCTGCTGCGCCACTCGCCCATGCGCACGGCTTTATCGCGCAGGGCGTCACTCCAGTGGCCCAGGCAGTGTTCGCATTCATACCAGGCCAGTTGTCCGTTCTCGACGGTCTCGGCATTACGCTCGTCCGCAGGCCATTTGATGCCGCCGGGCTTGGCGTCCTCGCCGCTCTCGCCGAAGCGCATAAGCTGCAAACAGCCGCAGAGCGGACAGCATACCCAGTAGCGGAACACAACCTGCGCCTCTCCATTCGGCTTCTCACCCAGCTTTGCAGTGCCCATCAGGCTGCGCCAGATAGGTCCGGATTCGACGCTTGGCGTGCTGATCTTCCAGATCTTCTTTTCGGTGCGATAGGTCGTTGTGCGCGCCTCGGCCAGGGAGATCGGGTCGGCTTCCTTTTTGCCCGCGGGAGGGTACTTGTCGATCTCATCAAGCACGAGGTTGCGGATGGGCTTGTTGGCCAGACCGGCTGTGGAGCTGGCCCAGGCGAAGTAGATGGACATGTGCTGCAGCTTCACTTCGAGCGTGGCCATGTCATCCTGATACCCCGTGGCGTATTCGTGCAGGCGCGGGGTATCGGTGATCATGGGTTGAATGCGGGACGTGCTGTTGTGCCGGGCCGTGTTTTCATCCGGGTAGACATACAGCGTCGGCGCCGGGTCGCAGTCGATGCTGTAGCCGATGCAGTTGTTGACGCACTCGGACAAGCCCACCTGGGGCGTCTTGCTGCAGATGATGACGCGCACAGAGGGAAACCATGAGGCGTCCATAACCCCTGTGAGGTAGGGCGTGGTTTCGTTTTCCCATTTTCCCGGGCGGCTGGACATGGTGACCATGCGGTGGGCGGCCGCCCACTGGGAGCAGCGCGCGCCGCGGCGGGACTTCAAAATTTTGCGCTCGCCAGTGTACAGCCGCACTTCATAGCGCAAAGGCATGCCCGCGGGCCGCATGCTCGCTGGCAGCTTCAACACCAGCACGCCGGGATCCTGGACAGGCATCTGCGGGATCAAGGCGATCATGGCTGTACCTCGCGGCCGAACTTGTCCAGACCCTGCACCAAGTCGCACGACACAAAGCCGTGCTTACCGCCGACCATGATCCGCCATTGGCCATCAAAGCAGCGGATCGGATCGCTCAAGGCATAGGTCTTGGAGCAGCCAAAGGACACCTTGCGGCTATGCGGGTTGGGCCATACGCGCACAGGCTGCCCCTTGCGCAGGTCCGGCTTGCCGCTTTCGACGTCAAACAGGCTGGAATGCTCCAAAAGCGCAGCAGCCACGATGCCGGCCAGACCTTCGCGGTCGAAGAATATGGCGCCAGTCTCACCAGGTGCCGACTGCACCCAGCGGCCCGAGGTGATGCTTCCCTGGCGGACACGCACTAGCCCCGCGCCCGCGTCGGGATGATCCCACAGGGTGGAGTCAAAGAGTTCAAGCTTCACGGTGTTGCCTTGAAACTTGAGCAAAATCGATTCCGATTTCTTGCGTGATTCTGCCATGATTTTTCAGGCAACCGGGTTGCCCGCCTCCTCTTCAAAGCTGATCTCAGCGTCATCAGGCGCTTCCGATTCATCCTCAAATTGCAGCACGATGCTTTCGGCATGGGCGTATTTTGAAAGCTGGCGCTCTATTAACTCCAGAACATTGCGCTGCAATTCGGCCGCGCGACGCGGATCGCCTGCGACAAGGTGGATCCAGTCAAGCACGTTGTTGGCCACGAGCTGCTTCAAGCCCGTCTTGAACGCCACGGCGCGCGCCGCCATGTCCTGTGAAACAGCGCTGCGCAGCACATACTTGCCCTCCTCCACCTCGCGCTTGCGCTTGGCCAGCAGCGCCTGTTCGCGGATCAGCTCGGCTCGGGCGTCCAGAAGCTGGCGCTGCTGCAGGGCCGCGCCCTCGCTTTTCCGCAGGCCTGTCGTCTTTTCCTTGAGGAATGCCTTTGCGTACTTGAGCGCGGCGGCCAGTGTGTAAACGCCATCGGCACTAGGCTGTATCTTGCCCGCGAGCTTGTGCCGAGAGATGGAGCTCTTGGTTATCACGTAACCTTCCGCGTCCAGGAAACGGCGCACGTCCTCAATCGTGTCGAAGACCTCCGGGGCCTGCTGCTCATGCATTGTCAGCCCCCAACATTGCAGCCGTCACCTCATCGCAGCCCAGATCCTTGAGCCAAGCGGCCAGGTCATCCGGGACGAGAAAGATCATCTCCTCAAGCGCGCTCGCGGGTGTCTCCGGGCCGCCCTGGGGCAGTAACAGACCGCCAGACTCGCCGCGCCGCAGGGCAATGCCATGCGTGGCCATATGCCGCGCCAATGCCGCCGCAGCACTCCGCATCGAGGTCGGGACCTCAAGACGCGCGCCCCCCTGAACCGCCCCACCAACAGGCAACGGTCCGTCGGTCGCAGATTCCGCAACCTTCAGGCGCAGCACAGGAGGCAGCCCAGCAGTCACCCAGACGCCGATATCGCAGCCAGCCATGTAGGCATCGCCGGGATCCTTGCCCACGGGCACGGGCCAGCGCTCGGCGCGGGGGTAGCGCTCGGTCCACCAGCCGTAGATGCGGCGAAGCTTTGCGGCCTTCTTGGGGTCGGCGTCGGCATCGGTTGGGGGCTCAAAGTCGAGAGCCACCAGCACGGCCAAGGCCTTGGTGAGCATCTGGTCCGTGTTGGCGTCGGGCTTGTGAGCCAAAGATCCGAGCGCGATTCCACCAGCAAGATTGCCCACGGACTGAGAGATGAGCATGGCGTCGAGCTCCGCCTCGACGATGACGAAAGCGCGAGCGTCAGGGTCGGTCACCAACGTATGCCGCGTGCTGCCCGGCACCACGATGTATTTGCTGTCGCCTTCGCGCAGGTGCTCCTTGGGCCTCCGGATGCGCAGCCGCACGGGGTTGGCCGTACCTTCCGCCGGTGCGTACACCGGGATGACCAGTCCGCGCGGAATCCAGAGTTTCTTGGGCGTCACGCCGTCATCCTTCATTTCGGTCGGCAGGCCCCAGCTCTCGCGCGGGCGGTAGATGTCCTTCCCGTGTTCGCCCGGGCACCAGCCCAGGTGAAAGCGCCGGACGCTCTCCTCGGTGATGCCGCGCCCGGCCAGATAGGCGAGCTGCTCAGCGTTGGCCAGCAACTGGCGATGCGCCCAATCCACCAGCTCGGCCGCGTGCTGCTGCCCGATGACCGGAGGCAGGCCGGGCCGGACCGGCGGCATGGCGCGGGGGAGTCCTGGGGGCGC
>Ga0183099_1001049_pt1 | contig 16970 bp, 17 predicted proteins | sample Biomet1_FD_127788 | JGI IMG/M metagenome (GOLD analysis project Ga0183099, IMG submission 127788) | Microbial communities from bioreactor (seeded with anoxic lake sediment) at LBNL, California, USA - Biofuel metagenome 1 | ecosystem: Engineered > Bioreactor > Anaerobic > Unclassified ... | reverse complement strand
CCGCGCGGGGCCAGTGGCGGGGGCCCCCCCGCGCGCGCGGCGCCGCCACGGACATCGTGCGCGAGCACAACGTCCAGCCCGGCAACATCGAGGCCCAGGCCTGGCAGCTTTCCGGCGGCAATTTGCAGAAGTTCGTCCTGGGACGCGAGCTGTACCGCGAGCCCCGGCTCATGGTTGCGGAGCAGCCCACGCAGGGGCTCGACGTCTCGGCCACGGAGGCCGTGTGGCAGCGTCTGCTCGAGGCGCGCAAGACCGCTGGCGTGCTGCTGGTGACGGGCGACCTGACCGAGGCCCTCACCCTGGCCGACCGCGTGGCCGTCATGTTCCGTGGGCGCGTCATGGGCCTGTTCCCGGTGACGGACACGGCACAAGTGGAGCGCATCGGCTCGCTCATGGCCGGGCTCAAGGACTAGACGCGGTCATGCCGGACTGGACCATCGCCGCCTACCGGCCCGAGCACCAGCAAGGCGTCATCGACCTCATCTCCGGCATCCAGCGCGGCGAATACGAGCTGCCCATCACCCCGGCGGACCAGCCGGACCTCATGGACATTCCCGGTTTTTATCAGCAGGGAGCGCAGGGCCCCGGAGGCTTCTGGGTCGCGCTTGATGCGCAAGGCGTCGTGGTGGGCAGCATCGCCGTGCTGCGCATCGGCCCGGACGCGGCAGGCCGGAGCCTGGGCGCGCTGCGCAAGATGTTCGTGGCGCGTGCGCAGCGGGGCGCTGGCCTGGCCTCCGCGCTTTTGGACACGCTCACGTCCTGGTGCGCTGGCGCGGGCATGGCCGCCCTCTACCTTGGCACCACGGACCGCTTCCTGGCCGCGCACCGCTTCTATGCCAAGCACGGCTTTGCGCGCATCGCCAAGGACGCTCTGCCTTCAAGCTTTCCGGTCATGGCCGTGGATACGGTGTTCTTCACGCGCAGCCTGTAGACTTGCAGCGCCGTGAGCGCATCAGCGAACAGCCGCGCCGAGAGTCTCCAAACACGTCGCAACGCACGCCTCCTGTGGCCCCCCCTGCTGCCTCCTGTGAAGAATCGGCCGCGGCGAGCAGGCTCCTCGGGGCAGGCTCCTCCACGCGCGCCTCCCGTGGGCAGCCCTCAGCGGAAAGTCGGCCGCAAGGGCGCGCACGTGGACAGACGCGGCGAGTCGGCCGCAATGGCGCACAGGGCGGCGGCGGTGATCTCTCCTGCCTGCACACACGGTGAAAGGCCGCACCCAATCGTCCCTCCGCGATTGTGGGGGGCAAGGCACCAGCCTCCTGGCGCGAATCCGCACAGCTCAATCTAAAGATTCAAGAACATAGGGCTGTTGCACTTCGGGCAGCAGTCCTTGCTGGTCTTGAACCCGCAACTGGGGCAGGCGTGCTCCTGGGGGGGCAGGGCCGGGTTGTGTTCGCCGCACATGCGGCAATGGGTGAAGTCAGGGGTGTTCTCAGCCTTGCACTTTGGGCAGGTCCACTTGATGAGCTCGGTCATGGCGTCCTCCGCTTGCTAGGCACTTGCTGGGCACTGGCTTGATACGGCTTGGGCACTGGCTGGGCAAAGGCTTGATACGGCTGTCTGGGGCGGGTCGGCCCGCCGGTCCGCCTCTGGCGTACGCCGGACAGGCGCGGAGCCGCGTAGGGGAAGTTCCACCCTTATAACATATGCCCGCCCTGGGCGAAGCGCAAGGGGCTACAAAAGCCAGAGCCCCAGGCCGATGCCGCACAGCACCACCCAGATGGGGTCCACCTTGCGCCACAGGGCGACGCCCGCGGCCAGGCAGATGCCCGCCTTGAGGGGCGTCCAGTCCATGCCGCGGCCAAGCTGTATGCCCACGGCCAGGATGAGCCCGCCCAGGGTGGAGAGCACGCCCATGAGCGCCCGGCGGAAGGGCTGCCAGGAGAGCAGCCTGCCCGCGCTGGGCACCGTGAGCATGAGGATGAAAAAGGACGGCGTGAAGATCCACACCCCGGCGGTGATGGCGCCCAGGAACCCGGCGATGTGGTAGCCCACGAAACAGGAGCCGAGCATGAACGGGCCGGGCGTCACCTGGGCCAGGGCCATGCCGTCCATGAAGGTGGCTGCGCTGAGCCAGCGGTGCAGCTCCACGGTTTCGTGATACAGCGCGGGGAACACGCCGTAGCCGCCAAAGGCGATGAGGTCGCTTTTGGCCATGGAGAGCGAGAGGTCGTACAGCAGCGGCGCGGCGAAAAATGTCACGCCAAGCCAGGCCAAAGCGAGGGCGGCCAGGGCGAGCACGCCGCGCACCGGCACCTTCATGGTGGCCAGGCGCACCTCCGCGGCCATGACGTTGTGGAACACCAGCGGACCGGCGCAGGCCGCGCCGAGGATGATCCAGGCCGGGCCGACGCCGTACAGGAACAGGCCGCAGGCCGCGAGGGTGAGGCCGATGCGCCGGGGCCCGCGGGCATAGCGCTGCCAAAAATCGTACACAGCCAGGGCGATGATGGCCATGACCACGGTTGAAAGCCCCTGCATGGCCGAAACCGTCAGAGAAAGGCCTTGATAGGCGTGGTAGATGGCCGAAAGGAGAGTGATGAGCAGGGTGGCGGGCACGGCGAAACCGGCATAGCCCGCCAGCGCGCCGGGCAGCCCGCGCAGGTTCAAACCCGTGTACGCGGCCATCTGCATCAGCGTGCCCCCGGGAATGGCCTGGCACACGGAAAGGCCCAGGCGGAAGCCCTCTGGCGTGAGCCAGCCGCGCTTGAGGATGTGGTCGCGCATCATGGGCATCATGGCCGGTCCGCCGTAGGCAGTCAGACCCACGCGGAAAAAGCAGCGGAAGATGTCGAGCACGCTGGACGGGGCCTGGGGCATGTCGTCTGGCCGCAGCAGCTCGGCTTTGGTCTTGCCGGTGTGCTGCGCGCCTGCCGGATGAGCCGCGTGTCCGGTTGCGTCTATGGCTGTCCGCTCAACCTGCTCATCGACTGCCCGGGGGGACGTTTGACCATCGGTCGGAGCGCCTGTCTGCTTGAATGGCTGCGCGCCCGCCTGACCGGCGGTCTGTCCATGCGGGCCGTCCTGCCGGTCCCAGGGGCCTCTGCCCCGGCCTATCGGCTCCGCTGCCGGATCCTCCAAGGTCATGGGCGCAGCAGGTCCGCGCGCACCTTCACCACGACCTTGCGCAACTGCTGCGGCCGGGGATCGGTCTTGCCTTGGGACAGGTGCGCCTCATGAGGCAGGTAGAGGGCGAACTGGCCCGGGTGCAGGGTGAACAGCGCGGTGAAGCGGTCCGGGTGATGGTACAGGGCCGCGTCCTTGGCCGGGTCGTAGGGCTCCTTCTGCTCCAGGTCGGCCACGGCGAAGCGCGAGTGCACCTCCGGCCCGGAAAGGGGCAGGTGGATGTCGGCGTAAGTCTGGTGCGCCTCTACCGTGGTGTCCAAGAGGGCCTTGGTGGTGCAGTCGAAGACCACGGCATAGATGTCGCGGCCGTCGATTGGGTATTCACCCGTAGGGTATTCACCCGCCGGGCATCCGCCCGTTGCGCCGCCTTGCTGCAAGCTGTTCAAGAAGTTGAAGGCCTGTTTCCAGGCGGGCAGGGTGCTGTACAGGGCCCAATTCTGCAGGGCGTCGAGGATCATTGTCGGCCTCCTGACCTGGTGCGCTACTGGATGCCAGCGCCCTGGGTGGTTGTGGGGCTGGTCTGGCCCGCTGGCTTCTTGGTGGTTTTGACGATCTTGTTGGGCGCCTGGAGGTTTTGCCAGGAGACGGGCGCCTGCTGGGTTTTTGTCGCGGGCTTGATCTTGTCGCGCGAGGAGGGCACCGGCGAGGGCGCGATGAAGTCGTTGGCCAGGGCCGGAGCGGCCAGGGCCAGCGCAGACAGGAGAATGAAAGCGGGAATCAGACGATTGAGCATATTGACCTCCCTCGGTGCGGCGGGTTTCACGCACGCTTCCCCTTGTAGGGAGGGGCAGGGCGCGCGTCAAGGCGGGGATGCGGGCGAAAAAAACGCCCGCCCGGCGGTGAGGCCGGACGGGCGCGGTGTGCCGTGTGAGGGAATGGCGTTTACTGGGCGGGCTCGTTGCGTGCGGGCTCGGTGCGCTTCTCCGTCTTCTTGGCGGGCTTTTCCGGCAGCTTGGCCGTATGGGTTATGACCGAGCGGACAGTGGCCACCGGGCGGTGCGTGGTCAGCTGCGAAAGGCAGTTGACCGGGCAGGCGCCCACGCAGATGCCGCAGCCGATGCAGGCGAAGAACTCCAGGCTCCAAGTGCCCATGTTGTCTTCTTTGCTGACGGTGATGCACTGGGACGGGCACTTGCGCTGACACGAGCCGCAGAAGATGCAGCGCTCGACGTCGTTGATGAGCTCGCCGCGGGCGTGTTCAAAGGGGGCGCGCACGTCGAACGGATAGTTGCGCGTGGCGGCCTTGGAGAACAGGTTCGCAATAACGGTGGGGAGCATTTTCATGGCGGCTACCTCTCCGTGCAGCTGATGCACGGGTCGATGGACAGAACCACAACCGGCACGTCCGCGAAGTCGAGCCCGGGCAGAATGGCGGCCAGGGGCGGGATGTTCGCGAATGTCGGGGTGCGGATGCGCACGCGCTCCAGGAACTTGTCGCCGTTGCCCTTGAGGTAGTACAGGCACTCGCCCCGGGGCTGCTCCACGCGCATGATGACTTCGCCTTCCGGCTTGCCCTTGACCTTGGCGGCCAGCTCGCTGCCGTCCAGCTTGTCCAGGGCCTGGCGCACCAGGTCGATGGACTGCAAGGTCTCGCGGAAACGCACGGCGCCGCGCGCCCAGCAGTCGCCAGCGGTCTCGACCACGGGCTCGAAGGGAATCTCGTCGAAGCCCGCGTACTTGAGCTGGCGCATGTCCTGAGCCACGCCGCTGCCGCGCAGCATGGGACCGGCAGCGCCCAGGTCGTAGGCCGCCTGCTTGGTGAGGATGCCGACGCCCTTGGTGCGCTTGCACACGGTGCGGTCGTTCATGATGGTGCTTTGCAGGCTCTTGATGCTCGCTTCCACCTCGACCAGCGTGTCCTTGATCCAGCGGATCTGGGACTCGTCCAGGTCGGCGCGCACGCCGCCCACGACGTTCACCGAGACGATGACGCGGTTGCCGGTGGTGGACTCGTTCACGTCCATGATCTTTTCGCGGATCTTCCACAACTGCATGAACAGGGCCTCGAAGCCGAAGCTGTCGGCGAAGAGGCCGAGCCACAGCAGGTGGCTGTGCATGCGGTGCAGCTCGCTCCACACCACGCGCAGCATGCGCGCGCGGCGGGGCACCTCGATGCCCATCATCTCTTCCACGCCCTGGCAGTAGCACATGGCGTGGATCATGGAGCAGATGCCGCAAACGCGCTCGACGATCTGGATCATCTGGTTGTAGTCGCGCTTGGTGGCCAGCATTTCCAGGCCACGGTGCACGTAGCCCAGGGTGGGCAGCGCCTCGACGACTTTTTCGTCCTCAACCACCAGCGAGAGGTGGATGGGCTCGGGCAGCACCGGGTGCTGCGGACCGAAGGGGATGACGGTGCGGGCCATTAGTGGACCTCCTTGGCGACGGTGACGCCGCTTGGGTTCACCAGCAGGCGGCAGAAGGGCGAGCCGCTCGAGGTCTGGGTGCATTCGTTCAACAGGCGGCCCTGGTAGTCGAGCACCAGGCCGTCGAAGGTGACCCCGAACTGGTCGCGGATTTCATTCTCGATCAAGAACGCGCCGAAGAGCACGCCGGAGATGCTGGGCACGGTGCCGCCCTTGGGCAGGCTCAGGCGCAGGTTCGTCAGCTTCAGGTCCTTGTCGAAGTGGTACAGGATCTCCATGTTCGCCGCGTCGATTTCGACGCTGGAGAAGGTCACCAGGCGCCAGCCCTCGTTCTTGAGGCGGGTCACCTCGGCCACGAGCTTGTCGGCGGTGATGTTGGTTGCTTCGATGCTCATTTGCTTTCCTCCAAAATGCCCTTCAGCTTGGCAAGACCGGTGACGACGGCGTCCATGATGGCCTCGGGCTTGGCCGGGCAACCCGGCACGTACACGTCCACCGGGATGACCTTGTCGATGCCGCCGAGGACGTTGGGGGCCTCGCGGAAGACGCCGCCGGAGCAGCCGCAGGCGCCCACGGCGATGACCAGCTTGGGCGTCGGCATCTGGTCGTAGATGTTTTTCAGAATCACGGCGTTGCGCGGGTTCACCGTGCCGGTGACCACGAGCACGTCGGCGTGGCGCGGGTTGCCCACGTTGATGATGCCGAAGCGCTCCACGTCATAGACCGGGGTCAGGCAGGCAAGGGTCTCGATGTCGCAGCCGTTGCACGAACCGCAGTCGAAGTGCATGAGCCACGGCGACTTGATCTGTGATTTTTTCAGGAATGACATTGTCTTACTCCACGTACAGCCACAGCAGGTTGGCGGTCGCCAGGACCAATGACAGGGGGGCCGCAACCTTCACCATGTGGCGCCAGGTCAGCCGTGCGCTGATGTTGTCGATGACCAGGGCCACGAACAGGGTGACGGCAGCCACGGCGACCATCTGCAAGGGACCGGTGGCCCACAGAAACGAGCAGATCCAGAGCACCACGACAACGTCGGCCCAGTGGGCGATTTCAAGCAGGGCGAAGTCGCGTCCGGCGTAGTCGGTGTACACGCCGCGCACCACTTCCTGGTGCATGTGGTGGCTGGCAGCGATGTCGAACGGGCTTTTGCGCATCTTCACCAGCACCACGAAGATGAGGCCGGGGATGATGAGCGGCATTTTGTACAACAGCGGCTGGGCGCTTGCACCCATCATCGAATAGGCGTCGAATCCGCCGGAGGCCTTGGCCATGCACAGAATGCAGACCAAAAACACCGGCTCGTAGGAGAGCATCTGGAACAGCTCGCGCTGGGCGCCGAGCTTGCTGTAGGGCGAGGAGCCCGAGAACGCGCCCAGGGCCACGAAGCAGGCGCTGGCGGCCTGGACGAAGAAGCACATCAGCACGTCCGCGCCGGCGGCCAGAAGCACGTCGGAGGCCAGGGAGGCCACAAGGGCCCAGCGCACGAACAGGCCCTGCCACTGGCTGGCCGGGGCGATGACCTTGCTCATGAGCTTGCCCACGTCATAGAAGGGCTGCAGCAGGGGCGGGCCCATGCGCGACTGCAGACGGGCGGTGACCACGCGGTCCACGCCGGCCACAAGGCCGCCCAGCAGGGGGGCCAGCACAAGGCCGGCCACGGCAAGGTAGAATGTCGTCAGGTTCATATGAAGGCACCTCCAACAAGGGCGAGCAGCAGGGCGCCCGCCAGGATTCCGCAGAGCTTGGTCAGTTTGGGCTCGCCGAACAGCTCCGTGGCGTATTCATTGCCTTCGGAGAGGGTCCAGCTCTTGCCCAGCGCGCCGACGAACGTCCCGGCCTCCGCGGAGGGCAGGCCGCCGATGTACGGCGAGGACAGGGTGGCCGAGCTCTGGCGGCCCAGCACCTTCATGCCCACAATCCAGCCCAGCATGGCCACCACGAACAGCGGCGGCAACAGGCCCCAGCCGCCGGCCAGGGCGCTTGCGGCGCTGGCTTCGGGCAGGAGCAGGGCGTTGATCCACGGGGAGGCCATGCCCAGGCCAACGGCGCAGGCGAGCATGGTCAGAATGGGCGTGCTGGTGAGGGCCGAGACATTGGGGCGCGGGCCCTCAATGGTCTTGCCGCTCATGAGCGTGCCGGCGAAACGCACCCAGCAGACAACGGCGAGCGCGCTGCCAAGGGCGATGAGCACCATGATGATGGGGCTGGCGCTGGCGGCCTCAAGGGTGGCCCACTTGCCGACCAGCATGCCAAGAGGCGGCAGCACCATGGCCATTGCGCCAGCGCTGGCGGCCAGGGCCGTCACCGGGCTCTTGGCGATCATGCCGCGCAGGTCTTCCAGGTCGCGGCTGCCGATGGTCTGCTCCATGTCGCCCACGCAGAGGAACAAAAGCCCCTTGGTGGCCGCGTGGATGACCAGAAGCACGATGCCCGCGGCAACTGCCGTGGGCGTGCCGATGCCCGCGCACACGATGATGAGGCCCAGGTTCGCGATGGTGGAGTACGCCAGGATCTTTTTGGCGTTGCTCTGGCCAAGGGAAAGGGCCGAGGTGGCGAAGAAGGTGAAGGCGCCCACAAGGGCCAGGATGTTGCCCGTGCGGGTTCCCATGAGCACCGGGCTCAGGCGCAGGCAGAGGAACACGCCCGCCTTGACCATGGTGCTGGAGTGCAGCAGTGCGGAAACCGGCGTGGGGGCCACCATGGCGCCCAGCAGCCAGCCCTGGAAGGGCATCTGCGCGGCCTTGATGCAACCGGCGATGGCCAGACAGGCGATGGGCAGCAGCGACGCGTTGGCCCACAGGGTGGGGTCGACGACGGCGTGGATGTCCACCAGGCCGTGCTGCTTCTGGATGAGGATGATGCCCGCATGCAGGCACACGCCGCCAAGGGCGTTCATCCACAAGGCGCGGAAGGCGCTCTTCCTGGAATCGGCGGTGTTGTCGTGGCCGATGAGCAGGAAGGAGCACAAGGTGGTGGCCTCGAAGAAGGCCTCGAACATCCGCAGGTCGTTGGACAGGGCCAGACCGTTCATGAAGCCAAGGAAGGCCAGCAGCACCAGGAAGAACCCGGGCTGGCGGCTCACCTTGAGGTGCAGGTGCTCCTCGTGGTGCTTCATGTAGGGAATGGCGAAGATGCAGATGAGCGAGCCCGCGATGGCGACCACGAGCACGAGCGTCAGGGACAGGCCGTCACAGACCACGGCGTTCTGCACCGCCGCAGGCTCGGGCAGCGTCATGAAGCCCACCACGGCCAGGGTCAGCTGCAGGCACGCGAAAATGATGACCAGCAGGTGTTTTTCCATAAGGCCCCGGAGAAGGAAGTAGGCCGGAAGCACGAAGGCTGCGCCCTCCGCGACATGCAGAGCCGTTTCCGATCCGAGGAAGCCAGGACTCGCCGTGAAGGGAGCCTGGGAAGCGATTCCCAAAGCCCCAACGGCCAAAACCGCGCCAGTGGCGAGAACCAGTGCCGACCGTATGCCAGGGCTTCTCAGCACCAGGCACAACAAGCCCGCGACCAGGGGCCACAAGACAAGAACCCCAATGTACGCATCAAGCATGATATGAAACCCCCTCAAAAACTTGATGAACTTATCTGAAGGAAGCGCATTATCCCAAAACGGCAGGCAAGGAAAGGGGGTTGTGCCAGAAAAAATGACATTGCGGCGGTAGGAATTATGCTTTGATGCCTGTGATTGTAGGAAGAAGAGAAAATAAAAAAAATGTCGCCTAGGCGACACTTTTTTGTTTTGAAAATGTTGTGGCCCGGAAATAGGTTGTTTGAAATAGGGGCGGGTATTCGGAGCTGGTGCTGAAATACGTATCAGCGGAACTTGGCCAGGGCGCCGGGGCGAATCTGCACTTCGTCCTGCATGACGGCTTCGGCGTCGCCCTTGCCAACCGCGACGATGATGGCCTTGCCCACGGGCTTTTGGCCGCGCTCGTCCAGAACCTGAATTTCTGTCTCCGGCTCCAAGGCGTTTTCGTCGGACAGGGAGAAGAAGATGCGCTGCCCGTCCGGCGAGGCCATGGCCCGGAATATTTCGGACATGCCTTGCTGGCAAAGCGTTTGCGTGATCTTGCGGGAGAGCAGAAAGCTGGCCGCCATGGGCACCACGGCCAAGGGCAGCAGCAGCGCGGCCAAAAGATAGGGCGAAATGCCCAGGGCGCGCATGACCACGGACAACGATGCCGCCTGGATGGCCGCGTCGTCCTGCAGCACATGGATGTCGAATTTCTGCCTGGGCGCGGCCAGGGTGCCGTTCTGGTAATACATGTCCACGGCGTAGTCGCCCAGAGGCATTCCGGCGGGAAGCGCCAACTGCGCGCGCCATAAGGTGCCGCCCAGCCAGAAGCCGGAAAAAGTTTCGGTGAGGCGCAGGGAGATGTTCGGGTCATTCGCCCGCAGGGAAAGGGCGTCCAGCGTTTCCGCTCCGCGGGGCATTACTTCGCTGAGCGAGAGCGACTGCCCGGGCAGAAGGTTGAAGGCGTTGGGATCTTTGCGGCCACCGGCGATCATGCCGTCGACGGTGAAGGCCAAAACCAGGCAGAGCAGCACGGAGCCGCAGAGGCCGGCGTACTTGCGCCTGGCGTACAGGTTGGAAAAATCCATGAGGCCTAAGCGTTCTCAGCGCGGTCGCGCAGCTTGCGGAACCCGGCGAAGGCCACAACCAGCGTGGGCAGGAACATGGCGAAGAAGAGCTTCATGAAGGTCGGGGTGAACAGCTCCGGCGTGACGGAGGTGGCCTTGGACATGGCGATGCACAGCTCGACGATGATGCACAGGTCTATGGCGCAGATGAAGAGCTTCTGGCGGCCGTTCATGCGGATTTTGGGGGCGTCGTTGTCGTCGTTGAAGAACATGCCTGGCTCCTTTGTTTGAGATGGCGGGCCGGGGTGGCCCGGCCCGCCGTTGAACTTCGCTTGCTTACTTCTTGAAGATGTTGGTCTTGCTGACGTTCATGAAACGCAGGGACTTGCCTTCTTCCTTGTAGTACACGCGGGCTTCGTCGCCGGCGTCCCAGGTGCTGTCAGGCATGGAGAAATACTCTTCCGGCAACTGGATGACGGACAGGGTCTTCTGGCGTCCGGAGTAGATGGTGACGGTCTTCTTCTCCTTGTCGACAACGGGGAACTTCTTGGCCTTGTCCGCTTCCTTGTCGTACACAAGCGGGTGGTTCTTGTCGATGTTCTCCTTGAAGTCGACCATGACGAAGTCGATGGTCTTGAAGTTCTGCGTGGCCGGGTCGAAGATCGTGATCTGGTTCTTCTTGTTGTCGATCTTCATGCGGCCGCCGGCCTTGGGCTCGGGGCCCATCTCGGCTATGTTAGTGGGGAGGGCGTAGGTCACCGGCGGCAGATAGGTGTAGTCGGGGTTCTGCGCGTCGTTGGCCTTGTCGCGGATCATGGTGATGGTCCGGGCTTCCTTGTCGAACTTAATGACGCGGCCCTGGTCGACCTTTCCGGGGTCGGAGCAGCCCATGAGCAGCACCACGGGCAGGGCCACGAGCAGGGTGCGCCACATGCTTTTACGGGTCATAGCGAGTCTCCTTCAGTTCATCTCAGTGCGTTTCTGTCAAACACAAGGGAGGCTGACTCCCTGCTAGCCCTTGGCCGCCTTCATCGCGACTTCCTTCTTACATCCGGCGATGAACTTGAGCAGGATGTAGAGCGAAAGGCTCGAAACCGTGACCAGAACGATGGCCGTGGAGACGTCGTCCAGGAAAGGCAGATTCATGCCCTTGGCCATGAGCTTGGTGATGATGGAGAGAATACAGCCGACGACCGCGATGCCGAAGGCGTAACGGATGCCGTAACCCTTGATGTACTTGGTGGCCACAGCGCCAACCTGCGCGCCCATGGAGGCGCCGATGAGCATGATGACCGCGGCCACGAGTTCGGTGCGGCCCTTGTAGGTGTAAGTGCCGGCGCCGTACAGGCCGGAGATGGCGACTTCGAAGAGGTCGGTGCCGACGGCCACGTGGGTCGGGCAGCCGACGATGTAGATGAGCGAAGGCATGCGGATGAGACCGCCGCCGATGCCCAGGATGCCAGCCAGCCAACCGGTGAGGAAGCTCACGAAGATGGGCAGCCAAGCGGAGCAGTAGATGCCGGCTTCGTTGAAGTGGACCATGGGCGGAATCTTGATGGCGTGGAAGGTCTTGTGCCACTGCACGCCCACGGCCTGACTCGCGTCCTGACCAGCGGCCCGCATTTCAGCTTCCTTGCGCTTCTTCACATTGATGTCGTGGAAGACCATCCAGGCGATGAAGGCCAGCAGGATGATGTAGAGATAGCGGACAACCTTTTCAACGCTGCCCAGCCGCTCTAGCCACATGATCATTTGCGCCCCGATTTCGAAGCCCACCACAGTTCCTACGAGCATGATCAGGCCCAGCTTGTAGTCGACGTTGCCGAACTTGCCGTGCCGCATGGTGGAAATAAGCGACTTGCCCGCCATGTGGGCAATGTCGGTGCCGATGGCGAACGCCATGGGGAAGCCAAGGATGTTAAGGCCGGGGGTGACCATCCAGGCGCCGCCCATGCCGAAGAATCCGCCGATGATGCCCACGCCCACGCCAAGGATGATGAGGCCGGGCCAGAAAATTTTCACGCCCGCGATGGGCATGAGGACGTACAACCATTCCATATCGCACTCTCCTCTCTTTTAGCCCTGGGTTAGTGGTCCGCGAGGTCGCGGCTCTTCAGGTCGATGCCGATGAAGCCCATGAGGAAGTCGGCAAACACGCCAAAGATCACGCCGATCGTCGGAATCAACACGATGGTCAGCAGGGCGAAGTACAGGTGGCTCTCGTTGTAGAGATTGGTCCACCAGGCTTCCCAGCCGGTAAACTTGCGCGTGTCCGCCACGATGACGATGTTCTCGATCTTGCCTCCGCCAGCGGCCAGAGCGAACTCTGGAATCGCCAGGCAGAGGACCATGCACCAGGTGAACAGCTTGTACAGACGAGCTTTCATTGGATCCTCCTAAAGCTTGTTCTAAAATCTATCGAACCCCAACCACACATCCGGCTTTGTGAAAGATTTCCCGCCACTCGGCCGGTTCGATCCTCCGGATTTCGCGAAAAGATAAAGCAAGCGCCGTGCCATGCGGAATAAACTTGACGGAATTGTTGCCTTTATTGTAATCGTGCAGTTGAACTTGCGCGAATCGCGCAGCCAGATTGCGCATAATTTCACATAAACATGCGCGAAATGGACGGCTTGAAGAACCGCATATCGGGGGTGTCATGGCTTGGGGAGCATATCGCGCCAAGGCGGAAAACGATGCGGCCAATCATTATTTGGCGTCATGGAGCGTGCGTAAAAAGCTTCTGGCAACGCTCATCCCATCCATCTTGTTCATTCTGGTGGTGGCCGGATATGTGACCAACTGGTTTTCCACCCGTTATTTGAACCAGGCGCTGCAACGCACGGCGCAGGTCCAAAATCTGGCCCAGGCGCGGGAGGTGGAGGCGCTCCTCGAATATTATCGCCTTTCGTTGTTGAACCTGACCAAGCAGACCCCGGACCGCGAACATCTGCAACACGCCATTGAACGCTGGAGCGTGCACCACCCCGGCGCCGTAAAGGAACTGGCCTTTATCGGCATCGACACCGCCGAAACCGTGCTGCTGGTCCAATCCGACAACGGCGTCATCGAGATCCGCCGGGACCAGTATGGAGCCATCAAGGGCAGCCCGGTGGCGCAGGCGCAGCGCATACGCGGGCTCAAGGCCGGGGCCATGCCCTTTTCGGACATGACGGAAGTCGTTTACCCGCAGGCGTCCTTGCCTGGTCAGATGGAGCCGCAGACTTTTGTGGTGTTCCGGCTGGTGACGCCGGTGATGGACGGTCAGGGGGGGCTGCGCGGCTATCTCTCTCTCGGCATTGATGCGCACGCCCTGCGCAACATCCTCTCCCTGTATAACTCGCCGAAGTCGCCGCTGTATGCCTTTGCGCGCACCAGCGAAACGCGCTTCAGCTATTTCTTCGACGACCAGGGCTGGATTTTGTTCCAGTCCGAGAATTACGAGGAGGGCGACCGGGAACTGGCCGTGGAGGTTGCGCGCCTCGGCATGACGGGCGATTACGGCTTGCCGGACTATGACAAGGCCTTCCGGCCGTTGCCCAAGCATGAATCTTACTGGCGCATGGTCGTGGACGTTCAATCCGGCCGTGGGGGCGTGAACGACGTGGATTTGCCTTCGGAATCCGTGGATCTGCTGAGCCCCAATCATTTTATGGTGTATGCGCCGGTGCGTTTCGTGGAAAACCCGGACAAGGGGCCGACGATCATCGGAGGCCTCGCCTACGTGGACCGCAGCCGTCTGACCGACGCCGCCGAGTTCCGCCACCTGGATGTCATGCTCGTGATCACGCTTTCCGGCATGGGGTTGGTGGCGCTGGTCATATTCTTCATCAGCCGGGTCATCACCAAGCCGCTGCACCGCCTTGCCGCGGAAATACGTATAATGTTTGAGGAAAAGACCCTGCGTCCCATCCGCCTCGACAGCCGGGACATGGAGTCGGATCTGCTGGCCCGCGCGCTGAACCGGATGATCATGTCCATTCAGGAGAAGCAGGAACAAATACGTAAGCGCGACGAACAGATACATCTCGTGCAGCAACGTGAGAAAGTCTCCTTCGACAATGAGATACCTGCTTCGCTCGGCTGGCGGCTTGTGGGCGAAATCCCGGACCTCATCGGTCAAAGCCAGCCTATGGCGACTTTGCAGAGCTTGATCCGCAAGGCCGCGAGCACCGAGGCCGACGTGCTTGTGGTGGGCGAGACAGGAACCGGCAAGGAACTCACCGCCGAGGCCATCCACAAGTTCAGCAGCCGCGCCAACAAGCCGTTCATCTCCATCAATTGCGGTGGGCTGGACGAGAACCTGCTCATGGATACGCTGTTCGGCCACGTGAAGGGCGCCTTCACCGAGGCCAGAACGGATCGCAAGGGCGCATTTTTGGCCAGCGACGGCGGCACGCTCTTCCTCGACGAAATTGGCACCGCAACCCTCAAGGTGCAAAAAGCCCTCTTGCGTGCGCTCTCCGTGCGGCGCACGCGTCCTCTTGGCAGCGATCAGGAGATCGAGTTCAATGTGCGCGTCATCGCCGCCACCAACGTGGACCTCATGGAGATGGTGCAGCGCGGCGAGTTCCGCGACGACCTCTATTACCGGCTCAAGGTCATCTTCATCCAAACGCCGCCCCTGCGGCAGCGCAAGGAGGACATCCCCATACTGGCCAACCATTTCCTCAAGGAACTGGCCGCGAGTTCCGGCAGGCCGGAAGTCGGGCTCACCCGCGGCGCCTTGGAGAAGCTCATGAATCATCACTGGCCGGGCAACGTGCGCGAGCTCAAAAACTGCATCACCAGGGGATTGGCTTTTGCCGACGGCGATGTGCTGTATGCCGAGGATCTGATCTTCGACGACGCAACGGGCCTTGGCCAGGGCGACACTGGCCAGGAACCGCGCAGCTATGTGATTCCCGTGCAGGAGACGAGCTCTGGCTCGACGGGCGGACCGACCTCAAATGCGCAGGCCGCGCCGCCCATGTCGGCCGCCGCATCTGGCGCGCCCCGACCGCCCCTTTGCCGACACGGGCCAGGATGTCGAGGACGAGCCGCTTCCCACGCCATCGCTGGCTCCCCGGCTTGGCGGCGCGCAGGACGCGCAGGACATGGGGGCACATATCGGCGGGCATCGGCTGCAAATCGCCTTGCGGCTGGCGAAAGAGCGCGGTGCGTTCTCCCGATTGGACTACCAGCAGGCCGTTGGCGCAGGAATATCGCAGCGGACTGCGCAATATGATCTCCAGACCCTGGTGCGTGGCGGGAGATTGCGCAAAACTGGTAAAGGGCCGTCAACGTTGTACCATTCTTCTTAGCATTCGGGATTATTTGCGCGTATTCGCGATTATGTTGCGTGATTGCGCGATGAGTCGAAAGGAAAAATACAAGAAATCGTGATGGTCTCTGGGTGAAAAAGGAGTTCCACGCATGGCGGTTCAAAGCGAAATCCTGACGAACCTGAAGAAGATGTTCTGTGCGGTGTTGGGCAAAGGCGGCGCCTGCGGCGACGATCAGGCCGTGCAAGAAGAGTTTCGCAGAAAGTACAAGCATTTTCAGGAGCTTTTGGAGTCGAATGCCGAGCTGTTGAAGATAGTGACGGACATGGAAGTGAAGCTGCGCGGCGAGCAGGTGTATGGCATGTCCTACATCCGCGCCCAGGCCACGCGCGCCGTGTTCCACACCCTGCGCATGGCCGGGAGCTTTGATAATCTGAGCGGCGTTCCCAATGCCCGGCTGCACGAAAAAGTTGAAGAAATTCAGAATAAAATCAAAGAAGATTTGGAATCGCGCAAAGAGTTTCATGGGGCGCGGCATGTGCTCCCGTATACGGCCATCACCCGCGACATGGTGGACGCAGTGGGCGGCAAAAGCGCCAACCTTGGCGAGATCTTGAACCGCGTGGGCCTGCCGGTGCCGCGCGGTTTCGCCATCACCACCAGCGCGTTCCAGGATTTCTTCGCCCACGCGGGCATCTGGACGGAGATCAAGCGCATCAAGCTGACCATCATGCCCGAGGTGCCGGAGACCTTGGAGGAAGCGAGCGAGGAGATCCAGCGCCTGGTCATCACCGCGTCCATGCCGCCGGAGCTTGAGCTCGAGATCCTGGACGCCCACGCGCGCCTGGCCCAAGAGTGCGGACGCGAGACGGACAGCTTGCGCGTGGCCCTGCGCAGCAGCGCCATCGGCGAGGACAGCGAACTCTCCTTCGCCGGGCAGTACCTTTCCATGCTCAACGTGAGCCGCGACAAGATCCTGGTGACCTACCGCTACGTGCTGGCGAGCCTGTACACCTCGCGGGCCATCTCCTACCGCCTGCTCAAGGGCATCGTGGACGAGGACATGGGCATGAGCGTGGCCTGCCTGGAGATGATCGACTCGGTGGCCAGCGGCGTCATGTACACGCGCCACCCTTACAACGCCCACGACGACCGCGTGCTGCTGAACGCCGTGTGGGGTCTGGGGCCCTATGCCGTGGACGGCGTGGTGACGCCGGACAGCCAGTCTTTGGTGCGCGGCACCCTGGAGCCGCAGGACGTGCGCGTGGTGGAGAAGCCTGTGCAGCTGGTGTGCGGCGCGGGCGGGTCGCTGGTGGAAACGGCCGTGCCCGAGGAACGCCGCAGTGCGGCCTGTCTGACGCGCGAACAAGCGCAGACCCTGGGCCGCTATGCCCTCGCCCTGGAGGAGCACTACGGAACGGCGCAGGACATCGAATGGGCGCTGACCCCTCGCGGCAGGCTGCTGATTTTGCAATCGCGCCCGCTGGGCCTTGTGACGGGGCAAGGCGTAGTGCCTGCCGGAATGCCGCGAGTGGAGGGCCGGGAGGTGCTGGCCAGCGGCGGCGAGGGGGCTCAGCCCGGCGTCGGGGGCGGGCCCGCCGACGTGGTCCCCTCTGCCGGC
>Ga0183099_1001048_pt1 | contig 16974 bp, 8 predicted proteins | sample Biomet1_FD_127788 | JGI IMG/M metagenome (GOLD analysis project Ga0183099, IMG submission 127788) | Microbial communities from bioreactor (seeded with anoxic lake sediment) at LBNL, California, USA - Biofuel metagenome 1 | ecosystem: Engineered > Bioreactor > Anaerobic > Unclassified ... | reverse complement strand
CTCGCGTTGATGATTTTATTTCCATGCTTCTATGTTTTAATTAACAATGCAAAGATAAAGGGAGTTCAATGATTATCCTTGTCCGATGTTGCTAAATATTTTATCACATACGCTTGCGGATTCCATTAATTATCCGTAATATTGTATTGCGTTTGATATACATCAAAGTAGTATTATGATGTACATCTAAGCATATCTTTGATGTACATCTAAAGTAGTGTTTGATGTACATCAAACAAAAAAGACATCTAAACTTAATTAAAAAAACTCAGTTATAAAATGGCATTCAGATATAGAGTAAAAACAAAATGTTCCACGCTTAAAGAAAAGAAGAAAAAGTACTATGCAGTTCCAATCCGCAATGAGAAGGTACAAATTGCCTATCTGGCCGAAGAACTTTCACATCGCTGTTCCCTTTCAAAGGGAGATGTATTGTCAGCCTTATCCGGTTTGGTCGATTTAATGGAAGAGCATCTTCACAATGGTGATAGTGTATATCTGGACAATCTGGGTATTTTTACTCTTTCGGCTACCAGTGATGGCTTTGACTCTCCCGAGGAATGTACTCCTTCAAAGGTTAGGGCGCAAAAAATATGTTTCATAGCTGGTAACAAACTAAAGAAGAATCTTCCGTTTGTAAAGTTTGAAATAGAGAGGCACGACGTAGAATTATAAAATCTAAAACTTCATTCTTTAAAATATAAAAATCCCCATTGGAGATGTTCCTTTGGGGATTTATCAAAACTAAACCTATCTAACTGAAAAACAGAATCATTGGGCTTTAGTTATTTTCGTTGATTGAGATACACCATTTTCATTAAAAGCCTGCACAGTAAAGTAATATTCCTGACCTACGTTCAGGCATTTTAGTTGCAACTCATTCTTATCATACACCAGCCATGAATTGTATAATTTGTCGGGAGCAATTCCCCAGCGCACATTATATCCCTGAACATTCTTCTGTTTATCCCAGCGAATCATTGCATCACGCTGATCGGCCGCTCTTTCTATCTTCAGGTTCTTAACAGCATCCGGTCGTTTTCCCTCTCCTATACCAAATACACGAATATCGGAAATTGCAAGGTTAGTCATCGGTACTTCAATGTTGCGATAGCGGATATAACGGACTGTTGAAGGCGCGGTCAACTCTACGTAATCATTGGGGGCATCTTTGAAACTATTGCTTTTGTCAACTAAGACATTCCATGTATTACCATTCAAAGAGCCTTCAATAATGTATCTGTGCCGTATGCCCGGTACCCGACCGTAAAGATTGGATTTATAATCAAAGTAGTTTATCTGAATGGCATACACTTTCCCGGGGTTCAGCAAATCAATCTGCAACCATTGTTTATCGTCATTCTTTTCTGCCAGCCAGAAAGATTTTACATTCTCGTCCGTTACTTTTGCAGCTTCGTGGGTTTCTATTTGTGAAGAAGACGATGCAGGTTTATTGTAAGAAAGTAACATCCATCCGGTGAATTTTCCTGACTGTCCCGCCTCGGCAGGTGCATAATGAGGATAATCACCAAAATCAGCATCTGTATACATCAGTCCATCTTTATCAAAAAACAGAGGAAACATGCAGAGCCTTCGTTCCCAATTCACGTTTGATGAGAGAGACATTGAAGCAAAATGCCAGTAATTACCGCCCGGACCTTTTACCGTACTGCCGTGTCCGGCACCATTCATAAACCCTCCCGGTTTGAAACAAACAGGATTATTAGGGGCATATTGGTAAGGACCCATCGGAGAATCGGCAACATAAACGCCATCTGCATAGACATTAAATTCAGTTCCCGGAGCAGCATATTGCATGTAATATTTATTATTGTGCTTCGTTAGCCATGGTCCTTCTATGTATCCGGCTATTTTTGTATCAGAATTATTCTCTCCAAAACGTTCCCATCCATGCAGCTCCATATTCTTATTGAATAAAGTATCTACTTTACTTACCGGCAAAAAGCGTTTATTCTTATTCAGCTTCATACCACGGATGGGATAAAGATTAGACGATCCCCAAAACATGTAAGCACTACCGTCATCATCAATAAATAAATCAGGATCCTGCAAGTCATTCAAGATGGCAGGTGTTGCTTTCCAGTCACCTTTTTTCGGATTATCCGTATAGAGTATGCTCATGGAACCCGAAGGATCACCTGCTACATAAAGCACAGAGTCTTTATAATTGTGAGCTGCCGGAGCATTACATCCCTGAAAGTACCAACGTTCAGGGGTAATAAAATCCCATTTCAGTAAATCGGACGAATGCCAGTATCCGTTAGAGCGGGTAACAAACATATAGTATTCTCCTCTGAACTCCACCACAGCCGGATCGGCTCCCGAACGGTATGAAATGTCCCGGTCAGAATTATAGATCATATACGTATAATCTATATTCAAAGGATTGCAGAATGTTTTCATCTGCATATCCTGAGCATGCACAGGCATAATGCCTGCGCACGCTGTAAAAATGGAAAACAGATAAATTAAGATATCTTTCATTCTTCTTTATTTCAAGGTAAATGATGCCTCGTTTGATTCATCGGCCGAACTTTGTCCAACCCAAAGTTTAAAATCACCCGGTTCAGCCTTCTTTTTCATATCCAATCCATAAAAAGCCAAATCGTCTGCAGTGATTGTAAAGCTAACCTGTTTCTTCTCTCCTGCTTTCAGTGCCACTTTAGCAAACCCTTTCAGTTCTTTAACCGGACGAGTTACACTTCCCACCAAGTCACGAACATAAAGCTGAGCAACACTTTCACCATCTCTATTGCCGGTATTCTGCACATCGGCTGTAACAATCAGTTTATCATTCATGGTTATAGACGGCTTACTCAATTTTACATTATCTATAGTAAAAGTAGTATAACTCAACCCGAAACCGAAAGGATAAAGCGGTGAGTTTGGCAAATCAATATACTTTGATTTATAATCCTCATCAGGACGCTGAGGAGAAAGCGGGCGACCGGTATTCTTGTGGTTATAGTAGATTGGCAGCTGACCGACACTTCTCGGGAAAGACATTACCAATCGGCCCGAAGGATTGTAATCACCAGAAATTACATCAGCCAGTCCATTACCGGATTGCACACCAAGGAACCAGGCTTCCATAATAGCGTCCATATTTTGATCTTCCCATGAAAGATCGAGAGGGCGCCCACTCATAACAAGCAATCCTAGAGGCTTACCGGTATTCTTAAGTGCTTTCAAAACTTCAATCTGAGCTTCCGGCAATTGTATATTTGAACGTGAAGCAGCTTCACCCGACCAGTTAAAATCTTCGCCCATGGCAGCAAGAATAACATCTGCCTGAGAAGCAGCATCCACAGCCTCAGCTATTTTATTCTGATCCGTTTTTGTCAAGTTACAGCCTTCGGAATAGATAAACTTAACAGCAGTATTCTTGTATTTTTCCAGTAGAGCATCATAAAGAGGGATACTCTTATTACGATCACCCAATCCGGCCCATTCACCATTCAGATTAATCCTGTCTTTTACAAAAGGACCAATTAAAGCAACTGTGAGAGGTTTATCTTTCTCAATTGGAAAAACATTCTTGTCATTCTTCAACAAGACTACAGACTGTGCAGAAGCCTGACGAGCAGTTTCCATAAACTCCGGACGCATCTGATTATCTTTTGAGCGCTCCTCGTCAAGGTAGCGGAAAGGATTATCAAACAATCCAAGAATAAATTTCATTTCAAGAATATGGCGAACGGCATTGTCAATTGTTACTACCGAAACTTTACCTTCTGCAACCGACTTTTTCATGTATTTAATAAATATGGCACCAGTCATATCCATATCAATGCCCGCATTAACAGCTAGTTCACCGGCTTGTTTCTCATCTTTGGCAACACCATGGGCAACCAATTCATTAATTCCTGTATAATCAGTTACCACAAAACCTTTAAAACCCCATTCCTTACGCAAAACATCCGTCATAAGAAAATGGCTGGCAGTACTTGGAACTCCACCTATTTCATTAAAAGAGGCCATATAAGTGGCTACCCCTGCTTTCTGTGCAGCTTCATAAGGAGGAAGGTAAAAGTTTCTCAATGTATTCTCTGAAAGCTCAGCTGAATTATAATCCTTACCAGACTCAGCTGCTCCATAAGCAGCGAAGTGCTTACAACATGCAAGTACTGTATTCAGGTTGTGTAATGAGCGCCAGTCATTTCCTCCCTGAAATCCTTCTACGCGGGCTTTAGCGATCAAACTACCTAAATAAGGATCTTCACCAGCACCTTCCATTACACGTCCCCAACGGGCATCGCGTGCAATATCAACCATTGGAGCAAATGTCCAGTTAATACCATCGGAAGCAGCTTCCTGAGCCGCGATTGCAGCTGTCTTCTTCATCATATCAAGATTCCAGGAACAAGCTTCGGCCAGTGGTATAGGGAATACCGTGTTATAGCCATGAATAACATCAAGCCCGAATAAAATAGGGATATGTAATCTTGATGATTCAATAGCCATCTTTTGTAACTGACGAACTCCATTGACTTTCGAAGCATTAAATACGCTCCCCACAAGTCCTTGTTTAAGATATGGCATAAAATCATCTGCCATAACCGGGCCTGTAATTCCCCAGTTGCATGAGAACTGAGTCATCTGACCAATCTTTTCGTCCAAAGTCATCAATTTTAGTAGAGAATCAACTCTATACTCAATATGCTTATCGCCACTAAAACTTTTCCATCTCACTGTTGCCGGCTTATTTGCCGCAGAAAGAGATAATACAGATAAACACGCTATTGCAAAAAATATTCTCTTCATACCTTAATTTTATCAATTATTAAAACCTAATTTTTTAAGTCCGTCCTGCACCTCAGGGCAACTCATAAAAAGCTTCCATAGTAAACCACTTCTATAATTTTCTATCATTGGAGCAACAGTGCATTGATCAATAGCCAGATAACGTTTCGGGTACCAGTTATCACCAATGCTAAATGCATCGAAAAAGCCATACTGTCCCCATAACTTATCTCCTAACTGAAAATAGAAATATTTTAGCGCTCGCATTGACTCTGCAGGTGTATATGGAAAACTTGAAAGTGCAGCCGTAGGGGTAATTACCCCTTTATCATTATTCATAGGCATATGCGCCTCATAACCTGTAACAGAATAACTAGCCGTTAATCCCCAGCAGGAATCAGAATATCCCTTAAATGATTTTGGATTAGCTACACAATACATATAATTAACCAAAGCCTGATTACGAGTTACATTCCAATAATCAGCATATTGATCTTTCAGTCCCTTTGGATTCAGACCAATATAAGAATAATGTGCCCAGAAAAGAGGACCTCCATACTCTTCAGCTCCATTATGTTTCACCTCGAGAGGTATTCCATAAGGAGTAGCATTGCTAACTATTCCTCCACTTCTGGCCCATCCTTCATGATAAGCAGAAGCCGGAATGGAATATGTTGGAGAGGAAGCTCCAAGAATGTAAGCTATCAGACATTCATTGTATCCTTGCAAAGGAAAGTTCATTTCCCAGCCATAATTGGGTGACCAATGCCAGTAAAGAACATTTTGATCATGTAAATACCAGCTATATTCCATTTGCTTCCAAAGTGTATCAATCTTATCGGCAAGCTGTTTCTCTTCGGTATTTCCATTTCTGAAGTATTGTCTTACACAGAGCAATCCTTCCATCAGAAAAGAACTTTCTACTAAGTCACCACCATCATCTTTCTGACCAAATGGTTTAACTTTTCCTGTATTGCCATACATCCAGTGAGGCCACATTCCATGAAAGCGATCTGCTTTTGCAAGGAAGTCTACTATTTTGGTAAGATGTACCACAGCAGCCTGACGAGGTATAAATCCCCGATCAATTCCTACCAGCAAACCAGCTATTGCAAACCCACTTCCACCTGTTGTTACTACATTCTGATCGTTTTCCGGATATACACCATCAAGATGAATTCGCTCAGGAGCCATCCCTGATATAGGTTCAGCACCTTTCCACAAATAATTGATATGAGCTTTTTGAATGTAATCCAGAAAAGCACTATCTGATGGAAACGATAACTGACGATTACCTGGCAAAGTGGTATTCTGGTCATTTACCGATCTGGCACAACTACAAAATGATTGTTCAATGAAAATTAGCAAAAGAAAAAGAACCAGATATTTTTTTATTTTCACGAGTTGCATATTAATAATTTAGTAGAAAAATATACGACGAGGCAAATAACAGATCCTCGTCGTATACTTATATAATTCACTATTTCAAATTAGGATTCAAGTCAATCTGATTTTGAGGGATAGGATAATATTCTGCACCTGCAGGTAATTTACCGGTTCTCAACAAATCAAAGAAACGATCGCCCCACTCCATTGCAAATTCAGCTCTACGCTCGTCAAGAATCTGGTCAACCGTAGCATTTGTCAAAGAAGACAATTTAGCTCTCTGACGAACTAAGTTCAAAGGAGAATCACCATTTTGCCCTAATCTGACTTTTGCTTCAGCATTCATCAGCAAAACATCAGCATATCTGAAGACACGGATATTATTATTCATGCCATAGTCTGTTCTGCCCGGTGTCATCTGGTTAGAAGGTGTATATGCCTTACCATTATAGCAATCAGGTTCGCCCGGTTGTCCCGGATTAATCCAGTCGCCCGAAGGTGTATATGCATTGGTATACATAAACGTTGTTTTAGCACGGACACTATCATTTCTGGAAGTCAGAAAATCACGAATACCTTGAGAAGGTGTCATGAATCCCCATCCTTGAATAAAGCCTGTGCCGCTACGAGGTCCCTGGAAAGCAAACCATGCATCGGATGTTACCGATTGGCCACTTGCAGTTCCGAAATCTGTAAATTGTAATTCGAATAAAGATTCATTGGAAAGTTTTCCCGGAATCTTAAATAGCTGATAGAAATCGCTATAAAGATTGAACTTATTAGAATTAATAATATCATTAGTAGCAGAAAGTACCAGATTATAATCTCCGTCCAATAATGCCAGTTTTGCTTTCAGCATCAAAGCGGAATATTTTGTAACAGCACCTGGATTTGCATTCTGATTAGGACGTTCATCCGGCAAATTAGAAACGCAATAGTCCATTTCTGACTGAATAAACGTATGTACCTCCTCCTTTGTTGATTTTGTAAGATTCAACTGCTGGTTATCAATTAAAAGCGGAGCTGCCCCCCAAAGCTGAGTTATACGATAAAATGCATATCCACGTAAGAAACGGATTTCGGCACTATATTGTGCCAGATTCTTTCTATCTGCATCTGTCTTTACATTCTCTCCGTATTTATCGAGGGAAATCAAAGCAGCATTAGCCGTTGATACGATGTTATAGAGTCCTTCCCAGCTAGAGTTCAAAGCCCAATAACTCTGAATCTTATCATATTGGAAGTCTTTACAATATTGGAATTCAATCTGATCGTTAGGATTTGAGCCTTTATTAGCATCATCACCACGTACAACCATTAATCCTAATTCTCCCCAGAATGATAATTTAAGGTTTGCAACAGCATAAACTCCGGACACAGGTTTATACATATCTGCCAGATTAGTATAATCAACAGTACTTGCTTCAACACTGTTCTCAGGAAGTCTATCAATAAAATTATTGCAGCTTGCTAGTGTTGCTGATGCCAACAAAAGCAACCAAATCTGTTTTTTGAAAGTATATTTCATTTTTGTGTATTTTTAAAAGGTTAGTAAGTGATTCTTAATCCAACTGTGTAAGTCGCTGCCAAAGGATAAACCTGATCATCGAAACCAATGCCTCCTACTTCAGGAGTAAATCCATTTGATTTAAATGATGTAAAAGGTCTTTCGGCAGTTAAGCTCAGGCGAACTGTAGGCATTTCGAAGCTACTGATTTTCAATTTGCTGAATGTATAAGCAGCCTGAACATTCTGGATACGGAAATATGAACCATCTTCTACATAGAAAGAATTGAATTTTGAAATATTCCATGGATTAATTGTACCCGCTGCCGAAGGATATTTATTTGTTGTTCCTTCACCTGTCCAACGGTTCTTTACCATATCTTCGTCATAGTTAATATCACTCTGCCATCTTCTGTTACCTCTTTTTCTATTTACTATTTCATTACCGCTAACACCAGACATAGCAACTGAAAAATCAAATTTCTTGTAACTAAAGCCTAGGTTTAATCCATATGTAAATGAAGGAATATATGATCCTAAAATAACACGGTCATTATCATCAATCTTTTTATCACCATTAGTATCCTGATATCTAAAGTCACCAGGCTTCAAACCATTAGCAACCGCAATAGGATCATTAGCAATTTCCTGAGCATTTTGATAAACGCCAAGTACTTTATAGCCATAATACGAATTTATTTGTCCCCCAACTTTTGAGATAGTACGGAATTCAGCAGTTCCACCATATAGATATGGCAGACCATTCAAACTCTTTACTTCATTGTGCAAAGTAGTTATATTTGCACCTATATAATATGTGAAGTCTTTGCCAATTTTATCTTGCCAGTTAAGAGATAATTCAAATCCGGAATTTAGGATTTCTCCATTGTTACCTAACAAATTTCCTGCACCCATAGGAAGCGGAGCATTAATAACAGCTTTTTTAGTAAGTCTGTGATAATAATCAGCATCTACAGTCAAACGATTTTTTAATAATGCACCGTTTAAGCCTAAATTCAATTCATGTACAACTTCCCATTTCAACCAGCTGAAATACACCAGATTTGTATAACCCGGAATGACTCCTGAGCCAAATACTCCTGATGTTCCAAGGTTTTGAGTTACAGAAGCAAATCCATCACTTGGCTTAATTTTATCATTTCCTAACATACCCCAACTTGCTCTCAACTTTAAATAATCAAATACATGTTGGCTTTTCATAAAATTTTCTTCTGTCATAGTCCATGCCACACCTACTGATGGGAAATATCCCCATTTCTCCTGATATTTAGAACTACCATCAGCACGCATTGTAGCTGTCAAAAAATACTTATCAGCGTAGTTGTATGCAACACGTCCGAAGTATGAGAGTCCTTTGTAAGTTGTTCCGGCATCTCCTGTTGTGGTTCCATCTGCACTTCCCTGATCTAAATAATAGTATTCCTCATGGCCACTGGGTACATCAGAAGCTTGTCCCCAAAGATTGCGGTAATTATCACTACGCAAAGACTGACCAACCAATGCTGTCAGATTATGCTTTCCGAAAGAATCCTGATAAGTCAATGTATTATCAAGAATCCAGTTTCTATAAAAATCATTATACTTCTTTAATGTGGACGTAGAGTTATGCTGGCTACCACTAACAAGGTAGGCTGGAGTATAAATTCTTCCTTGAGTAAACGAAATGTCCTGACTGTATGCAGTTCTGAATTTTAGTTTATTCTTAGGAAGAAGATAAAGTTCTGCATAAAAACTAGGAAGTACTTGTATTGCTTGACTCTTCTGGTCATTATAATATGCCATTGCCACTGGATTACCAAAATAAGTAGAAAGTCCAATCTGGCTTGGCGATGCAAATTTTACAGGGAAAGCATCTGTATTATTGTTATCATAAACAGGAAAAATAGGAGGAGCTACATAAGCACTCCCCCAAGCCGAATTATTAGGATCAAACTTTGTAATGTCACTTAGAACAATGTTTGCACCTATTTTCATCCAACTAAATGCATTATAATCTGCTTTAGTACGAATATTCAGACGTTCATATTGATTTTTAACATCCATAATACCTTCTTGTTTCAAATAATTCAACCCAATAGAATAGGCTGTTTTATCACTACCTCCTGATATATCCAAACTATGGTTTTGAATCATCGCGGTTCTTAGCAATTCCTTATACCAATCTGTACTTGTTGCAGGTATTGACGCATTTCCGCCATAAAGTCTTACGGAATTATCTAACACAGCTTTATCTGTTGTACCACCTTTTTCAAGTTGCATAGTTGCGTACTCCTGAGCATTGGCCATTTTAATTTTGTTAGTTGCCGTTTGAAATCCCATATAACCATCATAAGTAATGGTAGCTTTAGTGTTAAAGCTTCCTTTTTTAGTAGTAACTATAACAACGCCATTGGCAGCACGCACACCATAGATTGCAGAAGCAGAAGCATCTTTCAGGATTGAAATATCCTGAATATCAGAATTATTAAGGAAATCTATGTTATCATAAAACATTCCATCAACAACATACAGAGGTTTTACCGGCTCAGTAGTTCCATCACTTTTCACAATACCAAATGAACCAACACCTCGAATATGTACTTCAGGACCAGCACCAGGCGCACCTGAATTGATAATCTGGACTCCAGCGACTGAACCTTGTAATGCGCTCATTGGAGAAGTTGAGGCATGTTTAATAATATCTTCAGCTTTAATGACAGCAATTGGCGCTGTTAAATCTTTAGCTTTTGCTGTACCATAACCTATCACAACAACTTCATTTAATTGTTGTGAGGCTTCGGTTAAATAAACATCTATCTTAGTTCTGCCATTTACTTTTTCTTCAATGGCGTTCATACCAATATAGGTAAAGACTAAAGTTGCATTTGTAGGAACATTATTCAAGGAATATTCACCATTAATATCACTTACTGTACCATTTGATGTACCTTGAACTTTCACACTTGCCCCAATAATAGGTAAGTTTGTAGCTTTTTCCATTACTACTCCACTTATGTGCAACTTTTGCTGAGCAAAAATGGATGCTGCAGACATAAGCAGGCTTAATAAAATAATAAATTTTAATTTCATAGTTCTGAATTTAATTGATTAACGATCGCTGTGTTTAAAATCTTGAAACAGAACAAAAGTATATACGGAAGGTAAGAAATACAAAGAAGATTCCCCAACTCTACTACTTCATGAAAAGTGATAGGAAAAATGAGGTATCTTTTTACTACTACATAGAATAATTTAATCCAGTTAAACAACTATTAAACAATGAATTAAACTTTTTGTTCTTTTTAAACAAAATTTTTATTTAAATTCAATCATGAAGTCTATAAGATTCTTTTCAGAAGGTATATTTAGCTTTTTTCTCAGTCTGTAACGAGCTACTTCAACCCCGCGAACAGATATATTCATTAAATGTGCTATATCTTTTGTAGAAAGGTTTTAATCTTAAATATGCACACAGCTTTAAGTCATTAGGTGTTATATCCGGATATCTTAATTTCAGATTACGGAAGAAGTTTTCATGTATACGGTCAAAATTTGATTGAAATATTTCCCAATCATCTTCAGAACTTATATTTTCTTCTATAAGATTTATCAGTTTATTATAATATTTATTTGGATATTGATTTCCAAGAGCCTCCTTTTGCTCTCCTAATTCATCTTTCAATATCTGAAGAACCTTATTTTTATTGATTATTGACATTGTTGAGCTGGCCATCTCTTTGCTTTTATGCAATAGTTCAGCTTCCAATTTCTCATTTTCCAGTTTTATAATATTTTTTTCCTGTCTTTCTTTTTCTTCAAGTAACAAGCGTTCCTGTTCTTTCTGCATTTTATCTTTATCACGTTCTATTGTGTTATTTATGTATCTTTTTATATAAAAGATCATAGCTATAACCAATAAAATATAAATTATAAAAGCATACATACTTGCATAAAACGGTGGATCAATAACAAAGGAATAAGCATAATGAGCCAGTTCGTTTCCATCAGAAGAAAAAGCTTTAATTTCTAGTCTATAAGAACCATAGGGCAACCTTGAATAATCAATAGTCGATTGCTTAACAGATTCAGACCATTTGCTATCCAACCCTACTAACCTATATTTAAAATAGTTATCTTTATCAGTAAAATCCGGGAAAGCTACATCAAACATTATCTTATTATTTTTCACATAAGGAATATGAAAAGGATCAGAACCATTTAATGGCATATGCAGTATATTCTTTTGACCATCTTGTTCTACTTTTATGGAACTAAGGAATAATCGAAAATGCATATTAGCGGCTAATTTCTTATCTGAGGAATACAACGCTAAAGCATTTTCCATACAGAACAGATAAGTATTATCATTTATCACTGCAATATTTTCATTTTGTTCAAGTACCTTATTATTCAGTAATGAAAAAGGCATTTTTTTCAAGAAAGTAAGTTTGTCTCCGGAATAACTAACCAGTGCACATCCATCATCTTTTATCAGCCAATATTTATCTTTGCCAACCGATATTATCTTGTGCAAACTTCTGTATTCTCCCAGCTGATTATTTAATTTTTGAAAAGGAATAATAGAATCAGTGAGATCATCATACGTATAAATCTTTCGACCATTAGCAAAAACAATTCTCCCATTAAATTTAAAGACGTTTACTTTTGAAATATTTGACGTTTTATCAAGACTATAATATGCTTTCACAGAACGCACACGTTGGAGAGTATTATCAAGTTTTATCCGATAAAGTCCCCTTTCTATATGACTAGCCCAAATATTCATATTCTGATCAATCTCAATATATCTAAGCGGGTTTATAAAGCCTTTAATTTCTCTCAAAAAGCTCCACTGACCGGATGAATTCTTTTTGTATAAAACAAGTGAGGTATATGTTCCCTGAATAAGATACTGGTTTCCTTCATGTTCAAATCGTTTTATACAGGCTCCTCCTGATATATTTATAAGTCTGGTAGCTTTCAGATTATCAATTCTGAATGTCTGATCATTGTGTCCGCAGATTAACTGATTGTCTATGACAGAAAGATCCCATATCTGTCCACTTGTTCCCGGAATTAGATTTACGCTTCCTTCCTGCTGTAAGTTATAATAATAAAGTCCTTGATTTGTTCCTAAAAATAAGTACGGAGACCTGTATACAGCTGAATAAACCGAACCTATTTTTTGAAACTGATTAGAAGAAAAGCGTAATGCATTATTCATATAAATCAATGAAATGCCATTATCCAACGCAGCCCATAAATTACCTGAAGAATCACAGAAAAGTCCCAAAACTGTATTATTCTGTAATCCGGATTCATGATTAATTCTCCATACAAGTTGCTGGTTCTGATTAAATGCATAAATACCATTGTGAATGGTACCTATTATAATTAAAGAATCACGGGTAATAATTGTTCTGTTTATTACGGCTGAAGATAATTCTGCATTATAATTAGTAAGCCATTTTGTTGATTTACCATTTTGGTAAAGATATATCCCTGATGACACTGTAGCGATGAGTATTTTATTATGCCCAAGGTTAACTGATGAAATGATATCTGAATTGCCCATTGAAGAATTACTGGTAAGTTGTTTAAACTTAAAGCCATTGAATGAATATAATCCTTTTTTTGATACACCTGTATATATTTCATTTCCTATCAAATTAAAAAACAATGGATTAAATGGTAGGTTATATCCTTTTATTGTCTTTTTATCATATGCAAAAAAAGAGGAAAAGCTTTGAAAGATAATTTTGTTCTTCAGCTTCAGTATGCTCCAGATATCATCATTATGAAATTTGAACCCTTTTAAGTCCTTAGATAGTGATACATATCTCAACTCACCATAGATATCTTTTTCCCAATAACCAAATTCTTCAAATGCTCCACAATAAATTCGTCCGTCAGTGTCTGAATAAAGAGATCTGATTCTCGATTTTGATGGAAGAACATGCAGTTTCCATTTTTTCCCATCAAATGATAACATGCCCTGATTATTAGCAACATACATAATTCCATCATTTCCTTGGGTTATGCTCCAATTCTGAGATCCTCCTATGTAATTACCTCTGGAAAAATTCTGAACGTATGGTAGGTTTATCTGAGAAAAAGAAATAATTGAAATACAAAAGAATAATATGGCAGTTAAACATCTCCTGTTTTTAATAAGTGAAACAGAAAACTTTAAGAATAAATCTATCATTTGTGTTTTTCTTTAATTTGGTTAAGGAACCATCTTTTGTTAAGTCCTACAAATTTATATATAAAAAACAAATAGCAATTATAATAATCAAGATTTCTCATAGCAACAATTTAGTTGTTAATATTTATAGCTTAATCCATAAAAATAACTACAACAACTTTTTTTCTCTTTGTTTTTATGGAAAAATCAATTTTAATATGTATGTTTACATTCATAATGACTATAAAAGCTCATTTACATTGAGTTTTCATTAGTAATAAATAGTAGATCATTAATAAAACAAGAACAATGAAAAAATTAATTTTATTCGCTGCATTAGCATTCGCTGTAAGCTTTAGTGCAACAAACGCACAAACTGTAACTAAGAAAGTTGAAAAGGCAGAAACTGCTGTTAAAGCTGAAAAAGCAAAAGCAGGAGAAACTGCTAAATGTTGCAAAGATGCTGCCAAAGGCATGAAGAAAGATGCAAAATGTTGTGCTAAAGGTGCAAAGGAATGCTCTAAAGAATGCAAGAAAGCAGGAGCTAAAGTTAGCAAAGAAGTAAAAAAAGCTCCAGTAAAGAAATAATAGATTTTTCTATTAATTAATAAGGCAGAAATATTCATTATTTCTGCCTTTTGTGTTTTAAACAAGTAAGGTATGATATCATATTATTACCAATAACTAATTAATAATGAGCTAATAATATATAAAAAACAGCTTATTGACAACTGAATCAAAACAAACCTATAAAATGATCTGTTTTACATAATGTGAGTCGACCAGTATTCAATATGATCATATTATGAAAACAACCTACTTACTTCTATTAGGGATATTTTTCTCTCTGAATATTTTTGCTCAAAACGTTCAGAAAAGAACAGAGCCTGCTTCAACCTATACAATAAAAGGAAGTGTCGTAGATTCAATATCCAACCAAAGTGTACAGTATGCTACTCTTAGCATAGCTTCATCCCGAATGCCTCAGAATCCATTGAAAGTTGTTGTAAGTGATAACAATGGAAACTTTGCGGCTACGTTTAATGCTCCTCCCGGGAATTATGTTATTAATATACAGTTTGTTGGCATGAGACCTACGACTAAGCGATTTACCATTAACTCTTCGCAAAAAATTGTTTCATTGGGTAAAATTTACATGACAGAGACTTCGGCACAGCTTCAGGAAGTAGTAGTTGTGGCTCAGAAGCCTCTGGTTAAGGTGGAAATCGATAAGCTGACTTACAGTATAGATAACGATCCGGATGCCAAAACCAGTAATACGCTGGATATGCTCAAGAAAGTCCCGATGATTACCGTAGACAATGACGATAATATACAACTAAAGGGTTCTTCCGACTTTAAAATATACCTAAATGGAAAGCCTTCAAACATTCTGACTAATAATCCGGGGGATGTATTGAAAGGTATGCCTGCCAATTCTATTAAGAATGTAGAGGTAATCACTGACCCCGGAGCAAAATATGATGCTGAAGGTGTAGGTGGCATTATTAATATAATAACTGCAAAAAGTGGAATTGAAGGTTATTCGGCTACAGTTCGCAGCGGAGTCAGTACTCTTGGTCGTTGGGGAGGCGGTGCTTATCTGTCATTGAAATCGGGAAAGTTCGGAATTACGGGAAACTATAACTATAACAAGATGAATTCTCCATATAATGATTCATACATGGAGCGTATAAACAACGTTAGCACCAATGAAAAGTATATGACTCAATCGGGGCGTGCAAAGAATAAAGGTCCATTTCAGTTCGGAACGCTGGAGGGTAGTTATGAAATTGATTCGTTGAATCTGATTAGTCTTTCGGTTCAGCGCTTTAATGGTGATATAACAAATCTTTCAGATTATCTGGTTGACATGAAAGATGCAAATCATAGTCCTTATTACAGTTACAATAGAAATAGTCAATCGACCCGAACATTCGGCTCTACAGATTTTGATTTCGATTATCAGAGATCTACACACCTGAAAGATGAACTGTTTACCCTATCATACAAATTTGAAAACAACCCTAACAACAGTGAAAGTTACACTTTGCTGGAAAATCTTACCGGGGCTGTTCCATCTATCTTATCACGTGTGCAAAGAAACACAAATACAGCCTCAACCAAGGAACATACCGCTCAGGCTGATTATACACGCCCCCTTAAGAAAGGACAAAAGCTGGATGTTGGTGTAAAGTATATCAGGCGAAACAGCAACAGCGAGACTGAACAATGGACTAACGATACCATTGTGAATAATCCGGCTAATGACTTCAAGCATACGCAGAATATTTATTCCGCATATATCAGTTATGATATGAAGGTAAAGAATGTAGGACTAAAAGCCGGCGTACGTGAAGAGGCTACCAAGCAGACTGTAAAATATCAATTGGCTCCGGAGATGAATTTTGATACTCATTATTCCAATCTTGTTCCTTCGGCTTCTGCATCCTATTCAATCTCTGCCACGGAGCAAGTAAGATTTGGATATACCATGCGTATTCGCAGGCCGAGCATAAGGAACTTGAATCCGTATGTTAATAATACAGACCCGCAAAATATTAGTTATGGTAATCCGAATCTGAATCCGGAAAAGAGTAATAACCTGAGTCTGAATTATAGCAAATTCGCTCAAAAGCTGAATATAAACCTAGGCTTAAGTTATAATTTCGTAAACAATGGCATTGAAAGCTATACTTTCATTGATCCGGCGAAACCCAATGTAAGTCAGACTACATACGATAATATCGGGCATAGTCAGCGCACCAGTTTTTCGATATACGGAAACTGGAATGCAACGAAGAAAATAAATGTAATCCTCAACGGAGGAGTATTTTATGTGAATATGAAAAGTGATGCCACACAATCTACCGAACAACTAAGCAACAGTGGCTTCTTTTACAACGGCTTTACAACCATTCAATATACACTTCCAAAAGATTTCCGGTTGACACTGAATGGAGGTTATTTTGCCCCGCGAGTAAATCTGCAGGGAAAATCGTCTGCATTCTATAACACCAGCATTGCCTTGAATAAGGATTTTCTGAATAAAAAACTATCTGTATCAATCTCCTGCTCTGACCCGTTCTGGAAAAACAAAGAGTACACAAGCAGAACAACCTCTCAGACGT
>Ga0183099_1001047_pt1 | contig 16974 bp, 12 predicted proteins | sample Biomet1_FD_127788 | JGI IMG/M metagenome (GOLD analysis project Ga0183099, IMG submission 127788) | Microbial communities from bioreactor (seeded with anoxic lake sediment) at LBNL, California, USA - Biofuel metagenome 1 | ecosystem: Engineered > Bioreactor > Anaerobic > Unclassified ... | reverse complement strand
GATCCACGGTTCTATTGTGGCCTTGATCACCCCGTTTCGGGATGGCCAACTGGATGAAACAGCACTGCGTCATATGGTTGACTGGCACATTGAGCAAGGCACCCATGGGATTGTACCTGTAGGAACTACCGGCGAAAGCCCAACTCTCACTCATGATGAGCATTGCCGGGTTATTGAAACTGTCGTTCAGCAAGCAGCCGGACGCGTTCCAGTTATTGCAGGCGCAGGTTCAAACAATCCTATTGAAGCTGTTGAATACACTAAAGTTGCTGAACGAGCGGGTGCCGATGCAACTTTACATGTCGCAGGTTATTACAACCGTCCTAATCAGGAAGGTCTGTATCAGCATTTCAAGCTGGTACATGATCAAACAGCTATTCCTATTATTCTGTACAATATTCCACCACGGGCAATTGTCGATATTCAGCCGGCAACTATGGCTCGTTTAGCAGAATTACCACGGATCATTGGTGTAAAAGATGCGACTGGCGATTTATCTCGTCCTTGGACAGAGCGTCAACTGATTAAAAAACCATTTATCTGGTTATCCGGTGAAGATGCAACTGCTGTTGCTTATAATATCGGTGGCGGTACCGGTTGTATTTCAGTAACTGCTAATGTCGCGCCTAAGCTTGTCGCAGAAGTTCAAAACCTGACCGCAGCTGGCAAATGGGAAGAAGCCCGAGAGTTACAAGATAGGCTTATCCCGCTGCATCAAGTCATGTTTGCTGAACCAAGCCCAGCGGGTGCCAAATATGCGGCATCGTTGTTAGGTTTATGTACTGAAGAGTGTCGTTTACCGGTGATGCCTCTGAGCGATGCCACTAAACAGCGCATACGCCAAGCGATGGAACAACTGGAACTTATTTAATCTCTAAGGAAAAAACTTGCCATGCAAATCGAAGATTTACTGAAGAAATATGATGGGTTTGTGTTTGATCTGGATGGCACCTTAGTTGATTCAATGCCGCTGCATCTTGCTGGTTGGCAGCATGCAGCAACATTGTTTGGTTTTCAGTATGATGCGACTTGGTTCTATAACCTTGGTGGTGTGCCAAGTCGTAAAATAGCTAATTTACTTTCTGAACAACAAAACCTTAGTTTAGATTTGGATGCGGTAACTAAGGCTAAAACTGATTACTATCATCAGGTTATAACTAAAGCAACCGTCTTCCCGGCAATGAAAGATTTAGTCATTAGTTTATTTCATCATCGCCCATTAGCCATTGGAACAGGCTCTGTTCGCACAAACGTAAATACGGTGCTGTCCAATAATGGATTACAACCTTATTTTCAGGCTATTACTACGGCTGATGATGTTGTTCACCACAAACCAAATCCAGACACCTTTTTATTATCCGCAGCCAAGATCAATGTTCAACCTTCTCGCTGTCTGGTATTTGAGGATACCACTATCGGCCTGCAAGCCGCGCGGGATGCGCAGATGGATTGCGTATTAATTATCGATGGGAAACCAGACTGGAATACATTTACACGATTTAATGCGGATAAGTTGTGCTGATCAGTCTGGATTATTCACTAAGATAACTAAGATAGGTATATGAGAAACAACGGCTGTTTAACCCAGCGATGTTTCTCATCAAACAAATCAAACTGCGCCAGTATCACCACCCGAAGATGAACCGGTATTGTCTTGTGATTCATTCTGATAACGTGGAGGACGTCGGCGCTGGAACGTATTGCTACTAGCACGATTCCCCAGTGGTGCAATTGTCGAAATCTTCGCTTTATAGATCATTTGCTGGTTGTTGTGCGCATCGGTAAGCAACACACTGTATTGATCAAAACCACTAATAACACCTTCCAGCTTAATACCGCTAACCAGAAAAATGGCCACATTGGTATGACTTTTCCGCAACCAATTCAACGCGGAGTCCTGACCATTGCCAAGCGAAAACGCCTGTTCAAGACTGGTATAGTTCTGATTTTCGCTTGTCATTTTTTATCTCTCTGTAAAAACTTATGTTCTCAATCTTTGAGAATAAGAATACGACAACAACGGAAATATTGCATTGAATTAATGATTCAATAAAAAGAAAGGTTAGGCGTATAACCTAACCTTTCAAATTATTCATACTACTGGCTATCAAGTACTGTAAAACTTCTGGTAAATGCTGAGCCTTTGGGTGATGTCATCTTAATTTTGAGAGTGCCTGAGCTTTTGTTATTACCTGTTTCCTCTTGGCCAATGAGAAACGCATAACTGAATGCTCTGGTTGTTGATGGATAACCACCAGACCAATCACGACCGATAGGTAGAATCTCGCCACCGTTAGTTGTGTTTACACTGATAGCACTCGTTGCAGGAATAGGATTGATTGTCCCTTCCGACATGACATATTCGGGTGTAAATACTACTCTGGCATTTGGAGGTGTATATTTCTCTAAAATGGGAGAGCCATTACTATCATTACCTAATGAAACAGTTGCTCCACTTGCATTGGAAACAAGTACGTTTTGGTTGGCCGATAGATTAATCGTCGCTGTTGTAACAGTTTCCCATATAAAAGCCATATTGTTTGTAACATCTCTCGTCAGAGTAGCTTGATCTGCTGACTGTGCACAGATTATACCTGACCATGAATTATACTCAGTGGCATCTTTAGCCTGACGCTTAGCACATAGTTGAATAGTGGTTGGAAGTGCGGGATTTGCACCATTCACAGGATTTATACCAGTAAAGATAAATTCAGCATTATGAAACAGCTGTACATTCTTCCGTACACATTCTGTTCCTGTCGCATCATTACATGCTAAACCGTTATATATCCCATTTCCTGTATTTCTGATCCCATCAGAGTTGAGATCAACCGGGCTATCAACATTAGAAATAAATCCATCGACATCCGCAGATAACGATGATGCTTGATCATCAACATTGACATCGAGAAAAGGTTCACCAACATCAGATCCTTTGATATCACCTAATGACAAATCGTACAAGCCGTTACCATCCACATCAAAGAATGATTCTTCGCCTTCCACATATGCAAGCACTGTTACCCGACCATCGTTAGGCCGCGGAGATGTCGATGTTAATGTTGCTGAACACACGCCATCGTCAGTTGAACAGAGACCAGTAGCATCCCCGCTTCCGCTGGTAATATTACCCTGAATAGAACCACCTTCTGTTGTTAAATAAACAAGTGTTCCATTTGGTACTGGATTATTAAATCGATCCGATACGTGAAATGTAATAACCGCTTTAGTGCCATCAAACTCCCAGCCTTCGATGTTATATTTATCCGCTGAAAATGAAAAACTGTTTTCATCAGGATAGCCAATCCCCACCCCGATTTGAGGTGAAGCAGCTCTGATTTCACTGTTATCATGCAAAGAAGCAATCACACGTAGCGGAACCGGCACAGATCCTGACGTAACAGTAACAGAAGCCTGACCACTTGAGTTTGTAATGGCATAAGAAGTTTTAGTTATTGGATCATACGGCGATAATGTGTAGTCACTATATTTTCCTGATGGAATCGAATTAACAGCGCCAAAGGAAAAGTCAAGACGCTGACCAGCAAAGGTCTTCCCTTTATCATCAATAAGAGTAAAGACTATTGTTGATGTTTCTCCTTTTCCGGAGCCTTTTACATACATTACCTCAGGAGTTGGGGTCGCCGCCTGAATACTACTTGCAGTAGTGGCTAGATTATTAATATCAACATAAGCATTCTGAGATACACCAGATATCGTTGCCGTAACTCGATCACTAACACCACATACACCGGTATCGGTATCGGTTAAACCTACATAAGTCGCTGTAGCAAATCCACTAGTATCTGTTGTAATACTTGTATCCAGTTTTGCTTTTGTATTCGATGTACATGGTGATGATAGTGTTATTTGAACTGGTGTTTTATATGGAGTGGTAACACTATTTTCATCAGTCTGAGTAACCTGAGCAGTCAGTAGTGCCACACTTCCCGGTTGCAACCCTGTTCCTGCAGATATATCACTGGTTAATGTAAGATTTAAATTAGTAGCACCAAATTGAAAATTTTTGGCTGCTGCTGTTGAAGATGTGGAACCATCACTATTTGTTACCGTACTAGCTATTGACACTGTACCCGCAACTGATGCACTGAGAGAGCCAGGAAGTAATACAAATTTTACTTTTCCTGCTGAATCTGTGAGTTGTTTATCGCCAGGCTGAAGGGAACCAACAGATGTCGATGCTGATATAATAGCATCTGCAATGGCATTACCGTTAGAACCGGTCAAGGTTGCTTCAACTACCGAAGTTTTATTTGTTGGCAATTTAGATGCTTCAACACAAGTAGTGGTATCAGACGGATCAGTGCAACTCTTAAGACTTAACGATAGTTTATAACTTGAACTGCTAGTTATTGAGGGAGTAAATTGAAAATTAGTAGAGCTAACTTTGCTCACAGCATTATCGTCTGTATAAGTAAGCGTAATTTTCCCTGCGCCTTCAGTAGCTGAAGATGGCGCAGTTATGTAGAACTTTGCATAGCCATTTTTATCAGTTAGTTGACTATCTGGACTGACAGCTCCTTTTGTTACTACAGCAGTAACTATTTGATTATCTAATGCTATACCTTTTGAATTTTTTAAATAAAACTCTAATATGCCAACCCCTGTCGTAGGTAGCGTATTGGTTTCCGTACAAGTTAATTCATTGGTTGAATCTGTACAGGCTTTCAAAATAGAAGTAATAGAATAAGAAGAAGTTGTTGCAGTTGATCCACTGCCAGAGCTATCGCTGCTACTGCCAGAGCTATTGCTGCTACTGTCAGAGCTATTGCCACTAATATCGGTTCCACTACCACCACAACCAGCAATCAATATTCCAGCAACCAACAAAGCAAACATATTTTTACAATAATTCATATTATTTTCCCTGACCAATGTCTTTGCCCGTACTATTTACACAGATTGACATTATTTCTCTAAAATCAGGAAAAAAGCAATTGAGACCTATCTCACATATGAAATAGGTCTCAGTTTCTCAAAGCAGATTAAAAATCACTCAGAAAATATCATCTGTACCCGCAGAACCTGTTGCTGGTGTCGCTGCTGATGTTGAAGATGGCGGTGTTTGTGACTGTACGTTGTTGATACCGCCATTATCAAATAAAACACTTTCTTGCTGACCCACAACAGATGGCTCACTGCCTTTTTCAAAAAATTCTTGCCGGCTACCCGGTGAGGCACCCGTCATAGCTAATCCAGAATAATTATTTACATGCATAGTCACGATATCATCCGGTTGAGCAAAAGCACGATCCGGGATGCCGCGCAAAGCAACTTTCATATATTCGATCCAGATAGGCTGTGCTGCGCTGGCACCAAATTCGTTACCCGCAATACTTCGCCCTAATGCACGACGATGATCATCAAAACCAATCCATGCAGTCGCTACCACATTAGGCGTAAAACCACTAAACCAAGCATCCTTAGCTTCATTAGTGGTTCCTGTTTTCCCTGCCAGATCACTTCGTTTAAGCTCTTTAGCCGCACGCCAGCCCGTCCCCATCCAACCACCTAATCCGCGATCAGCACCGCCATAGATAGCCGAATGTAATGCTTCTGTGATTAGAAAAGCATTAGCCGTACTCATTATGCGCGTAGCCTGATTGTGCGGTGTAACAGGGTCAATCGGACATTGGCTATGCCAATCGCCTAATTCTTCGTTATAAGCATCAGTTTTATCTAACCCTGCTTCCGCCAGCTTACCGCACCCGGCACATGCCATCGCAGGTGTTGCCTCATAGACAACATTGCCAGCAGCATCTTCTATACGATCTACAAAATAAGGGGTTACCTTAAATCCACCATTGGCAAAAGCAGCATAACCACTCACCAATTCCAATGGGGTAAACTCAGCCGTCCCTAAAGAAATAGATTCATTCCTCTGCAAGCTGCTGTCAGGAAAACCGAATAAACGCAGATAATCGAGAATATTATCTATACCTACACTGCGCAATAAGCGAACTGTTACAACATTTTTTGACCGCGCCAGCGCTTCACGCAGAGGAATAGGGCCATCATATTCTGGTGGGGAGTTTTTAGGACTCCAACCAGATGTTCCGCCATCCCATTGAGTAATAGGTGCATCATTGATAATGGAAGCTAATGTAAATCCGTTAGCTAATGCCGCTGAATAGATAAACGGCTTAATATTAGAACCAACTTGTCGACGAGCCTGATCAACACGGTTAAATTTACTGATTTCGAAACTGAAACCACCGACCAGCGCCTGAATGGCACCATTTTTCGGATTTAGCGCTACGAAGGCAGCATTAGCATCTGGAATTTGAGCCAAACGAAGTTGATCGCTATGTTCATCCTGCCAAACCCATATCTGATCGCCAGTTTGGAGGATATCTGTCGCCTTTCTCGGAGCTACACCTTGTCGTTCATCGCTAATAAAAGGACGGGCCCATTTTAAACCATCCCAAGCTATAGTCGCATCAAGCCCCCCCTTAACAATAATGGTCGCTTCTTTATTATTTACAGCAGTAACAATAGCGGGTTCAAATGGTTCATAACTAGGCAAGTCGCTGAGGTAGTTTGTAATCTGTTCTATATTCCAAGCATCGCCCTTTGTCCAAAGGTGCTTTTCTGCACCACGATATCCGTGGCGGATGTCGTAATCTAACAGGCCTTTAAATACAGCCGATTGTGCTGCCTGCTGTTGCGAAGAACTCAGCGTAGTATAGACCTGATAGCCTTTGCTATAAGACTCTTCACCATATTTTTCCAACATAAATTTTCTGACCATTTCAGCCAGATAAGGCGCATCGAGGCCAACATTAGTACCATGATAGCGTGTCACAATCGGTTCAATTACCGCTTGCTGATATGCATTTTGATCAATCATACCAAGCTGCAACATTCTGGATAAAACCAGATTACGCCGGGCTAATGCTCGCTGCGGTGAACGGATGGGGTTCAGCATGGATGGCGCTTTAGGTAAACCGGCAATCACGGCGGTTTCTCCCAATGTCAGCTGATCCACCGTTTTACCGTAGTAAACCTGTGCTGCCGCACCAACACCATATGAACGATATCCAAGTGGAATTTTATTAAGATAAAGCTCAAGGATCTCGTCTTTCGTCAGTTCTCGTTCGATCCGCCATGCCAAAAAAACTTCTTTAATTTTTCGTAGCAGCGTTTTTTCACGGCTCAGGAAGAAATTACGGGCAACCTGTTGAGTAATGGTGCTGGCGCCCTGACGCATTTGCCCTGAGACAGCCCAAACAACACCTGCTCTGGCTATACCGATTAAATCGATCCCAGGGTGCTCGTAAAAGCGAGAGTCTTCTATTGCCAGAAATGCCTGTCGCATCTGCACCGGAATTTGCTCAATGCGTAAAGGAATTCTCTTCACATCACCGAATTCAGACATCAAAACACCATCAGAGCTATAAACCCTCAGTGGCGTTTCCCATGTGGTATCTCTTAATTTTGAAACATCAGGTAAATCTTTCTCAAGATGAAAATAAAAAGCAGCGACAGCAGCGATACCAACTGACAACAATAACAGTAACAACCATAACAATCGCTTAAACCATTTAAACATAACCTGAGTATCCGCCATCAAAGACCCTATGGGCGTGCAGTATATAGTGTTATCTGCTTCAAATTCGAGAGAATTGAAGGATACATTCGTATCGCCAAAATCTAACCTTACAGCTATAGTTAAAACACCGATTGGCGCGTTGCGCCTATTTTAACAACATCTGCATGGACGCCTCTATGTTCAGGTTTATAAAAAAGAGCACGAACACCCCCATGTTAGGGGTCGACTTCGGTAGCAGCACGATCAAAGCAGTTGCTGTTTCAGGGAATGCCGAGAGTTTTTCTATTGATACTTGGGCTGAGATAGCAACGCCAAAAGGCGCTATACGTGATTTTCAATTACAGGATGTAGACAAAGTATCTCAAGCATTTAAACAACTCTTAAGAATGTTGCCAGGTAAATATAAAAATGCGGCAACCGCAGTAAATGGTTCCAGTGTTATTACAAAAATCACACAAGTCGCCAGCAACATTAATCAAATTGATTTTGAAAACATCGTGATGATGGAAGCAGAACAGCTCATTCCCTTCCCTCTTGACGAAGTTAGTCTGGACTTTGAAGTATTAGGCCCCAATATCTCTGATCCGGCACGTAATGACGTTCTTATCTGTGCTGCCCGTTCTCAGTCTATAGCCAGCTCCATCAGCGTATTTAATGACAGCGAACTCGCAGTCAAAGTAGTTGATGTCGGTATGCATGCGCTTACCCGTGCGGTTGTATCTATGGAAAAATCACTGTTAACAACGGATGCCAATAAATTCTGTGCATTAGTTGATATCGGAGAATTATCACTGAGTTTTGGCATTATATTTCAAGGAGAACTTGTCTACTCACGCCTACAGGATTTTGGTGGTGCAAGCCTCACTCGTTCACTGGCGACGTTCTATAATTTACCGCCGGAAGAAGCTGAAAATGTGAAGTTGAAAGGTGCACTTTCCTCTTACAGTGATATTGATGTGGTCAACTCTTATATCAATCAGCTAACTCAACATATAAAACGAAACATACAATTATTTTGTAGTTCATCAGGAAACCGCACTGTTGACATGCTAATTCTTTCAGGTGGAGGAAGTTTAATCCCTGGATTACGTCAACAGTTAGCATTACAACTGGAGATAGATGTCAGACATCCTGACCCAGTCTTATTATATAACCAACATAAACTGGCGGATAACTTTGGTCATGGTGCTAAATATATGACCGCGCTGGGATTAGCGCTAAGGAGTTTTACACCATGTCAAATATAAATCTTCTGCCATGGCGTGAATCCGCTAAAGAGCGCCAAAAACAAGGCTTCTTCATTCTGCTGGGTGTGGCTTGTCTTATAGCAGCTGGTCTCGTGTTTGCCGTTAATCAATATTTTAATCATCAGATTAACGCTCAAAATCAACGTAACCAGTTTTTACAACACGAGATAGCCATACTCGATACACAAATCGGCCAGATCAATGAGATAAAAGCGCAAAAACAATCGTTGGTTAACCGAATGAAATTAATTGATACGTTACAACAAAGCCGAAACGTATCTGTTAGATTATTTAATGACCTACCGGTGGTTATTGCGAATGGTGTCTATCTGCAATCAGTCAATGTCAATCAGTCTCAAATTGACGCTGTTGGCAAAGCGGAAGCATATAACCGTGTTGCAAGCACGATGCGATTGATTGATGGCAGTGGCTGGTTAGGACAAACCGCTATTAACTCTATCTTCGCTAATGACACTGAGCTCATGAAGTTGAGTGAATTTTCAATGCGATTCAATGTATTGAATAACAATAATTCTAATCCCGCTCCAAAAAAATAAGAGCACTAAGGGGGCGTTAATGAATCTTCAAGGGTTAAACGAGCTAGATATAAATGATATAGCATCTTGGCCGGTACTAGCTAAAAGCATTTTAATTGCCTTTGTCTGCGCATTAATTGGTGGTGCTGGTTACTACATGCTGATCGCTGATTCAATCAAACAACTGGATCAGACCAAACAACAGGAAATTGAATTAAAAAGTCAGTTTGAAGTTAGAGCATCTCAGGCAAGTAGCCTAACTGCCTATCGTGAACAGATGATTCAATTAGAAGAGATGCTGAAAAATCAGTTAAAGCAACTTCCAAATAAAAATGAAGTTGCCGGTTTGCTTGATGATATTAGTTATATTGCAACTAACAATGGTTTGAAGTTACTTCGGATAAACTGGGAGCCAGAAATTAAGAAAGAGTTTTATACCGAACTTCCTATGAGAATTGATCTATCTGGCCAGTACAATCAGCTAGGGCAATTCTCAGCTGATATTGCCGCGTTACCAAGAATAGTTTTACTTGGCAGTTTTACGGTAAACAAAGAGGCTAAAGACGGTGCGGGTAACCTTATTATGTCCGTTCAGGCTAAAACCTACCGTTATGACCCTGACCAAAAACAAAATAAGGGAACGGTGAAAAAATGAAATATAAAACACTGATCCTTTTTCTAACTATGGTTATGGTTTCTGGCTGTGAGCAGAATGCTGATTTGCAAACATACGTCGCTCAGGTTAAAGCTCGACCAGCGCAGCCGATAGATCCGTTACCAACGATAACGCCTTATGAACCAATGAATTTTTCAGCTCAGAATACCAGGAATCCGTTTATCGAACCTAAACCTGAGCAAGGCCAAGTCATTGGTAAAGTTAAAGCAAAATGTATACAACCTGATATCAGCAGGGAAAAAGAAGAGTTGGAGCAGTATTCTCTTGATAACCTGCGGATGAAAGGAACATTAGCTGATAACAGTGGATTATGGGGGCTGGTGCAAGCACCGGGGGGAGTCGTATATCGGGTTACATTAGGTCAATACATGGGATTAAACCACGGTAAGATAGCTAAAGTAACTAAAGATGATATCGATGTAGTCGAGATGATACCGGATGGTAGTGGTTGCTGGAACAACAGAACAACTAAACTGGCGCTCAATACGTCCGCTACTAACGCTAACAAAAAACAGGGATGAGTCATGCGCACTAACAGACTATTTAACTCAGGATTATATACGGCGGCTGTGCTTTCTTTCGCTGCATACTCCACTGCGGTATTCGCCCTGACAGAGCTTCAGAATATCCGGGTTAGCCCTCTTAGTGGAGATCAGCTTGAATTACAGTTTGACTTCAATGAACCGGTAACCACGTTTACTGATAAATTGAAATATCAACCTAATCAGTTATATCTGAATTTTCCAGCAACCAGTTCCGCATTGCGACAAAATTCAATTCCTATTGAACGATTAGGTATTCAAGACATACTCGTTAAGCCCAAAAATGCGGGGCTGGATGTATCAGTGAATCTGGAACGGTTGATGCCTTATCGCATCAAACAAGATGGTTCTCATATTTCCGTCACATTGGGACAATCACTGGCTAATGATGCAAAACCTCAAGCTGCATCAACGAGCAAATTGGTAACAGCGCCAACCGCGTCGTCAACAGACGATGGTTCGATGAAAAGCACATCAGGAGTCATCAATAGTATTGAACATGTCGATTTTCGCAGAGGCAAAAATGGACAAGGTCAGTTACTGATTAATTTACAAAATAGTGCTGCGGCTGTTGAAGTTAGTGCCAGAGGCGATCATGTCATTGCTTCATTCAATGCAACGGCCATTAAACCTGAATTATTAGCTGTAATGGATGTAGCTGATTTCAATACACCGGTCTACAACGTAGACGTAAGACAAAGTAAAAGCAATGTAACCTTTGATCTCAGTATTAAAGGTAAATTTGATTATAAATATGACCAGTCAGGTAATTTATTCATTGTGGAAGTTAGTCCTCCACTACGAACAACTAAAGCTGACGCACCTAAAAAATATAAAGGAAAACCAATTTCCCTTAATTTTCAGGATGTTCCTGTTCGCACCGTTTTACAGTTGATTGCTGATTTTAATAAACTGAATCTGGTCACAACGGATTCTGTAGGCGGCAATATTACTTTGCGTCTGGACGGTGTGCCATGGGAACAAGCACTGGATACAGTCCTGAAAGTGAAAGGCCTGGATAAACGACTAGATAATAATATTCTTTTAGTCGCACCAGCTGCTGAAATTGCATCACAAGAAAAACAGCAACTGGAAAACAAACAAAAAGTAGCTGACTTGGCTCCTTTAGTGACTGAATATGTCCAGATCAACTATGCCAAAGCACCTGATATGGCTAAGTTACTTGCTGATGATAAAACACGTTTGCTGTCTCCCCGGGGTGCAGTAAGTGTTGATGAACGCACAAACACACTATTGGTCAAAGATACCGCTGATGTTATCGATCATATTAAAGATATGGTCAAAATACTGGATGTGGCAGTCAAACAAGTAGTGATTGAAGCCCGTATGGTTACAGTGACTGACGGCGTTGAAGATGCTTTAGGCATTCGTTGGGGTGTAACCGATATAAACTCAAATGGCAGCACGTCGGGATCAATAGAAGGTTTAGATACGGCTGCAACCGGAGAAACGCCAGCCATAGATGATCGTCTGAATGTTAACCTTGCAGCAGCACCATCTAGTGGTACCGCGGCTAGTATCGCATTTCAGGTAGCAAAACTTGCTGATGGTTCACTGCTTGACTTGGAACTCAGCGCACTGGAAAACGAAAATAAAGCAGAAATTATTTCCAGCCCTCGAGTAACAACTGCTAATCAGAAAGAAGCTTTGATTGAACAAGGCTATGAAATTCCTTACAACGAAAGCTCATCTAGTGGAGCGACAACCGTTGCGTTCAAAAAAGCAGTGTTAAGTCTGAAAGTTACCCCTCAGATAACGCCAGATAATAATGTGATTCTGGATCTGCATGTGACTCAGGATGATATTTATCAGGATGTAAATACTGGTAATGGTGGCACTGCAAAAGCACTATCTACCCAAGCGATAACGACTCAGGTGCTGGTAAAAAATGGGGAAACACTAGTATTAGGTGGTATTTATAACCGCTCGATCAAAAAAACAGTGAATAAAATACCTGTATTAGGTGATATTCCCGGCGTAGGCGTATTGTTCCGTAATACTGTGAACTCCAACACGAAGAAAGAGTTACTAATCTTCGTTACGCCTAAAATAGTAACAGGCAATTTGTAGCCCATATTCATCGAATATCTGTAACTTCAGACCTCTGCCATGTGCAGAGGTCTTTTTTTATAGGATAATCATTGTCTGTTTTACCCAAACATAACATTTATGCCATACGCAGAACCCAACAACCTGTCTTCTTTTCTGATCCGTCATCAGCCACTCTTTCAAAATAAGAACATACTTATTTGCGGACAACTTCAATCCGTATCTTTAAGCCCATTACTATCAGAGACTAATGCGAACTTCTTAGTCGCTGATTACAGTGTATTTAATCTGCTACGTAGTATCGAACCAGATCTAGGAAACCGACTGCAATATGGTTTTTTCAGTGATAGGCCAAATCAGATGTTTGAGGCCGTATTACTGTTTATGCCCAAAGCAAAACAAGAAGCAGGATTATGGCTCGCCAGTGTGCTGCCTTTATTGAAACCAGGCAGTGACATCTTTGTTATTGGCGAAAATAGAGGGGGGGTAAATGCGGCACCTAAACTATTACAGGCTTATAGCAACCAAGCGCAAAAACTCGATAGCGCGCGTCATTGCTCCCTATTTTATGCACAGTTAGCTTCGCCTCCAGCGGCACCTGAATTGCAGTCTCTTTATTCTCATTACTCATTACGACTGACACCGAGTCTGCCAGAGTTAAAAATTTCAGCTCTGCCTGGTGTTTTCAGCGCAGGAGAATTAGATGAGGGTACGCAACTATTACTGGATAGCTTACCCGAACTTGATGGCGACATTTTAGATTTAGGTTGCGGAGCCGGCGTCATTGGAGCAACGCTTTGCCAGCGATCCGCTACAGCAAAGATCGTGATGACCGATGTAAATTCGCTCGCATTACATTCTGCAGCCAAAACCTTAGAAGAGAATAACCTTACTGCAGATGTAATAGCGTCAGACATGTTTTCTGATGTCACCAACAAATTTGACTTCATCATATCTAACCCCCCTTTTCACGCCGGGTTAAATACTAATTATGAAGCAACAGAACGTATGCTACGACAAGCGCCAAGCTATCTAAAAAAACATGGGCAGCTATTTTTAGTGGCTAATCGATTTTTACGTTATGAACCTATTCTTGCTGAGGTTTTTCAATCTGTTAGTGTCATCAATGAAAACTCTCGTTTTAAAATTATTCGGGCATATTAATGCTAATTGCATTAACAAACTCATATGGAATCTGTTAGATTAAAACGATGGCACATGCCATCGTTGTTCTTTGTCATCCCGTAAGTGCTGCCCTTCTGATTTTTTGTCTTCTCTCTCCTGTTGTTTGCTAACTCTTGACTCACACCACAGGCTTTTTAGCTTTGGCCGACTACACTTAGTCATTACATATGGCCGATTTATCAGATAAACCGGCAGTGCCAAAAGATGCAAAGATGAATTATTCAGGATTTGATATCTAAAGATCCTTGCCTTGATGTATTAATGAAATTTTAGATTCAATAAATAGAGGAGCATATATGTCTGGTGTACTAGCGATGATATTAGCAGGTGGCGAAGGAACACGATTACAACCATTGACCGTATCACGAAGTAAACCTGCCGTTCCTTTTGGCGGTAGTTATCGTTTAGTTGACTTCGTTCTGAATAATTTTATCAACTCAGACATGTTACGCATTTATGTATTAACGCAATTTAAGTCGCAATCTCTCTATATACACCTGAAAAAAGGGTGGAATTTGACAGGGATCAGCGGACGTTTTATTGACCCGATCCCTGCACAAATGCGGATGGGAAAACGTTGGTATGACGGAACAGCGGATGCGATTTATCAAAACATTGGTTTTATTGAACAATGCACCCCGGAACATGTTTGTATTTTCGGCAGTGACCATATCTATAAAATGGATATTCGTCAGATGCTGGATTTTCATAAAGAAAAGCATGCGGTGCTGACAGTCGCTGCAATTCGAGTTCCTATCGAAGAAGCGTCTGCTTTTGGTGTTATTGAAGTTAATGCTGAAGGACAAATGATCGGTTTTGAAGAAAAGCCTAAAAATCCAAAATCAATTCCGGGTGATCCGGATTTTGCTTTGGCTTCTATGGGTAACTATATTTTTGAAACGAATACATTATTAAGCGAACTGACAGCTGACGGGGAAAAAGAGGACTCCAGCCATGATTTTGGTAGAGACATCATTCCTGGTCTTTATCCTCATGCACCAGTCTATGTCTATGATTTCAGTGTAAATCAAATTGAAGGTGAAATCGGCGCTTACTGGCGTGATGTCGGTACCATCGATTCTTACTGGCAATCGCACATGGATTTAGTCAGCGATAACCCGCCATTTTCGCTATATAACCGTAAGTGGCCTTTACATACGTTTTATCCACCATTACCACCCGCGACATTTATTGATACCGCCGTCTATAAAACAAACGTTTCTCAATCGCTGGTTTCTGCAGGGTGTTATATTCAAGGTGCTCGTATTAATCGCAGTATTCTCGGATTTCGTTGTAATGTTGCATCAGGTTCTGAAATTAGTGAGTCAATCTTTTTGGGAGATGCGAAAATTGGAGAAGGTTGTAAAATTCGTCGAGCGATCATTGATAAGCAGGTAGAAATAGCACCTGGTACTGTGATCGGAGAAAATCTTGCTTATGATCGCCAGCGCTTTACAGTGTCTGAAAGCGGTATTGTTGTCATCCCGAAAGGGGCTAGAGTCGGTTTCTGATAAATGAATATACTGTTTATTGCTTCTGAAGTTGAAGGTTTCGTAAAAACTGGGGGATTGGCTGATGTGGCCAAGGCCCTCCCTTTAGAATTAAAACGAGCAGGACATGATGTCAGGATCATCATTCCAGGTTATAGCTCAATATCGCAACGCGAACAGGGTTCGATTATAGCCTCTGGGGTCTTATCTACAGAACCTCAGTATGTCGATGTACCCTATGAGATACGTCAATTACATTTAGCTGATATCCCTTTATATCTTGTTGAGAATAAACATTATTTTGAGCGGCCAAGTCTGTACGGTGAAAATAATAATGCCTACGCAGACAACGGTGAACGCTTTGCCTTTTTCTCAGCAGTGACCTTACAAGCAACAGAACAGCTTGGATTCAAACCTGACATTGTTCATTGCAATGACTGGCATACCGCGTTAGTGCCTATGCTGTTAAAAACGCGATTCGGTCAGAATTCATTTTTTGCACAAACAAAAAGTGTCATTACTATTCACAATGGCGCGTTTCAGGGCATTTGTGAACGAGGTCAGTTATGGGCATTACCAGAAATTCGAAATGCGCATAATGAATCCATTTATCAGGGCCCTTACTACATTAACTTCTTGAAATGTGCGGTTTTATACGCAGACAAGATCAATTCCGTTAGCCCTACTTATGCCAAAGAACTCATGTCCTACCTTGGTGGACATGGCATGGCAAAACATTTCCAGGATCGAGCAGCGGATATTTGCGGGATTATCAACGGATGTGATTATAACGATTGGGATCCGGCTACTGATCCGTTGATCCCAGCCAGATATCATGTTGATGATCTACAAGGCAAGGTAGAGTGCAAACGCCAGTTACAACAACGAGCCAATCTGCCGGTTTGTGATCTGCCTGTTTTTGGGATGGTGTGTCGTCTGACAGAACAAAAAGGTATCCATTATTTGTTACCTATTTTGGCTAAATTTTTGGTGCACCATGTTCAGGTCATTATTGTTGGATCTGGCGATCCTGTTCTGGCGCAACGTCTGGAAGCTATCGCTCTGCAATTCCCTCAGAAATTTGTCTTTATCAATGCACATAGCAACGAATTGGCTCATCTGGTTGAAGCGGGTAGTGATTTCTTCATGATGCCATCTCAATTTGAACCTTGTGGTTTAAATCAGATGTACAGCCTCGCCTACGGTACTTTACCTATCGTTCGTGCAGTCGGTGGATTGAAAGATACGGTAACCGATTATGATCAGGATCCGGCGAAAGCAACCGGGTTTGTCTTTGAAGATCCAGAACCCAATGACTTGCTGAATATATTACGACGTGCATTACTGCTCTATGTTCAGGATCCTCAGGAGTTTCACCGGGTACAACGTAATGCCATGCTAACTCGCTATTTATGGTCAGATTCAGTTCGTGGTTATGAAGACATGTATCGTAATGCGTTAGGTTGGCACTAATTAACTGATGAAAAACAGAGCGATCTGACCAATTTCTCTGTTTTTCTTATGGTTGATAGTTGACGTGTTTTCTGGAACCGGTAGAATGCCGGCCAGATGCGAAGGTGGCGGAATTGGTAGACGCGCTAGCTTCAGGTGTTAGTGCCTTCGGGTGTGAGGGTTCGAGTCCCTCCTTTCGCACC